>Ga0180215_1002152_pt1 | contig 20290 bp, 24 predicted proteins | sample eDN3rd37CBELigBY_FD_128871 | JGI IMG/M metagenome (GOLD analysis project Ga0180215, IMG submission 128871) | Enriched backyard soil microbial communities from Emeryville, California, USA - eDNA 3rd pass 37_C BE-Lig BY (version 2) (version 2) | ecosystem: Environmental > Terrestrial > Soil >... | reverse complement strand
CGACTTACTAACTATTAAGGGTGAAAACATAACAAATGATTCTTTTACAGAGAGAAAAAAACAATTACTCCAATTTGCTCAAAGTCTAAGGTTTCCAACTAAACCAAATTTCAATGATGAAACCTTTATTCAGTATGTACCATATTATCTGGATTACTCTCCACTGTGGGAAAAGATTACGAAATATGATGGTGAAGGGATTATTGCAAAGCAAAAATTGAGTAAATGGTTAGAAGGGAAACGAGTAACTCAATGGATCAAAATCAAAAACTGGAAGAAAATTAATTGTTTTATTACAAAATACGAAAAGAAAAATGGTTATTTTGAAGTTAGCGTCTATAATGACTCTCATATTGTTCCAATTGGAATATTTAAAAACGGTTTATCTCCTTCTGAAAGAGAAGCATTACTAACGATCATTCAATCAAATAACATAAAAAATGACGCGAATGAAATCGTAATCTCTCCTTCCATTTGCTTGGAATTATTATATTTAGAACAATTTGAAGACGGGTTGAGAGAGCCTTATTTCTCCCGCTTTCTTTTTCAAATGAATCCAAAAGATTGTACCATTGATCAATTGGATGAGTCGCACCAGTCATTAATCCAAGTTGACATTACTCATCCAGAAAAAACATTATGGAAAAAATACTCCATTACTAAAAAGGACTATCTGTTTTATTTAAAACAAATTTATCCTTATATGTCTCCTTTTTTAACAAATCGGACATTGACTGTTATCCGTTATCCACACGGAACGTTTGGTGAAGCTTTTTTCCAAAAAAATTGTCCGGATTATGCACCAGACTTTGTTGAAACATATTTGCATGATGGAATTAACTATATTGTCTGCAATAAGATAGAGACTCTTCTATGGCTTGGAAACCAACTTGCAATCGAATTTCATATCCCATTTCAAACGATTGGAAAATCAACGCCATCAGAAATTGTCATTGATTTAGACCCTCCTACAAGAAAAGAATTTGCAATGGCAGTGGAAGCAGCACTATATATTAAAAAGGAAATGATCGATAAAATTGGGCTAATTGGGTTTATTAAAGTGTCAGGAAATCGAGGACTGCAAATTTATTTTCCTGTACCAGAAAATTCCCCAATTACATGGGAGGATGCAAGACTCATAACGGAATTTATTGCAAATTTTATTATCGCGAAAAACCCAAACCATTTTACAATCGAAAGACTGAAGAAAAAACGTGGGAACAAACTATATATTGATTATATTCAACATGGAGAAGGGAAAACGATTATTTGTCCATTTTCATTAAGAGGAAATGAGAATGCTGGGGTTGCGACACCGATTTTTTGGAGTGATTTATATCATGAAATTCAACCTGATGGTTTATCTATGGAGAATGTGTTAAAAAGTTTAAAAGAAAAAGGAAACCCTTTCGAATCTTTCTTTCAAATTAAAGAACAACCTTTTCAAGAAATTCTTCATTTTTTAAGAAAGAATAAAAAGGGTAAATAATTAAAAAATATTTTTTAACTTTTCTTTTGCTTCTTTTTCAATTAGCTCGTACTGTTCTTCTTCATGTTGATAAACATATACAATTTGAGCACTTTCCATAACATCCGTAGCTAAATCCACATTAACATTACCTTTAAAGCTAAATGTTGCATTACCGATTAAGTCAATCCATACTTTTTCATTTTGGTTGTGAACAATCGTTTGAACGTAGCCTCCATTATTGTAAACTTTTAAAGGTTTTTCATATTCATAAAGACCGTTTAAAATTGCGACAAGGCTTGAAGCTGACATTGCCGTTCCACAAGCATTCGTAAATCCGACTCCACGTTCAAACGTATTTACATAAATTTCCCCTTTTTTTATCGGATAAACAAAGCTAACATTCACACCATCTGGAAAGTATGGATTGTCTCCATTTAAATATTCAGCGATTTCTTTCTGAGTACTACTTTTTATCGTCTTTTTGTCAACAATAGATACTAAGTGAGGATTAGGTACTGCAAGTGCTGTAAACAATAATTGATCAGATATCCCCTCTAATTTCACATTAATAACTTGATCGAGTTCTGTATTCATTGGTAATGAACTTGGTTGGAATAATACAGGTGAAATTTCGACTTTATAAAACAATCCCCTATCAGAATGATGCTTTCTTACATATAAATCAGCTTTTTTCGTCTCAACCACTATCTCATCTTTACCAGTTTTTTCCATAATATATCGACCAGCACAACGGAGACCATTTCCACACATGGAAGCTTCACTACCATCTGCATTCATTATTTGCATTCGACCGTCTACATGACTTTGAAAACTGATAAACAATATTCCATCCGCACCGATGCTTTTTTCTCTATCGCAAAGTATGATAGCAAGGTCGCGCTTCTGTTCATCTGTAAGAGAAACTGATAATAGTTCTTCATCAATCAAAATAAAGTCATTTTTCGAACCATGCACTTTTAAAAATGGTATATGTATCATTTTCATCCTGCCTTTTTATTCTTTTCTACTATTATACTCATCTATAATTAAATGTACATCGATAAGCTGCCAAATGAAAAGGGATTCCTATTTTTTGGAAGCCCTTAATCTTTAAAATTTATTTAGTTCATTAATTATATATGGTTCTGTCATCGGACCAAAATATTTTGATCGGATCGTACCATTTTTATCAATAAAAAAACTCGTTGGAATTCCATATATTTGGTACTTTTTTTGAACTTCTCCATTTATATCAAGTGGGATCGGAATCGTAAGATTAAAGGATTTTGCAAATGCTCTTACAGATTGAATCGTTTCTCCATCAGTTGTTAAATTGACAGCAATAATCTCTACTCCTTGAGTATGAAGTTTTTCATACGTTTTTTGTAGTTCAGGCATTTCTTCCTGACAAGGACCACACCAACTCGCCCAAAAATTTAAAAGTATTTTTTTCCCACGTAAATCACTTAATCGAAAATTTTTTCCGTCTAATGTCTTTAATTCAAAGTCTGGTGCTTTTTCACCAATATTTAATCCTATTGTACTAGCTTTTGCCTTAACTTGATGAAAAGGTAATTGAGGTACGAATGGAAAAGTGAAAATAATCAAAAACATTGATAATTTGATTATGATGCTTTTTGATAACTTTTTCATACATCTCCACCTAAAAGTTTTTACTATTAGTATGAAGAAAGGACTCGTGTTATAAACTTATTTTTCATAAAAGGCGGAAATAAAAAATAATAGCGCTGTTCTTTCTGCTTCATTTATTTTTTCATAAAAAAATAGTACTGGTGTATTCAATCGAAATAAATTTATCCAATTTCTCTCTAACCATCCTTTTTTAATTGAGGCTAGTAATTTCTCATTTTTTTCAATAATCCAATCCCCATTTTTATTTTTTAATACATTTATTTTTGTTCCATTACCATCCCTTAACTCTCCAATTCTCCCCAGTCTACTTTGCAGGTGGCATTCCCATTTATATCGTCCATAAATTTTTAAAACAGGTCTACCTATTATATTTAATTCCGCATGACCAATTTCTTGTCCATTCGAAATTAATATATATTGAGTACTTGTGAGTCGAGAACGAATTTTCACTTCATCCAATACGGTTCCTTTCGGGGAAAAGAAATAAATATGATAATCGGTTGATTCTATTAAAAATCGATTGCCTCGATAATCCTCATATTCATTATTGATTGGTATTTCAACTTTAGCCCTTTTGACATAGTAAAGATGCAGGGAGTAATATAGGATGCTGATTAATATAAAGATGATTCCGATTACTACCCAAGAATTATTAAGAATAACGATAACGGTGGTTAAAACCCCTATACATAGGAAATATAAACTAATATTTAAACTCTTATTGCTTAACTGAGAATAAAATTCCTTTATAGACACGTCAATCCCCCCTTTAATCAGTCTAGTATCTATTAAAATGTATGCGAACTCTAGTAAATAAATGATTGAAAATAAAAAATGCGACCCCTAAAAAGGAATCGCTTTACTACATAGAATTCAATGAAAGAATCGAATCGTAAATGGAATCCGATAATATACTCCATCATAAGCCTTAATTGCAGCAATAATGGTTAAAACGAATGCTACAAGTCCAATTAATGGTAATAAGATAAAGCCGATTAAAATAATCATTGAAAATGCTGCAATGACGGAATAAATGAAAAATGAAATAATAAAATTAAAATATTCTTTTCCATAATAATCCACGTAATGAGAAGAATCTCTTTTGACTAACCAGATTACAATTGGTCCAATAATGGTCGTAAAAAAGCTCGTAACAAAGATTAATGTCGCAAATAATCTTTCATCACTATTTGGCTGCATGAAATTTCCTCCTTTTTTCCAATTTGAAACCATCTTATTACATATTACGGTTATTCAGAACATTAAGTTTCACTCACAATAATTTTTATTTTTCCCTGAAACTCGTGCAAAATTTGTTGAAAATGGAAGAAAAAATTCAAAAAAAATATCTATCTTTTTTTGATTTTTTCTTGTATTATTCCTTAATAGAAAAACAATTTTTTAATAAATAAAATAGGGAAGGCAAATGGTGCGCCACCATCCAAATGGTTCTAGTGGGTTCGATTCCCACCCCGAAATTTTTTTGTTTCAATAAATAAAAAATTTCCTGGAAGCTTTAGTTTCAATAACTACCATTTGGAGGTGGACTGATGTTAAAAAAACGCGACTTACAAGACACTCATGCTTTATATGAATTAATTTCTCATCCAGAAGTTTTACCATTTGTTCGTGAAAAGCCAAGCTCATATGAGGAATACTTATTTATGACAAAGCGGACAATTGAAGACGAGGAGCATGGCAAAACCATCTCAAGAACCATTATTGATGATTGGGGAAATCCTATAGGAACCATTAATTTATATGATATTGAAAATAACATGGGGTTTTTAGGGACATGGATAGGGAAGCCTTATCATGGTAAAGGTTATAATCAAAGAGCCAAAGACCATTTTTTCCAGGAATTATTTTTTGAATTAAATATTGAAACAATTTTTATGAGAATTCGTGTTGAAAATATTCGATCGCGAAAAGCTGCAGAAAAATTACCTTATATTGCCCACGCCAACAAAACGCGGCCATATATTTATAAATCAATTAATCAAAACCCTCTAAACATTCAATATGATTTATATGAAATTTCAAAAGATGCCTTTACACTTCACTATAAAAAATCATTAATCCATATTGATATGATTAATGAACTAGAAGCTTAATAGGGAATCAAAAGGATAGTGTCTTTTATCCATCTGATTCCCTTTTTAACTATTTTTCTTCTTTTACTTTTTGCAAATACATATTTCGTAGAACATAAGTTTTATAGCTTTCTAGTTTCTTTCTTTCAATCGGATGCTTATTAATCCCCATTTTTTTTAATTGTGAAACATACCATCCTTTAGAACCTTGATACACAAATACCCCTCCTAATTGTTTTATTAATTCAATATATGTTTCGGACGAGTATTTATGTTTCTTCAATATCATTTCAACTACTTTAAGTTATTCCATTCAATAATATTATTAGAGTATGATATAATTTAGAATGCTTTTTGATAGGTTTTAAAAGAGTAAACTATAACATGAGGATTAAGTAATAAAGTGAGGAAAAGCAAATGTACGTAACAAAGACTATCTTTGAAAAGCTCCGCTTATTTTTTGTGATATTCTTGCCGATTTTCGTTTCACAAATTGGATTGTCTTTAATGAACTTTTTTGACTCCACAATGTCTGGACAATACAATGCTATTGATTTAGCAGGTGTTGCGATTGCTGGTTCCATATGGTCTCCTGTTTACACAGGATTAAACGGTATACTTTTAGCGGTTACACCCATTGTTTCACAAGCTTTAGGTGCAAATAAAAAGAAAGATGTCTCTAGTTCTGTTTTCCAAGCACTATATGTAGCACTTGTGATCGGAGTAGTCATTATTATACTTGGTAGTGTATTTTTAAATCCAATTCTAAACTTACTTCAACTAGAAGAGAGTGTTTATCAGGTCGCTTTTCATTACTTAGTTGCTTTATCATTTGGTATCATACCACTTCTAGTTTACAATGTGTTGAGATGTTTTATGGATGCACTTGGACAAACAAAAATAACAATGTTAATCACTCTATCCTCCGTACCTATTAATGTTGGACTGAATTATATATTCATTTATGGTTATCTAGGAATTCCTGCTTTCGGTGGAGTAGGTGCTGGTATCGCATCGAGTATCACATATTGGATTATTCTTATTATCGCTATCTTTGTAGTTAAATTTATTCAACCATTTTCTGTTTATCAAATTTTTCAACGTCTACACCGTGTTCATTTAAAAACTTGGAAAGAACTATTTAAAATTGGTCTACCGATCGGTTTTTCTATCTTTTTTGAAACGAGTATTTTTGCGATCATAACCATGCTAATGAGTGCGTATAACACATTTACAATCGCTGCTTATCAAGCTGCTTTAAATTTCACATCAATTCTATATATGATACCATTAAGTGTGTCGATGGCTTTAACCATTTTAGTTGGATTTGAAGTTGGTGGGAATCGCTACCGTGATGCAAAGCAATATAGCTTTTTAGGGATTGGACTCGCCGTTTTTGTTTCATTTTTTAGTGCAATGATTCTTTATTTCTTTAGATTTCAAATCGCATCATTATATACGACAGAACAGCAAGTGCTTGAATTAATTGCTTCGTTTTTACTGTTTGCCCTATTATTTCAGTTGTCTGATGCCATTCAAGCCTCTGCTCAAGGGGCATTACGTGGTTATAAAGATGTCAATACATCTTTTTTTACTACATTAATAGCATATTGGGTTATCGGATTACCTGTAGGTTATATCCTGGCAAACTTCACTGAATTAGGACCAAATGGATATTGGATTGGTCTTATATCTGGATTAAGTGCTGGTGCAATAGGGTTAATTTCAAGACTTATTTATATCCAAAATCGAATACAGAAAAAATTAAATGCAAAAGTTCAGTAAATTTACTGGACTTTTTTTAGTATAGGAACAGGTATCACACACATAACATATTTTATTCATATATGTGGCAAAGAAGGTGAAAAAATGTTCCCTTGGAATCTATTTGGCTCAGAAAAAGGAGATTTTGATCCATTTAAATACTTAAATGATACACAATTCAAACAAACCCTTGACCAATTAACAAATCCTATGTTTCCTGAATTTATGAAATATGCATTATCTGAAGATACATCCAATCGAAAAAAGAAAAAAGAAAAAAAACTATCCTATAATGAGTCAGTTTATGAGACTCATGAGTTTATTTATATCCGCATACCGATTAATGATCCTGAACTCATCCGTAATATAAAAATATATTACACTTTAAATAAGTGTATGATTGATGGATTAGAAAAGCAAAATAGCCCTTATACGATTGTTTTACCATCTACAGTAAGAAAAAAAGGTGGAAGTGCAATTTATAGGGATTCTGTCTTAGAAATTCGCCTTCCAAAGCATCCAGATTGGCAATTTAGCGAACTCAATATTGAAAATGAAAATTAATCTTTCGTAGTAAACTAACTTACTGCGAGTAGAGCCAATTGGATAATTTCCTTTCAAATGATAATAATATGAAAAAATATTTTCACTTGAAAGGATGAAACTGTAATGCCTTATAGATGTCCTAATTGCAAAACGAACAAAACAAGATTCAATATTATTAAGCAAGTACCTGAATCTGTACGACTTGATCCAAATACAGGTGAAGTTGTTCAAACATATACTAATGATAATCTTGACCCATTCCATATAAAATATAATGGTCCCGAATATCGTGTTCAATGCGGTGTCTGTGGTTTAATTGAATCAGAAACTATGTTTTCTAAATTTGGGGAACATCAATTATAAAAAACGACGTTCATTTGAACGTCGTTTTCTAATTACTCAGATTTAGATTGTAATAATTCTTTTGCTTTTTGAATTTGAGGATCTTCAGCAGTAATTTTATCACTAAGCTTTTGCATGATTGCTCGAGTTGTGTCATCTATTACAATGCCTGTTTCTTCAAGCTTATTATCCTTTTGGAATTTAAGTACTGCTTTTTTCAATGTTTCATCATATATTCCGTCTACTTTTCCTACTTCATAACCTAATGCTTGAAGCATTTGTTCAATGACTTTAATTTCATTACCAATCATGTCCTTTTTCAGCTCTAAGCTTGGATCTACATAAGGTAAACTTGCATATTCAGGTAATTTTACTTCAACATCTGGTTGAATTCCATTTTTATTAATAGAATTTCCAGATGGAGTTAGCCATTTAGATGTCGTGATTTTTAAATTTGATCCATCTTCAAATTCGCCTGCACTTTGAGCTGTACCTTTTCCAAAAGTTTTAACACCAACAACTGGAACACCTTTTGATTCTTTTAATGCAGCAGCCACAATCTCTGAAGCACTAGCACTACCTTCGTCAACAACAACCACCATTGGAATATCGAAAGGATCTTTTTGATTAGACAATTGACGAGTTCGATTTCCATTACGATCTTCAATTTGATAAATCACTTCACCATTTGGAACAAAATGACTTGCAATCTTAATTGCTTGGGTTAATAACCCTCCTGGATTTTGTCTTAAATCCAATACTAATCCAACCATTCCTTGTTTCTTTAGTTCATCTAAATGTTCCACTAACTCATCATAAGTTCTTTCAGAGAAGGAAGTTATATGAATAATACCAATTTTATTATCTGTCATTTCACTATAAACGGTTTCAATCGGAATGACATCGCGAACGATTTTAATTTTTAATGGTTCTTTAATTCCAGGTCGAGAGATGGTTAACTCAACTTCAGTTCCCTTTTCACCACGAATAAGTAAAACAGCTTCAGTCGAGCTCATACCTTGAATACTTTTACCATCCACTTCTAAAATGATATCATTTGGTTTTAGTCCAGCTGCTTCAGCAGGTGAACCTTTAAGTGGTGTAACGATTGTGATATTTCCATCTCTTTCTTCAACAGTAGCCCCAATTCCTTCAAAGGAAGAAGAAATGCTTTCATAAAACTTTTTCGCTTCTTCAATGGTCATGTAGTCAGTATATGGGTCTCCTACCGCTTCAACCATACCATTAATTGCGCCTTCAATTAACACATCCCGATCTAATTCTTCAATGTACATACTAAGTAATTGCTCATATGTTTGATAAAGCTTTGTAAATTCTTCGCGATCTTTAATTTGAATTCGTTCAATTGGTTTCTCCTCACCAACAGAGAGTGCAAAAGTTGTAATCCCTGCTGTTAGAAAAACAAGAAGAAATAAAATCATAATGAAGTGAAATTTTTTAATCTTCATATAACGATGATCTTTTTCTACATCATTATTCGTTCCCACTTCTACGTTTTCGTCTTGATTCATGCTATCACCACTTTCAGTCCATCATATCAAAATTATTATAATAATTAAGATAACATGTTTTTTAAAAAATATATAGTAAAAAAACCTATATTAAACTAGATGGATTCAGCTTGTTCAAAAAATTCCTCTAATGTTAATTGATTTTCATAAATAATGGTTGCATATTCTTCTCCAACATAACGGAAATGCCAAGGTTCATACTTATATCCTGTTATGGCTTCTTTTCCTTTAGGATATCTTAAAATAAACCCATACTTATGGGCATTATCAGCTAGCCATTTACCTTCTTTTGTATTTTCGAACTCCTCAGTTAGTAAAAAGTTAACACTTTCTGCCGAAATATCCATAGTTAAACCAGTTTGATGTTCACTTTGTCCTGGGTAAGCAACCGCTTCTTTTGCTTTTTCCTCTCCAACACGACTAACTTCTGCCCGAAACAACTCATCTTGTCGAGCATAAGAACGATATCCTGAGACAGCAAACAAATACACTCCATCTTGTTCAGCTGCACGAAACATCTTTTCCATTGCTGTTGCAGCAACTTGTCTCATATAAGCTTTTTCGATATCCATTTTACCAAATGAAAATTTCACATTTGGAATTACTAAATCAGATGGGGTAAAGTCGCTTGGTAAACTATATTGTTTATTAACTAACATTAAAGTATTATCTGTATTTTGAATGACATTCAAACCATTCACAACTTCTATTATATTAAAATACTTAGCATCTAAGCGAATTTTTCCTTCATTTTTATTATCATTCTGATTTCCGTCAATATTTCCATCCACATTATTATCATGTTGATTTTCTTCTTCATTGTGCTGATTCCCTTGTGGTGTAGGATTCTCCTCACTATGATCCACTGGATCTTTTGATTGACTTAGAAAATCTAATGAACATCCAAATAGTAATGGAACTGTTACCAACCCAAGAAGTAATTTACGTCTGTCCATTTAAATCCACCTATCTTTATTAATTTATAGCATGTACAATGATATGAACAATTTTACCATTCTTCTATGTATATGAATAGATAAACTAAGACTATGTAATGAAAAAATAAAAACTGACTTCAAAATTTATTGAAGCCAGTCTAAAATAAATTTTTATTTCTATTTTATAGATTTTATAAATTTTCAACAACAGAGTCTAATGCTACCTCAATCATGTCATTAAATGTTGTTTGTCTTTCTTCTGCAGTAGTTGCCTCACCTGTTAAAATATGGTCACTAACTGTAAGAATAGATAATGCTTTTCGACCATATTTAGCTGCTAAAGTATAAAGAGCAGCCGTTTCCATTTCGACAGCTAAAATACCAAATTGTGCCCATTTTTCATGTTCTGCATGATCATCATAGAATAGATCAGCACTAAATACGTTTCCGACTTTTAAGTTTAGCCCTTTTGCAACACCTGCATCATAAGCATTTTTTAATAATTCAAAATTTGCTGTAGGTGCAAAATCCATAGTACCGAACATTTTACGGTTAATGTTTGAATCATGAGAAGCACTCATTGCTAGAATAACATCACGTACTTTAACATCTTTTTGAATCGCTCCACATGTACCTACACGAATTAAGTTTTGAACATTATAACTTTGCATAAGTTCTGTTATGTAAATAGAGATTGATGGAATACCCATCCCTGTACCTTGTACAGAAATACGTTTTCCTTTATATGTTCCAGTGTACCCAAACATATTTCGAACTTCATTATAACAAACCGCATTTTCTAAGAAATTTTCTGCAATATATTTTGCACGTAAAGGATCACCTGGTAACAGGATTGTTTCAGCAATTTCATTTTCTTTTGCATTAATATGTATACTCATATACTTTTCCTCCTATAAAAAATAATTCGACATCAATATTAATATACCATAAGTTTTAAAAAAGCAAACTTTTGTAATTAGGGGGATAATTTGTCAAAATCTTTACAAACTATAAACAAAGAAGGGGGGATAAAAAATAGGTAAAAAGCATCGTAATCGAGTTAATCAACCAAAGAAAAATAACCATATTCCAAAAGAACAAATTGTCGCTGAACATGAGGCACATACGAAGGAAAACACAGCTACTGGAAGAAAAAATTAAAGAGTTAGGGCTTTTGGAACTAAAAGCCCTAACTAAAGTGAGAATTCTTCTTTTCGTAATCCTAATTAATTTTTCTTGTGAAAAGGATTTTGTGAAATAGCTTCAAGCTTTTTAAGTATTTCCTTCATTTTCTTTTTATAGCTAATTTCTCCGAAGTTACGAAATAAGTATTGATAATCATTATACATATCTAATAACTCATCAATGTCAGAGGTTTCTTTTTTTATTTGAGAATTTTTAGTTTGTGGTAAAAGGAGCTGTTTTTTTGAATCAATATCTTTATTTGTCTTTATTAATTTCCTTGCATTCGTTTCATTTGTAATGTATGTCAACTCTTCTTCAGCAGCTTCAAGCCACTGCCCATCGCTAATCCGCGAGAGCTCATAGATGATATCTTCCCACGCAGAGTCCTTGTATCGCCAAATTTCTGCTCGGAATCCTAAAACAATGAACAAGTCTTGACCATATCCTCTTACTCTAACAATATCCCCAAAACTAAACTTATACTCTATGTGGATATTTTCACGCTTTTGTAATAATTTTTCATATTCTTTTACTGATAATAAGTTTTTTTCTTTATAAAGATTATCAAAGTTATTTAATAAATAATAATACGTTCCTTCTAGGTGGTAAATTTTCTCAACCTCTGCAATTGATCCATCTTTTACGACAACCTGATCCCCAATTTTATATTTCGGTTGTCCATTGTTACTCATATTGTTGCTCCCCTCGCTTTCAAGCGGTTTGTGTATTATATGCAAAATCCGCTTGAAATGAGAAAAAACCAGCATCCTTCATGCTGGCTTAAATCTTGAAATACTTACCTACATAAAATATTAAAAATTATTTTTCTTCTTGTATAAATAATTCCCAAACTTGATCAAAAATCGTCATATTGGATAAATAATGTCCATTCAATTCTAAATACCTACTAATTTCATCATAGCTCGTTGACCGACTTGGAAAACTATGGTCATGATAGGCATCATTTGCAAATTGTTCAATTGGGTTCCTTGGAGATGGATTCCGATATTTCAATAAATAATGATAAAATGATTTTGACATATGACACTTCCTACTAACATTAATATTTTCAATCGAATTCCTTTAATCAAATAACACTTTATATTTTCCGTATCCTTCTTCCTCAAGGCTTGATTTTGGAATAAACCTTAACGAAGCTGAATTAATACAATAGCGTAAACCTTCTGGTCCTGGCCCATCTGGAAAAACATGTCCTAAATGAGAATCAGCTGTCTTACTTCGAACCTCAGTACGAATCATTCCATGGCTTTTGTCTAACTTCTCTATGATTTCCTCATCTTCTATTGGTTTTGTAAAACTTGGCCAACCACAGCCTGCATCATACTTATCTTTTGATGAAAAGAGCGGCTTTCCTGAGACGATATCTACATAAATGCCATCCTCAAAATGGTTCCAATATTCATTTTGAAATGGTGGTTCAGTCCCGTTTTGCTGTGTAACATGATATTGCATAGGAGTTAGTTGTTTTATTTTCTCTTCTTTAGATTTAACCATTATTCTTCCTCCAATATTTTTGAATAAATGCAGCTCTTGTAGAACCATGGAAATAGGCCTCATAATGCTGTGGGTTTTTCTTGTAGTAATATTGATGGTACTCTTCTGCAGGATAAAATTCCTTCGCCGGTAAAATCTCGGTTACGATTGGTTTTTTAAATTTTCCACTTTCCTCAAGTGCCTTTTTTGAAAGAGTTGCCTTTTCTTTTTGTACCTCATTATGATAAAATATCGCCGTTTGGTAAGAAAGTCCGCGATCGAAAAATTGACCTCCTGGGTCTGTAGGGTCTATTTGTTGCCAATATATTTGTAAAAGCTCGTCATACGAGATTTGGAATGGATTAAATTCAATTTGAACTGCTTCACGGTGTCCAGTTGTTTCAGAGCAAACTTCCTCGTAAGTAGGATTTGGTTTAGTCCCACCTGTATAACCTGAAGTAACACGAATTACACCAGGATATTGATCAAAAGGCTTAACCATACACCAAAAACAACCACCAGCAAATGTAGCTAATTCCGTAATATTAAGATTCATGACAAGACACCACCCTACATTTTTTATTAGAATTGTATACTAAATTTAATCATCCGTAAATTAATCGAAACTAGTAATGATAATTGTCATATATGATGATTCACATTGCGTCTTAAGAAAGGAGAATTCTTTTGACTATCCAACTACCACCTACCTTTATCGAGAAAATGGAGCAAATATTAAAAGACGAGGCGCATTCATTTTTTCAATCTTATTCAAATGATCGAACCGCAGGATTACGCATTAATCCATTAAAGATGACAAATGAAGAATGGAATATAATTTCTCCTTTTTCTTTACAAAAAATACCTTTTACAGAATATGGATATTATTATGACTTTAAAAATGAAGAACCAGGAAAGCACCCGTATCATTTAGCTGGCCTGTATTATATTCAAGAACCGAGTGCCATGTTTATTGCCCAGTTATTGGACGTGAAACCTGGAGATAAAGTACTTGATTTATGTGCCGCACCTGGTGGTAAGTCAACACAAATAGGTGCATACCTTCAACATAAAGGATTATTAGTAAGTAACGAAATTCATCCGAAACGGGCTAAAGCATTGTCCGAAAATATTGAACGTATGGGAGTCACAAATGCTATTGTAACTAATGAAACTCCATCTCATTTAAGTAAACATTTTCCACAATACTTTGATAAAATTCTTGTGGATGCTCCTTGCTCTGGAGAAGGAATGTTCCGAAAAGATCCAGAAGCAATTCAATATTGGAGTCAGGAACATGTATTAGAGTGCCAAAAATTGCAAAGAGACATTCTAGAACATGCTTATCGTATGTTAAAAGAGGATGGGATACTTGTATACTCGACTTGCACGTTTTCACCTGAAGAAAATGAAGAAAATGTAGAATGGTTTCTATCTGAATATCCGGATATGGAGCTTGTTGAAATTAATAAGTCACACGGAATTGAAGATGCACGACCTAAATGGACAAAACATAAAGAGCAAAAAATTCGCCATGCTGCAAGGCTTTGGCCACATAAATTAAAAGGAGAAGGACACTTTGTAGCGAAATTTAAAAAAACATCTTCAACTCCATTACCAAAAACGCCATTCTTTAAAATTAAAACAAAAAAACAAGATGTTTTGGAATACTTGAAATTTACTGATCAATTTTTAAACACGGAGCCATTTGACAACTTAGCATTATTCGGTTCTATTTTACATGCGCTACCGAATGACTGCCCGGATTTAACTGGTTTAAAAGTTCTTCGTGCTGGTCTACATTTAGGAGAAATTAAGAAAAACCGATTTGAACCCGATCATGCCCTTGCACTTGCCTTGAGCTTAAATGCTGCGAAAAATCCATTTGTTCTACATTCTACTGAGATGGACTGGCTGCGTTACTTAAAAGGTGAGACGTTAAAAGGTGAAGGGAATCGAAGTTGGATACTCATCACCATCGACCAATTTCCATTAGGGTGGGGGAAAGAAGTAAGTGGTATGATTAAAAATCATTATCCAAAAGGTTTAAGAATTAAAGGATAAAAGGCTGTCCATAACGGGCAGCCTATTCTTCAATTAATAATGATATTGAAATATGATCATTTGGTAAATCAAATTCATCAATTTTTATTTTCATATCATTTTTCATTTCAATTTCTGTTATATGAAGATAAATGACTTTCTCGTTAGGATAAATATCCACCCATTCAGGAAAGGCGTAGACATTTTTGATGAAATTCAAAACATAATAGGTAGGTAGATTTAATTGCCCGACTTGAATAGAGGATAAAGTTAATAGTAAATCCCCATTATCTAAAGCTTTCGATTCAAAGTTCAGCTGCATTTGAACTTGAGTGTCAAAAACATCAATCATACCATACAGTTCTACATGATTCTCAAGATTCACTCTATATTTCACTTTACTATTCTTCGTTTCTTTTTCAATGTATTGATTGATCAAATCATTTAAATTCTTTTTATTTGCTTGTATTTCCAATTGACTGCTAGAAAGTCTTGTATCATCGTCAAAATTGGTAAACTCTTTAGCTGGAATGAAAAATAAAATACATATTATTAAAAGCGAGAATATATTAATTCCTATCAAAATAAAAAACGCTTTTTTCCATGAAAATTTTCGATTCACTAATCCTCATCCTTTGCCACTAACCTATTTGTCAGACTTGGTTCTACTTGTTCTATTAATGTAGTAAACACTCGCTCAGCAATTAATTCATACCCTTTATTATTCGGATGAAAATAATCTTTGTCTGACAATAACTCAACTTTACCTTCTTCAAAAATATCTTCTATATCTATAAAATAACCATTTTCATAGGAATCTAAAACCGATTTTGCCAAAAGATTCCAATCATTTGTAATTTTTTTCACTTCCTCAAGTTCTGGAAACCAATGAATAAACGGATTGTATATTCCAATAAGAACGATTACAGCATTTGGATTGATTTCTTTTACATAGTCAAGTGTTTCCTTAAGTTGGTCTTGTAACTTTGGAAGAGCTTCGAGGAATACATCGAGGGATAATTCAAAAAAATGGTTTTCAACGACAGTCATTAAATCATTACCACCAATGGTGATGAAAACAAAATCTGATTCTTTTATATCTTGTTGTACTAATGGATTTCTAAGTAAGTAGATTAAGTCATAAGTTTGATTCCCTTCATTACCATAATTTTGAATTACTACTTCAGAAATCCCTTTTAATTTCTGCAATTTTTGTTTTAAAAAATATAAATATCCTCCTTTATTAGATGAGTCTCCAACCCCTTCTGTTAGTGAATCTCCGATAGCAGTGATTTTCATAGGTTGTGGAACGAAATCACCTGGAATGGACTTTTTATGAATATCACTCATTATTCGAGTATTTTGTGAACTTATGTGAACCAATTGCTTTTGACTAACTAAAAATCCTCCTATTAAAATCATCGTTAGTAAGAAAAGCATGATGTTTATTTTTTTCAAAGTTATCACCTATTTTGTATTTATTTATCGAGCTCAAGGTTGTCTATCTATAAGTATCTTATGATGGAATTCATTTCGATAAAACTACAAAATATGAATCTTGCATCCAATAAAAAGACAGCCTAAAATAACAAGGCTGTACTTTTACTCTATCTAATTATTAAGTAATATTTTTATATCACTTATCATTTCATCAAACGGAACATTTCCTACACCATCGTATTCTTTAACAACCGTTCCATCTTGATTAACTAAAAAGAAGTCAGTTCCATGAATAACTTGGTCAACTCCTTCAGGTTTTTGAACATGCATATGGAAGCTTTCTCTTGCAAATTGCTCAATAAAGTTTTGAGCATAGCCAGTTAAGAAATGCCAATTCGATAAATCATCGGTAAATTTTTTAGAAAACTCAACTAATGCTTCTGGAGTATCTACTTCTGGATCAATTGAGAATGATACCAATTGGACCCCATCAATCCCCTCATTCTTTAATTTTTCTTGTAATAAAGACATATTGGCTGTCATTGGAGGACAAACCGTTTCACAATTTGTAAAAATAAAATTAGCCACCCATACTTTTCCATTTAAATCATCTTTTGAAAATGTTTTTCCTTCATGATCTGTTACGTTAAAACTACTCACTTTGTAATTTACTGCATTTTCAATTTTTGGCTTTGAACAGCCCACAAAAAGTAATATGATACTAATTGTTAGTAGAAAAAATACTATTCTTTTCATTTCTTCCCCTCCATTTCCTTAATTTTACCAAAAAATATAAAAAGATTGTAATAATGAGATTGCATAAGAGAATATAGGTGGGCAAAAAGAAAAAACCATTCAAAATTGAATGGCTCTACTCCGCATAATACATAAAACCTATTGCACCAGGACCTGTATGAGTACTTATGATAGGTGTTGTATCTTCAATTAAAATGTCAAGATGTGAAAAAATCTCTAGTATTTTTTCTTTTAATAGTTTTGCAAATTCCATTCCATCAGCATGAACTAGTCCAATTCCTTTAATCGTTTTTCCTTCTGTATCTTGTTTTAAATGGTTGACTAAAATTTTAACAACTTGTTTATAGCTTCTAGCTGTTGCAACAGGGGAATATACACCTTCACTTAGTTCTGCAATCGGTTTAATCTTTAGAAGCGATCCAATAAAAGCTTTCCCTTTTCCTATTCTTCCACCTTTAACTAAATTTTCTAATGTATCAACAACAACGAATAATCTCGAATGATCACGAACCTGTTTAATTCGATGAAGGATCTCTTCCACACTTTTCCCTTCTTTAGCCATTTTCGCAGCTTCTAATACTTGAAATGACAAGGCTTTTGAAATATACATGGAGTCTACAACAGTTACTTTTCCTCTTACTTGTTTACTCGCACTAACAGCGGTTTGAACAGTCCCACTCATTCCTCCTGTTATATGAATTGAAATGACTTCACTACCGTCAGCAGTTAATTGATTATACACATCCAAAAAAGTACCTAATGAAGGCTGTGAGCTTTTTGGCAGTTCATCACTTTCTTTCATTTTTTTCATAAATTCCTGAGGAGTAATGTTGACTCGATCAATATATGTTTCACCGTTTATTACGATTTGCAGTGGAACTACCGTAATATTGTAACGGTCAATAATATCTTGTGATAAATCTACTGTTGAGTCTGTAACGATTTTTATTGTCATAAATACACGTCCTTCATTTTTTCATAAAACAAGTGGCAAAATACAATCTTGCCCATTATTTTTAATTGAATTTACGATTGATGAAACTGGATAAAGTTTCATCTTATCTTGGTCAAATGGTGAAAGAATATCTCTAATTTCTTCAAAAGAGTTTTCACTATTTAGCCATTTTTCAATAGTTAATTTATTATCTAATATGACTGGCATACGATTGTGAATGTCAGAAATCATTTCATTTGCTTCTGTAGTTAAAATGGTGCATGTTACACCACTGCCAGGTAATTGAGCATGACGATCCCATAATCCTGCAAATGCAAATGGCTTCTCATCAGCCTTCATAATTCGATAAGGTTGCTTTTTATGATTTACGGTTTTCCATTCATAAAAACTATCAGCAAATATAATACAACGTCTCCTTGCTAATAAGTGCTTAAAACTTACCTTCTCATCTAAAGTCTCACTTCTTGCATTGATCAAAGGCTTAAAATCTTTTGGTACTTTTACCCATGAAGGTATAAGCCCCCATTTCATAAATCCTGCTCGAAGGCCCTCTTTAGACTGAACCGCTGCAAGGATCGGTTGAGTTGGAGCGATATTATACCTCTCCTCATAATCATCTGGAAACATGGCAATCTCAAACAAGTCAATTAAATATTCAGGCTTTACAGTTAAGGTAAACCGTCCACACATCATTATCACCTGGCTTACAATCTATACTCTTTCATATAAAAGATATTCATAGTCAAATCCAGTAGCTTCATTCGGACCTTCTTCACGAGATATTAGTCGAAACTCATTCCAATTTACTTTTGGAAAGAACACATCTCCTGGAAATGAGTGGTTAATTTTTGTAATATACATTTTGGTAACATAGGGAAGAAAAAGTTGAAAAATTTTTGCACCACCGATAACAAAAACTTCTTCTTCAAAATTAGTTAAATATGATTGTAATTCTTTAAAAGAATTACAAACGGTGCAGCCTTCAGGTTGAAAGTTGTTATTAGTTGTTAAAATAATATTTTCTCTTCCTGGTAATGGACGTCCGATAGACTCAAACGTTTTTCTTCCCATAACGATTGGATGACCAAGAGTAATTCGCTTAAACCTTTTTAAATCATCTGGTATATGCCAAGGAAGTGAATTGTTAGTACCAATCACTTGGTTTTCATCCATTGCTACAATAAATGAGATCATACACTTACTACCCCTTTAATTGCTGGATGGGGATTATAATTTTCTAATTGAAAATCTTCATATTTAAAATCAAATATATTTTTAACATCTGGATTTAATTTCATAACCGGTAATTCTCTAGGCGCACGAGTTAACTGTAGCTCTACTTGTTCAATATGATTCAAATAGATATGAACGTCTCCAAATGTATGAATAAATTCTCCTACTTTAAGTCCACAGCACTGAGCGATCATTTGAGTAAGTAAAGCATAAGATGCAATATTAAATGGAACTCCGAGGAAAACATCTGCAGAACGTTGATATAATTGACATGACAATTTTCCTTCTGAAACATAGAACTGAAACATGGTATGACAAGGAGCAAGTGCCATATCTTCTAAATCTGACACATTCCAAGCACTAATCAGTAAGCGGCGAGAATTTGGATTTGTTTTTATTTGTTCAATAACTTCAGATAATTGGTCAATCGTTTTCCCGTTTGCCCCTTTCCAACTGCGCCATTGATGCCCATAAATAGGACCGAGATCCCCATTTTCATCTGCCCACTCATTCCATATTCGGACCCCGTTTTCTTGTAAATACTTTACATTCGTGTCCCCTTTAATAAACCATAACAGTTCATGTATAACTGATTTCATGTGAATTTTTTTTGTCGTTACTAATGGAAAACCTTCTTCTAAATTAAAACGCATTTGGTACCCAAAGGTACTGATGGTACCTGTACCTGTACGGTCATCTTTTTTTACACCGTTTTCCAACACATACTTACATAAATTCAAATATTGTTCCATCTTACCATTCCCCTTCAATTCTTATTTTAAGTTTTTTATATATTGATAAGTTAAAGGAGCATGCTCTAATAAAAATTGATTTGATTCTTCACT
>Ga0180215_1002151_pt1 | contig 20292 bp, 15 predicted proteins | sample eDN3rd37CBELigBY_FD_128871 | JGI IMG/M metagenome (GOLD analysis project Ga0180215, IMG submission 128871) | Enriched backyard soil microbial communities from Emeryville, California, USA - eDNA 3rd pass 37_C BE-Lig BY (version 2) (version 2) | ecosystem: Environmental > Terrestrial > Soil >... | reverse complement strand
TAACCGCCAAGCGCTTTTACCCCTCAATTTTATAGCCGACCCCCCATACCGTAATAATGAGCTTCTCGCCGAGCTCCTTCTCCAGCTTATCCCTTAGCTTGCTGATATGCACCATAACCGTATTGTTGGATTCGAAATACTTCTCGCCCCATACCTGCTGAAAAATTTCCTCCGCGCTGAACACCCGGCCCAAATTGCTCGCCAGCAAATGAAGAATACCGAACTCGGTAGACGTCAGATGAAGCGGCCTGCCGTCAACATCCGCAGCGTAGCTTCCCTTGTCAATTCGCAAGGAGCCAAGCCGCAGCTCCTGGGCTTTGGGACGGGTGTCCGCTTGCTCCAGCCCGGTATTATAGTGATAAGAACGACGCAGCAGAGATCGAATGCGCGCAATCAGCTCAAGCGGATTAAACGGCTTGATCATATAATCGTCCGCTCCGGTCATCAGCCCCATTATTTTATCCATATCCTGCGTCTTGGCGCTCAGCATGAGTATCGGCACCGCATGCTCCAGCCTCAGCTGTCTGCACACCTCGATCCCATCCACCTTCGGCATCATAATATCAAGCACAATAAGATCGAATTTGTCCTCGTCAAAGGCGCGAAGCGCCTCTTCCCCATCAAATGCGAGCACTGTATCGAATCCTTCGTTGCGCAAATAAATGCTAATCAGCTCTGCAATTTCCCGTTCATCGTCTACAATCAATATTTTGCGATTCATTTCAACACGACCTTTCAATCCGTTAGCCAGCCTAATATATAACCTAACAATCAATATACCGCATTTTTATGAAAAAAAACGGCACGGTCTTATACTTTCAGATTCTTTTTATGGATCTTAAGAAATTATTAAGGTTTGCATCGAAAGCTGCCGGATATTGCATGATGCAAGATCTATACCCGAACGATAGCCAATGCCTGTCTGTTATGATAAACTACAAGGTATCGAACTTTTATTTTGTTGCTACAATATTTGAAGCAGTCATGCTTCGCAATATGTTAAGGGGGTACCACAATGGCAAGCAAGAAAATGCGATCAGATATGATCAAAAAAGGCTTCGACCGCGCACCGCACCGCAGCTTGCTGCGCGCAGCCGGCGTTAAGGAAGAAGATTTCGACAAACCGTTCATCGCGGTCTGCAACTCTTATATCGACATCATTCCAGGCCATGTTCACTTGCAGGAATTCGGCAAGCTCGTGAAGGAAGCTATTCGTGAAGCAGGCGGCGTTCCATTCGAATTCAACACAATCGGCGTTGACGACGGTATCGCAATGGGCCATATCGGCATGCGCTACTCGCTGGCAAGCCGTGAGATTATTGCCGACTCTGTTGAAACCGTCGTTAATGCGCACTGGTTCGACGGTATGGTATGTATTCCTAACTGCGACAAAATTACTCCGGGCATGATCATGGGCGCGCTTCGCGTCAACATTCCGACCATTATGGTCAGCGGCGGACCGATGAAGGCCGGAAAAACGTCTGACGGCCGCTCCATCTCGCTATCCAGCGTATTTGAAGGCGTCGGCGCTCACCAAGCAGGCAAAATCGATGACAGCCAGCTGTACGAGCTTGAAGCATACGGCTGCCCGACTTGCGGCTCCTGCTCCGGCATGTTCACAGCGAACTCCATGAACTGCTTGGCTGAAGGTCTTGGCCTTGCGCTTCCAGGCAACGGAACGATTCTTGCCGTATCTCCTGAACGCAAGGAATTCGTTAAACAATCCGCGCGTCAATTGATGAAAATTATCGAGCAAGGCATCAAGCCTCGCGATATCGTTACAAAAGATACAATCGACAATGCTTTCGCGCTCGATATGGCGATGGGCGGTTCGACGAACACAGTTCTTCATACGCTTGCAATCGCGCATGAAGCTGGCATTGATTATCCGATTGAGCGTATCAACGAAGTAGCTGAACGCGTTCCGCATTTGGCTAAAATCGCTCCAGCCTCCGATTGGCATATCGAAGATGTGCACAATGCCGGCGGCGTCAGCGCTGTTATCAACGAGCTGTTCAAGAAGGAAGGCGCGCTTCACGGCGACTGCTTGACTGTTACTGGCAAGACGCTTCGCGAGAACGTTGAAGGCTGTGAAATTACGAATACCGAAGTTATTCATACCATTGACAATCCGCATACCGCTCGCGGCGGCCTTGCTGTATTGTTCGGCAACCTTGCTCCTAACGGCGCAATCATTAAAACAGGCGCAGTCGACAAATCGGTTGGCGGCTATCATAAAGGTCCTGCTATCTGCTTCGACTCGCAGGATGATGCGCTTGCCGGCATCGCTGGCGGCAAGATCAAGGAAGGCCATGTCGTTATTATCCGCTACGAAGGACCTAAGGGCGGACCGGGCATGCCGGAAATGCTTGCTCCAACCTCGCAAATCGTTGGCATGGGACTTGGCGCTAAAGTTGCCCTTATTACAGATGGACGATTCTCCGGCGCATCACGCGGCATCAGCATCGGCCACGTATCGCCAGAAGCTGCTGAAGGCGGACCTATCGCATTCGTTCATGACGGCGACATCGTCGAGATCGATATGAACAACCGCACGATGAACCTTCTCATCAGCGATGAAGAGTTCGCAAAACGCCGTTCCGAATGGACTGGCTTCGAGCCAAAAATTACACGCGGCTACCTTGCGCGCTACTCTCACCTCGTTACGAACGCCAGCCAAGGCGGCGTAATGAAGATCTAAGCATTCATCTCGCCGCTAAGCGGCTTCAAAAGAGCTCCCCTGCGTCAGCCTAGCGCTACGCAGCGGGCTCTTTTTTTGTTGATCCTATAGCTTCCCTCATTACGCCTGCCTCAACACAAAAAGCTCCGCAAACCGCAGTAGCGGCTTGCAGAGCTTCGTGACCTAACTTAACTTTTTATACGGCGGAAGTATTGGTTTCCAGAGCTCCCGCTTCCTCAAGGGAAGCGGCGCTGTTAACAAGCGGCTCCTTCGTGCGATAACGCTTGATCGTATCCGTCGGCATGAACAGCAGCATCGGCACAATCTCTTCCCTGCGCTTGCGGCTCTTTGCCGTCTGCTTCTTCCCGTTCGTGAGAACGGAAGCCAGCACCCGCAAATAAACACGCGACGAGCGGGCGAACAAGCCGTCCGGCATCGGGAATATTTCGAAGCCGAGACGGTCGGCGCCGCGGTGAATCATCGTTACGCCATATACCGCCTTAAAATCCTTGGTCTCAGGATCGGCCGCGATCTGGTCGGCAAGCGCCGGAAGCGCATGCTCCACCTCGCGCAGCATCCGAATGCCAGTAGCGAGCGGCGAGCTGGACTGGAGCGCAATGTTCGAGAGCATTCTATTATCGAGATGCAGCTCGACGATTTTATCGCCTTTGTCGACATGATTGCCCGAAGCGAACTGCTGCTTCTCGCCGTTATAATTCGTTACCCGGTAGTGAAAGGCCGGCGCATCCTTATCGCCTACTGTCTTAAGCTGGAACATAGCGTGAAAAACTTTTTCCCAAAGCAGCCACGCCGAAATCATCATTTTTTTTAGAGGCGATACGCTTGCCGTTTTTGCAGCGTCCGTCAGCTTCATCATTTCCTTAATATCGACAAAACGGTAGCCCCGCTTCGTGCCTTCCTCCAAATAAGCATCCAGAGCAATCAGCATATTAGCAGGCGCATCCGCATCCGCTCCGAATGTTCTGCCGCAATCGTGCAGCAAAAGCACCTCGCCGGGGCGCAGCTTCTTCATCATCCGCTCCTGCAGACGCTTTGCGCCTACCTTAATGCGCCAATCCCCGAACATGGCCGACCATAAAATAATTTGCAAATAGCCGAGATTCGAATAATCAAATAAATTGACGATCCCCCACGGCGGCCGGTAAAAGGAAGATTTAACGCCCGTCGCATTCTCGATAATATTCGATGTCATCTCAATTTGACGCTTTACCGACTTCGGCCGCATGAGCCAGTTCGTTTTGTGCACATAATTATGAATGCCGATTTGATGCCCTTCCGCCTTCATGCGCTGCAATAAATGCTCATTGCCTTCCGCATGCGAGCCCACGACAAAAAAAGTCGCCTTCGCGTTATAGCGGCCCAGCAGATCGAGCAGCTTCGCCGTATAGACCGGATCCGGTCCGTCGTCGAACGTCAGCGCGATTTCTTTTTGAACCTTACCTTTCTTAAATACGCGAAAGCCGAATGTTCGGCTGATCAAGCCGGGCAAAAACGCATAGAAAGTTACGAAATAAAAAAGAGACAGCAAAAAATTTTCCATCCATTTCCCCACCATTACTTGTTTTAGTCTACGTATGGATAGTGATACAAAGTAAACAACGATAACTTTAATTGTAGCATATTAAAATAAAAAAAAGGCGCTTTTTTCAAAACCATAGTATAATCTTTATGGAAATAATTCCGTAAAAGAAAGGAGCTGGCGAATGCTTCCGTTTTACAAGAAATATTGGAGAACCGCGTTTGATATTGCGCTTATCGTGTTGACGGTATACTTAATTATGCTGGCCTTTAGTTCCTTGTACCGCATCGCAACGCCTATCTTTTTTTCATTCGTCATTTACATGTGCATTGAACCGCTGGCTCGGCGCCTTAACAAGATTGGCATCAAAAAATCGATTGCGTCGGCAATCTCGATTCTGCTCTTCTCGGTCATCATTTTAGCCGCCTTTACAGGCGCAGCGCTGCTCATCAAGCAGCAGGGAACCGAGCTCGTCGAGAACTTCCCGCGCTATCAGGAAATGCTGCTACTGGAGATTGGCAAAATATCCGATGATTTGCGCGAGCGCTTTCCGAACCTGCCGATCGATATGGATATAAGCAACCGTACGTCAGAGCTGATCCAAAGCGCATCCGAGGGCTGGAAAGGAATAAGCAACACGGTCATCACCCATATCGTCGCTTATGTCTCTACGTTCTCGTCTTTTGTTTTTAACTTTGTGATCGGCGTCATTTTAGCTTATTTCTTAAGCATCGAAATTGCCGACTGGCGCAAAATCGCAAGCGACAAAACGCCAAAAACGTTTAAAACCGCCTTCTTCTTTTTGCGGGACAACGTGCTCAAAGGAATCGGCTATTACATAAAAGCGCAGGCCAAGCTAATTAGCATTACGTTTATCGTCATCTTTATCGCCCTGCTGCTGCTCGGCGTGAAAAACGCTTTTATTATTTCCGTCGTCGCGGCTATTTTCGATATTTTGCCGCTGCTCGGCGTAGGCACGATCTTTGTTCCGTGGATCATTTACTTGTTCATCGTCGGAGAAATAACGCTTGCGATTTGGCTTACCGTCCTGTTCCTCGCGGTCGTGCTCACCCGGCAGCTGCTGGAGCCGAAAATTACAGGCGATTCGCTTGGCGTCTCCGCATTCACGATGCTTGCCTTTATGATTATTTCTATGTCGCTGTTCGGCATTGCAGGCGTTATTTTATCGCCGATCCTAATTATTCTTATTAAGGCGCTCTACGATCAGGGCTACATTAATCGCTGGATCCGCAAGCCTCAGGGCGAATTCGACGAACCTGGCGATGAGAACGGCGCGGACAAGCCCGCCGATCCTCCGGCTGCCGGCATGAACCCGGCGCAGCCTCACCCGCCTGTCGCAGGCGACTAGAGCAGCGAGAAGCAAAAAGCCGTACAAGGCTGCAAGCAGGAAGGAAAGCAGGCATCATTGCCTCTTTCTTTCCGCTGCTGCCGAGTACGGCTTTTTATTGTCTTTCGCGGCGATCGTATCCATCACGCCGCGAAACAGCTTCGTCGCCTGGTGCGCGCTTCCAGGCGGCCGATTTGCCGCGAGCACGGCTACCGCGTAGCGCGGCGACTTCACCGGGCCGTAGCCCGCAAACCACTGGTGGTTGCGTACGGCGCCGGCCGCGATGGTCTCGGCAGTGCCGGATTTACCGGCCACTGCCCACGCCCCTTGGCGGATCGATCGACCCGTTCCGCGGTCGACGGCCGCCGACATGCCGCGCAGCAGCGCAGCAGCCGTTGACGGCCGGATACGGCCGTCAAGCGTCTGCGCCCGATGCGCGGGCAGCTCTGCCATCCGCTTACCGTCGGCATAGCGGATTTCGCTCACGAGGCGCGGCTCCATCGCGCGCCCGCCGTTCAGCAGCGTGACAACGAGATTCGCCGCCTGCAGCGGCGACATCCGCACATCACGCTGCCCGATGCCGCTTTGCGCCAGCACGCCGCCGTCTACAGCGGCAAGCATCGCCTCGCGGCCGATGGACGGCGCGTACAGCCTCCCCGCTTCCTCCTCCGGAAGCAGCCGCAGCGGCGAGCGGAACGGACCGAACGCCCGCTCGCTATGCCAACCGGCCCGGTGCCCGACGCCCAACTGATCGGCTGTCCGAAGCAGCTCGCTTGGCTTTAGCCGCTCCGCAATCGTCGCAAATACAATATTGCACGATTGCGCAAGCCCCTCCTCCAGCGTAATGACGCCATGCCCTCCCTCTTTCCAGCAAGACAGCCCGTACCGCTCATACTCGCCGCTGCAAATAAACTGTTCCTCGCTGACAACCGCTTGATGCTCAATGGCCGCTGCCCCTGTGATCAGCTTGAAGATCGAGCCGGGCTCTACGGCGCGTATCGCATAATTCGCCCACTCCGAGCCATCAGAGGACTGGAAGCGGCCTATATTCATCGTTGGCCGGGATACCATTGCCACAATATCGGCGTTCGAAGCATCAAGCACGACGACTGCGCCTTCCTGCAGCCCTTCCTTGTCTACATAGGCTTCAATCGCATTTTGCAGGTCAAGATCGATCGTCGTCACCGCCTGCAGCGGATAATAGTGATTGCCTCCGCCCCTCTTTCGCAAATCTAGCCCGTGCATGGGCGCATAGCGCCCGTCGATGTAATACGACACATACGTTTCGCCGATCCCGCGCAGCAGCTCGTTAAGCGACCGCTCCAAGCCCGCTCCTCCCACTTGTTCATTCCATTTGCGCTTGCCGCTTGCAAGCTCCTCCCCATGCTGCCGCATTAGCCATTCCGGATGCTCGCTTGTGAAGCCTATGGCGTGCTTCGCTTCAAACCGGTTCAAGTAACGATTGCGGTAAGGAAGAACGCGAACGCCCTCTACAGCAAGGCTCCCGATCGCCTCCGCCTGTTCATCCGTAAGACGGATCGGGCTTCGTTCCCCGGCCTTCCTCCAGAACTCGCCTTCTCGCAAATCATTCCAATGCGCGGCAAGCTCCTCATCGCTCACGCCTAATATGGCGGCAAGCTTGGCGAGCTCTTCCTTCGTTCCCCGCGCATCCTCCCTAACCGGAAACAACGCTGCCGATTGATAGGTTTCGCCTGTAATCGGCCGGCCGTACCGGTCGACAAAATCGCCTCTGCCGGTATCCAATACGAGGCTTCGTTGACGCTGATGAAGCGCGTGTCCGCTCCAGCCTCCCCTTCCATGAAGGGCTGCGCCGCGCCATGCTGCTGCCGAACTGTACGGCAAAAGCTGCAGCCATGCGAGCCTGCCGATGCATGCGGCAAACAGCATGCTAAATATAATCGCAACGATCCAGCTTCGCTTATACATTCGTTCACTTCACGCCCTATCCGAGATGATGCTCCTAGTATTCCCTTGTATAAGAACATACAAAACCGCCTGCGGAAGGATTGTTCCGCAGGCGGTCTTAATCAAGCTTTATTCGATTTTAAAACGGGATAAGGACGCTTTAAGCTCTTGCGATACGGCGTCCAGACGCTCCGAAAGCGTTACGAGATTGTCGCTGATGTTAAGCTGCTCGCTGCTGAGCGACGCTACCTCCTCCGATGTCGCCGAGGACTGCTGGGCAACCGCGCTAACATTCGACATCGCTTCCGCCAATACGGCCTGCGACTGATCAAGCTCGCCAATGGATTCCGTCACATGATCAAGCGATTGAACGAAGCTTACCATTTCGCCTTGAACGGACAAGAATATTTGATTCGCTTCCTTAACTGAGCCGATCTGCTCCTGGAAGAGCGGATAGGCATCCGACAGCACTTTGACCGTCTCTTCAATTTCGCTTTGAATCTTATGCGTAATCTGGCCTACGACATCGATGGACTGCCTCGACTGATCCGCCAGCTGGCGGATTTCATCGGCTACAACCATAAAGCCTTTGCCTGCGGCGCCGGCACGCGCCGCTTCAATCGTCGCGTTCAGCGACAAAATATTCGTCTGCTTCGTCACATTGTTCAACACATCGAGAATTTTAACGATTGAGCCCGTACTTTCCTTAAGCGCATCGACCTTCTCCACCATGGAACGGGTCATCTCTTCCGTCAGCCCCGTTTTCTCAATAAGCGCCGCCATATATTTCGTGCCTTCGCCGCTGGATTGCTGCACTTCGACTGCTGAATGTACCATTTGCTTATTCGCATCGATCACATTTTGCATTTGTGTATTAATGCTCTGCGTAAGATCGCTGCCCTTCTCCGCTTCCGTCGCCAGGCTGGATGCTCCATTCGCAATTTCTTCCGTTGCAATCGAAATTTCTTTCGCCGACAGCGCAGTTTTCCGCGAGGAATCCGTCAGCTCGCCTGCCGTACGCAGCACGTCCGCTGCGGAACGGGTCGTTTGAACGGCCAGATCGGCAATATTCGCCATCATTTCATTAAAGCTAGTGCTAAGCTGGCCGATCTCATCCTTGCGATTTGTAATTGTCGAGCGAACGGTCAGATTGCCCTTTGCGCCCTTCACCATAAGTTCCTGCAGTTGAATGAGCGGGCTTCCGATCGTTATAATGACACGGACGCCGATCAAAATGGCAATTACAACCGCACATAAGATCATCAGCCACGTGAAGTTGGCAATCTTCTGCGCATCCTTGACAAGCTCATTAACCGGAATGGAGGCGGCTAGCTTCCAATCTACGCCTTCGAACGGTCTGGAGATAACAAGCACATCATCGCCCGTTGCCGTAACGCCCTCTTCGATTGCCTCATCCGATACCGCAACATGCCCCGGTTCTCCGATTAACGTGTCTTCCATAGCTGATACGTAGTTACCATCATTATCGATAATAAAGACTTGACTGTCTTCCCCTAGGTTAATGCCGTCATACCGGTCGGAAATGCCCCGCAAGTATATGTCGATCAAAAGCACATATTTCGGCTTGCCCGAATTCGGATCTTTAATCATTCTGGACAGCCCGATTGCTTGATTGGACGACGAGCTGCCTAAGCCTTCCGCACTAGGCCTAATCCAATGAACCATGCCGTCCAACTCGACGGACTTTGCAAACCAATCGGTTGCCATCAGCTTCTCCGCTCTATCAATAGAGGAATTGCCGACGGCGATCGGAGGCAGCTTGCTGTCGACCGGCAGCAATATAGCGCCGCTGATCAATGGATTGACAAGGACGTAGCTGCGCAGCTTATCGCCTATAGCGGTAGTAGCTTTGAACCTTGTAAGAATATCGCTTTGTTCTTCCAGCGTTCTAATATGCTGGCGATATTCCTGATCCGCATATATTTGCAAGGATATATTTTCGAACGTATCCATAAAATCTTCCAGGTTCTCGCCCAATTGATTGATCGTTTGCAAGGAAGCCTGAGACACCTTCTCCTTGACCAGCGATTTCGATGTCATATAGGCCAATGCGCCTACTGCAGCCACACAGGCAACAATGCTTACAAAAATAAAAATAAACAACTTGAAGCCGACCGATTGAAGCCTGTTTTTCCCTAAAAGCTGCGAAGCTGCGGAAAAGAATTTTTTGACGTTGTCTGCCATCTTGCCTTTCGCATTGTCCGGACGTTGAGATCCCTTCTCTAAGTTCGTCTGCTGCGGTGACTGTTTAGTTGACTTTACCATAGTTTGCAAGGACCATCCTTTAGCATTCATTTTGTTATTTTTTTGAGCATATCTCCTTATATCGGAACATGGTCCCAAATTTTTGAGTAAAAATGCACATAAACTTTTAATTTTTCTATTATTTCATAAATAAAAAACCGCTGAATTCGATAAATTCAGCGGTTTTTCCGAGTGATTTTCTAGCAATCTATTCAATCTTGAAACGCGATAACGATGACTTCAATTCCTGCGATACGGAATCCAGACGTTCCGAAAGCTTGACGAGATTGTCGCTGATGCTAAGTTGTTCGCTGCTAAGCGAAGCTACCTCCTCCGACGTCGCCGACGATTGCTGGGCAACCGCGCTCACATTCGTCATCGCCTCCGTCAATACGGCTTGCGACTGATCCAATTCGCCGATCGATTGCGTTACATCGTCAAGCGACTCGACGAACTGCTCCATTTGACCCTGTACCGTTAAGAAAATTTGATTCGCTTCCTTTACGGAGCCGATCTGCTGCTGGAAGATCGGATAGGCGTCCGACAGCACGGAAACCGTCTCTTCAATCTCCAATTGAATTTTTTCGGTAATTTGTCCAACGATATCGATAGACTGGCGCGATTGATCCGCAAGCTTCCGAATTTCATCCGCTACGACCATAAAGCCTTTGCCTGCCGCACCTGCGCGCGCCGCTTCGATCGTTGCGTTCAGCGATAAAATATTAGTCTGCTTCGTCAGATTGTTCAGCACATCCAATATTTTCACGATAGAGCCGGTGCTTTCCTTAAGCGCGTCTACCTTCTGCACCATGGAGCGCGTCATTTCCTCTGTGAGCCCCGTTTTCTCGATCAAAGTGCCCATATACTTCGTGCCTTCGCCGCTGGCTTGCTGAACCTCTACCGCAGATTGAACCATTTGCTTGTTCGCGTCATTAACGTTGCTCATTCGCGCATTGATATTAACGGAAAGGTCGCTCCCTTTCTCAGCCTCAACCGCAAGGCTGGTAGCCCCGTTAGCAATTTCTTCGGTCGCAACCGATATTTCTCTCGCTGAAATCGCCGTTTTTCTGGACGATTCGGTAAGCTCGCCGGCCGTTTTGAGCACTTCTGCCGCAGACTGTGTCGTCTGAATGGCAAGCGACGCTATTTGCGACATCATCTCGTTGAAGCTGCCGCCAAGCTGGCCAATCTCATCCTTCCGGCTCTTCTTAATGTTGGAGCGGACGGTCAAATTGCCTTGAGCGCCTTCATTCATAAGCTTCTGCAGCTGTACGAGCGGACGGCCGATCGTAAAGATGACAAGCGCGCCGATCGCAATGGCGATAACCGCTGCGCAAAGGACCATACCCCACGTAAACATCCAAATTTGCTCAGCGTCCTTCACCAGCTCATTAACCGGAATCGTTGCTGCAAGCTGCCAATTGCCCGCTTTAAGCGCACTGTGAACGGCAAGCACTTCTTCTCCGCCGTTCGTAATCGTCCGGTTGATGTTGCTGTCCTGGGACAGGATTACATGAGCGGGCTCTCCTATTTGCGAAGAGTCTTGCGTCGTTATGTAGTTTCCGTCGGGATCTATAATAACGATATTGCTGCCTTCTCCGAGATTGACGCCTTCATAGCGGCTCGTTAGGCTGCTAAGCTTAATCTCCATGACGAACAAAAAGCTGGATGCGCTCGAATTCGGATTTTTCATCACTCTCGATAAGGCTAAGGACGGAGAGGAAGCGCTGCTAATAATGCCGTCTTTTTGCGATCTGATCCAGACCACTTTGCCGTTAGCTTCCACCGCTTCTTCATACCAGCCGGAGGCAATAGCTGTTTCCGACTTGCTAATGGATGCGTTTCCAACTACAATTGTGGAAAGCCCTTTCTCGAGCGGAAGCAGCATAATTCCTGTAATGTCGTCACTGCCCATTATGTATGTCTGCAATTTGTCAGTCAGTTTGCGCTGCGCCTCGTATTTCGTGAAATCGTCCTCGCTTGTCAAGATCGTGCTGGTTGACGTGTGAAAATCTTTGTCTATTAGCATCTGCATCGAAATGTCCTCAAAGGTAGACATATGGTCGTTCAGATTGGCGCTAAGCTGATTAACGGTTTGAAGCGATGCTTCTGATACTTTGTTCTCAATTATGGATTTTGCCGATGTGTAGGCCAACATGCCTACCGCAATGACGCAAGCGATAATACTGCAAAAAATGAGCGCAAATAATTTCAAGCCGACAGACCTAAATCGAATTGCCGAAACTCCTTTATTCTCTTTGTTCGCAGGTTTTTGAGAATGCTCTTTTAATTTGCCCATAGTGACGAGTACACCGCCTTAACGTGTTATTCTCCCGCGTAAAATCAGGATTTTTGACGAAATATGTATCTCAAGTATATAGCTTTCTTACATAACATTCTAGTATAAAAATACCATATTTTAAAAATAAATAAGCGCTTTCATAAATCGCCTGAAAAAAGAAAAACCCTCTTGCCTATTAAAGGCTTGAGGGTTCAAATCTTTTATGCTTTTGCAATTTTTTTACGCATCATGTCCATCTTTTTGACAGGCTTCAACGTACGAATGCGCAGATGCTGCAGCGGATGGCGCGCTATGTCAAGCGGGTTGCCCTCAAGATCGGTCAACTCGGTAACGGTCTGCTTGAAGAAGGTGCCTGCAGGACCTACGAACTCAACCTCTTGTCCCACTTTGAAATGATTGCGCTGCTGTACAACCGCGAATCCCGTTCTGTCGTCATAATCGAGGACGACTCCCGCGAAGTCATAAGGCGCCGCTTTCTCCTCTTCCTCATATATATGATCTTCCGCTCCCGGCACATCAAGGAAAAAGCCGGTATTTAGCGGCCGGTTCGCAGCCTTATTAATTTCATCTATCCATTCCCGCTTTACCTCGAAGTTTGCCGGATCGGCAAAATAAGCGTCGATGGCTTGGCGGTATACGTTGACAACTGTAGCGACGTAATGAATGCTCTTCATCCGCCCCTCGATTTTGAAGCTGTCCACCCCAACCTCGATCAGCTCAGGCATATGCTCCAGCATGCAGAGATCTTTGGAGCCCATTGTGAACTTGTCCTCGCCCTCTTCATACAGCCGCTCTTCGTCTAAGAACAGATCGTATTTCCAGCGGCAGGACTGGCAGCAGCCGCCGCGGTTGGAATCGCGGTCCGTGAAATGATTCGACAGCACGCAGCGGCCGGAATACGAGGAGCACATCGCGCCGTGGATGAACGTTTCGATCTCGATGTCGACATGCTTTTTAATTTCCTCGATTTCCTCGAAGCTCGTTTCACGCGCCAGCACGACTCGCGGCAAGCCCTCATCCTTCCAGAATTTCACGGCCTGCCAGTTAAGCGTCGACTGCTGGGTGCTCAAATGTACCTCTAGCTTTGGCGCGACGCGCTGAGCCGTCTCGATAATGGTAGGGTCTGCGACGATGATCGCTGCAATGCCTGCGTCCTCCAAATTTTTCAGGTAATCCTCGAGTCCTTCAACATCCTCGTTATGCGCATAGATATTAGTAGCGACGAACACCTTGGCGCCATAGCGGCTTGCGAATTCAACGCCCTCCTTCATTTCCTCGAAGCTGAAATTGTCGGCGTTGGAGCGCAGACCGTATTTTTGACCTCCGATATAAACGGCATCGGCGCCGTAATGGACGGCGAACTTCAGCTTCTCCAGATTGCCTGCAGGAGCGAGCAGCTCCGGTCGTTCCAGCCGATGACGCTTTCCGGAATACCGGCGTGACGTTTGAGTTGTAGTCATATTCGTTCCATCTCCAATCAATAAACTTGCTCTTTGTAGAAAAATCCGAATGTCAGCTCGCGGCCCGGATCCTGAAGCGTCTGAATCGGCTCCAGCCACTCCTCTTGGAAGCTGTAGCCCTCTGGATCCTCCAAATAGTTGTCAATCGCTTTGCGGTATGCGCGCACGACAGCCTCGTTATACTCGACAGGCTTCAACAGCCCTTCAATTTTCAAGCTATCCACGCCAATTTCCAGCAGCTCATGCAGGTTCTCAAGCATGCACAAATCGCCGGAACTCATAATATGCGTGCCGTTAGCATCCTCATAGATCGGAAAGCGCTCATCGGGGCGATCCGCCTCCATCACGTACATGCCCCGTTCCTTGCCGGATTCGGTCAGCCTGTCCGGCTCCTCCTGATGAACCATATAGCTTTGCACCAGCGCTCGCTTGGAGTGATATATATTTGTCATGCCGTGTACTTGCACTTCGATTGCCATGTTCGATTTCTGTTTTGTCTCCACGATTTGCTCCATATTGAGCTCGCGGGCCAATACATAACGGACAGCGCCTCTGCGCCCCCAGTATTCGGCAGTTACATAATTCGTTGACGTCATCTCTGCATTCCAATGAAGCGCCATATCAGGAGCATGCTGCTTCGCAGCCGTTAATACAGCCGGATCGCCGAACACGATAGCGTCTGCGCCGATTTCGGCAAGCTCTCGAATATATCCCTCTAATGCCTCCAAAATGCTGTTATCGATCAGATTGTTGACGGAGACATATATTTTTACGCCATGCGGCTTCGCCAGCTCTACCGCTTTTTGGACCATTTCTATATCGAACTCGCCAGCCAGACGCATGCCAAAGCGCGCTTCGCCTATGACGAACGCATCTGCACCCGCCGCAATAAGACGCTCCAGCTCTTCAAGCGAGGAAGCTGTCGTTAGTAATTCAGGCTTGTAAGCCATTGCTTTCTACCTCCCAATGATACGGGGACTATTTAAGCCTTTGCATGATAAAGGGTACAGGCATCAGCCGCTGTCCTTCGACGCCTGCTTCTGCCCATACCTCTATCTGCTGCTCATTCATAATCCAAATAAAGTTCGCTGCGCAATCGGCTACTGCGATTTGCTCTTCTCGATGTTTCTCAAATGCTCGTTATACGTTTTGGCGAAAAGATGCGTATTGCTGCCGTCTTTTTTCGTTACGTAGAAGAAGTACTCGCTTTCCGCCGGATACAGAACGGCCTTGATCGAATCCAGGCTTGGGCTTGCGATCGGACCTGGCGGCAATCCGTTAACTTTGTACGTATTGTAAGGGCTGTCCACTTCGAGATCGGCATTGAGCAGCCTCTCTTTAGGCTTATCCAGCAAATATTGAATCGTTGCGTCGATTTGCAGCGGCATCCCTTTCTTGATCCGGTTGAAAATGACGCTCGCAACGAGCGGCCGTTCCTCGTCAACGACAACCTCGCGTTCAACAAGCGATGCGATTGTCAGCATTTCGTGCATCGTCAAGCCGGTTTCCTCAAGCGCTTCCTGCCAATCATCCGGCAGCGTGCTTAGCTTCCGGTCAAGCTCGGCTGTCATACGCTTAATAATATCTTCCTCTGTGCTGTCCTTCACCATTTCATACGTTTCAGGAAATAAATAGCCTTCCAGACGCTGGTGCAGATCGTCGTTCTCCGGAATGGAACGGGAAGCCTCGCTGTCTCCCCATGTTCTTTTCTCAGCGGCTAACGCTAGAAATTTGTCTTTATCTACAATCTTTTCTGCTGCAAGCTTGTCTGCTATTTGCAACACGGTCAAGCCTTCCGGAATCGTAAAGCGAATAACCTCCGCTTCGATCGTATCGCCGGCATTCAGCTTTGCGATCAGTTCTTCCTTGGTCATGCCAGGCTTCAGCTCATACCGTCCGGCTTGGAAACGGGAGCCTTCCTTCTTAATCATCAAATAATATTTGAACACCGTAGCATTTTTAATGATGCCTTCTCGTTCAAGAAGATCGGATACCCGATTAGCGGACATGCCTTTTGGAATATCAACCTCGAACGTCTCGCCTGCCTTCGTTGGCTGCAGGCTGTTCCATACGTACAGCAATCCGCCTCCGGCAGTCAAAATCATAATGCTTAACAAACTAATGATCACCCACATCGTAATGCGGGCCTTGCTTGGGCCAGTTCGTGTATCCTGCTCCCAATCTTCTGGATGCTGCCCAGACGTCTCCAATACATTAGTCCCCTTTCAGCCTTTTTTTGACCGAGAAAAAGAGCGGTTATAAGCCGCTCTTTCCCTCGCTGTATATCCGCTTGTCGCCTATTAAGGCATTTCATTGCCGCCAAACATCAAATCGTCGTACGCTTCAGACGCCGCTTCCCATTCCTCGTCGTTTTCAATCGTCTCCAGCTGCGGATCGCTGCCGTCGCCGCCGATAACTCTGAACAGCTCGACTTCATCCTCGCGGCGCATCGCCTCCGATTGCAAAGCGGCATAAACTGCCTCGCCAAGCTTGAATTCAGCCTTAATGGAAAATAGCATGCTGCTGCCGTCATCCGCGGTAAGCTCCAGCTCTTGGCCGTAAGCCTGCTTTAAGGAATGTTGCAGCACCGGAGCCAAATTGGCTTCATTCGGCATTAGTCTTGATCCTCCATCTCGCCCATCAGCGTGTTGAAGGTTTCCTCGACAATATTCCATTCTTCCTCGTCTTCAATCGTGTAGAGCTTCAAATCGTCGCCGTCTTCCTCGTAGCGGAACGCGTAAACCTCGTCTTCCTCTTCGTTCTCGCTAATGAGAGGCACGACCATCATATATTTATCATCGGAACCATCGACTTCGAACTTCATGATGACTTCGAATTCTTCTTCGTTGCCTTCCTCGTCCGGAATATAAATAATTTCCGGCTCTTCAAATTCCATGTTTTCCTTTGTCATCGCAACCCTCACCTTTTCGTTTTAGAATCAAGATAATTTTGCAAAATGAGCGTCGCCGCCATTTTGTCGATAACTTGCTTTCGCTTCTTGCGGCTGACATCTGCTTCGATCAGCGTGCGTTCGGCAGATACGGTAGTCAGCCGTTCGTCCCAAAGGTGAACAGGCAAATCCAGCTTCTGCTGCAGCTCCTCGGCAAAGGCAATGCTAATCTCGCCGCGCGGCCCCACTGACCCGTTCATATTCTTCGGCAAGCCGACAACGATCTCGCTTACCTCATGCTCTGTTACAAGCTCGGCAATACGATCCAAATGTCCGCCCTCGCGCCTGCGCTCAATAATGCCTATGCCTTGAGCCGTCCAGCGAAAAGCATCGCTAATGGCTACTCCGATGTTGCGATCACCGTAATCCAAACCCATTACTCTCATTTGCTCGTCCGGCTCCTGACTAGTTTATCTTCTCTTCTGACTCAAGTAAAAGCGGACAAGCTCCTCGATCAACTCATCGCGTTCCTTCTTGCGAATCAAACTTCTGGCGTTGTTATGCCGCGGAATATATGCGGGATCTCCGGACAGCAAATAGCCAACGATCTGGTTGATCGGATTGTAATCCTTCTCAAGCAGAGCTTCATGCACCTGCAGCAAAATATCCTGAGAGGACTCCTCCCCTTCTGCCTTCACGTTAAACTTCATCGTATTGTCCATGGAACTCATCGCCAGCACCTCGCTTTCCCAAAAAGCATTTCAATGAGATTTACATTTATATCATATCACATTTGCGCCATTAAGAACCAGTTCTTCTGCAAGTTTCAATGCATCGTCAAGCTTGGATGCGTCTTTGCCGCCAGCTTGCGCCATATCCGGGCGTCCGCCGCCGCCGCCGCCGCAAAGCGCAGCCGCTTCCTTAATGATTTTGCCTGCGTGAAGACCCTTTTTCACCAAGTCCGGCGATACCGCTGCAGCAAGGTTCACTTTATCGTCCTGAACCGCGCCGAGTACGATCACGCTGGAAGGCAGCTTCGCCTTCAGCTCGTCGACGATGCCGCGCAGCGCGTCCATTGAAGGCGCATTAACTTTCGCGCTAAGCACTGTTACGCCGTTGACCGTCTTCGCCTTCGATTCCAGCGAGCCCGCTTCAATGCGGCTCAGCTTCGCTTGCAGCGATTCATTCTCGCGTCCGAGCTCCTTCACTTGTCCGAACATCGCTTCAATCCGTTTCGGCACATCAGACGTGTTCGATTTCAGCAGCGCAGCCGATTGCTTCAGCACATCAAGCTGTCCTTCCATATACGCATAAGCGTGCTTGCCGGTTACAGCCTCAATACGGCGAACGCCAGAGCCGATGCCGCTCTCGCCGAGCAGCTTGAACAGGCCGATCTGCGACGTATTCGTCACATGGCAGCCGCCGCACAGCTCAAGGCTGTAATCGCCCACTCTTACGACACGCACAACATCGCCGTATTTTTCGCCGAACAATGCCATCGCGCCCATCGCTCTCGCATCAGCCAGCGACTCGTTCGTAATCGTAACCGGCGTGCCGAGCCAGATTTGCTCGTTGACGCGTCGCTCAATGGCGACAAGCTCCTCCTGCGTGATGCTGCCGAAGTGCGAGAAGTCAAAGCGCAGACGGTCAGTCTCGACGAGCGAGCCCGCTTGGTTGACATGCTCGCCCAGCGTTTCCTTAAGCGCTTTGTGCAGCAAATGCGTTGCTGTATGGTTTTTAATAATATCCTCGCGGGAATCGCGCTGTACAGCCGATTCAACGGCTGCGCCTGTGCGCGCCGTGCCGGATACAACCTTCGCCTTATGCACATTTTGACCGTGCGGAGCTTTCGTTACATCCTCAACCTCAAGCTTGAAGCCTTCGCCTGCAATGACGCCGCGATCGCCAATTTGACCGCCGCTTTCCGCATAAAATGGCGTTCGGTCAAGCACGACCAGCACCTCTGCTCCGGCTTCAGCCTGCTGAACGAGCTCGTCGCCTTGAACGATCGCAATGATCGTGCCGGATGCGGACAGCTCGCCATAACCTACAAATTCGCTTTTATCCGTAATATCGCCAAGCGGTCCGCCTTGAACCTTCATGCTGCCGGTTTCTTGACGTGCTGCGCGAGCGCGCTCGCGCTGCGCCTCCATCGCCGCGTCGAAGCCTTCGCGGTCGACAGTCATGCCGTGCTCGGCTGCGAAATCCTCCGTAAGGTCGAATGGGAAGCCGTACGTATCGTACAGGCGGAAAGCGTCCTCGCCCGTAATTTGCTTGCTGCCGGCCTGCTCTGCCTGTCCGACAAGATCAGCTAGCATGGCTAAGCCGTCAGAAAGCGTTTCGTGGAAACGCTCCTCCTCCGTGCGGATAACCTTCTCGATAAATTCTCTTTTTTCCACAATTTCCGGGTAGTATACGCCCATAACCTCGCCTACTACAGCCGTCAGCTCATACAGAAACGGACGGTCGATGCCAAGCGTCTTGCCGTAACGAACCGCTCTGCGCAGAAGTCTGCGGATAATATAGCCGCGGCCCTCATTGGAAGGCATTACGCCGTCGCCCACTGAGAAAGCAACCGTACGAATATGGTCGGCAATGACCTTCAATGCGACATCGTGGTCCTCGTTGGCTTTATATTTTACGTTAGCGATTTCGCTTGTACGGTCAATGATCGGACGGAACAAGTCGGTGTCGAAGTTGGAATCGACATCCTGCAAAATGGACGCGAAGCGCTCCAGACCAGCGCCGGTATCGATATTTTTGTTCGGAAGCGGCGTATAGCTGCCGTCCTTGTTATGGTTGAATTGGGAGAACACCAGGTTCCATACTTCCAAGAAGCGCTCGTTCTCGCCGCCAGGCCAGCACTCAGGGTCCGACAGATCGCCGTATTTGTCGCCGCGGTCGTAAAAAATTTCGGTACAAGGTCCGCATGGACCTTCGCCGATATCCCAGAAATTGTCCTTGCCCAGCTTGTAAATGCGTTCAGCCGGAATGCCGATTTTCTCGTTCCAAATGCGGTACGCTTCCTCATCCTCTTCATACACCGTCACCGACAGGCGGTCCGGGTCGAAGCCGATCCACTCCTTGCCTGTCAGAAACTCGTGCGCCCAAGTGATCGTTTCTTCCTTAAAATAGTCGCCGATCGAGAAATTGCCCAGCATTTCAAAAAACGTATGGTGCCGGCGCGTTTTGCCGACATTCTCGATATCGTTCGTGCGGATACATTTTTGCGAGTTCGCAATGCGCGGATTCTCCGGAACGACGCGGCCGTCAAAATATTGCTTCAGCGGCGCCATACCGGCGTTGATCCACAGCAAGGACGGATCGTTATGCGGCACGAGCGATGCGCTCGGTTCAATTTTATGCCCTTTGCTTTCGAAAAAAGCGAGCCATTTTGCGCGAATTTCACTGGCTTTCATTATATATTCTCCTCCTAATAGGTTGTTTTCTCTTGTATAGCGGGCGGATTCGCCCGTAAATCGAATCTCGCTTGAAAATTGCTGCAAAAGTGCAGGCTTTTAAGCGGTTGGATCACGTCCAGACTGAATTGATGCAAAAGTGCAGGCTTTTACGCGGTTGATCACGTCCAGACTGAATTGATGCAAAAGTGCAGGCTTTTAAGCGGTTAAACCCCAATCCAGACTAAATGGCTGCGAAAATGCAGGCTTTCGAGCAGGTTTTGTGACGATATGATGATTCGCTTGCAAATTCCTGCACATTTGCAGGTTTTTCCTCGATACGGCGACCACACCTCGCTAAAAACTGCACTTTCGGCTAGGCCCCCTAAATCCGGAGTCCTGCCCACCAATAATTATGTTTACACAGCGTATCGCTTCTTTTCGAGCTATTACACCGCTTTATGAAATGCGGAAGTATCTTCC
>Ga0180215_1002150_pt1 | contig 20293 bp, 14 predicted proteins | sample eDN3rd37CBELigBY_FD_128871 | JGI IMG/M metagenome (GOLD analysis project Ga0180215, IMG submission 128871) | Enriched backyard soil microbial communities from Emeryville, California, USA - eDNA 3rd pass 37_C BE-Lig BY (version 2) (version 2) | ecosystem: Environmental > Terrestrial > Soil >... | reverse complement strand
TGATCCAAGTATTATATCTATTCTTGAAGAAGAAGGGTTTATTGTCGAAAGAGTGCACTAATTGAATACTTTTCCATTATTAAAAGAGAATTATTTTAAGAAGAGAGGGTCTCCTCTCTTTTTTATTTTCGTCCCGAAATTAAAATTTTAATAAACAAATCAATTATTTTAATTAATATATTGAAGGAATTTAAATCTTTAATAAAAAATATTAATTTTTTTAATTAATCGCTTGATTTTTTTAAAATGTCTGCATTATTATAAAAATAACAAAAGGAAAACTTTTAAGGAGGTGAATGTTATGGCATACCCGGTAATTAGTCAATGCCCAGTTTGCAGTAAGACATTAAAAATTACGAAACTACATTGCAACCATTGTCATACAACTATAGAGAACGAATTCGAACTATCAAGGCTTGCTACACTTTCACGTGAACATCTTCATTTTGTTGAAGTGTTCCTTGCATGCCGGGGAAATATCAAAGAGGTGGAAAAAGAGCTCGGTATTTCTTATCCGACTGTCAGAGGAAAGTTGAATGAAGTGGTTAGTGCTCTTGGCTATGAAGTGAAGAAGAAACCAGATGTAGATGAAAAAAGTATTGTTGCTTTATTAGAAAGTGGAGAGATCACTGCTGATGAAGCGATTAAATTATTAAAAAATGACTAGGAGGAAATTAATATGAATCAAGAAATTGAAAAAATATTAACTTTAGTTCAAGAAGGAAAAATCGACTCAGCTAAAGGAGCAGAATTAATTCAAGTTTTACAAGAACGTGAATCAGTTAGCAAAGAAGTAAGTACTAATGTAGTAGATTTTAAAGAGAAGCAATCAAAACAATACGGAGATAAAATGTTAAAAATTCGTGTTAACTCAGAAGAAGGAGACAATGTATCTGTAAATTTACCAATTAAATTAATTAAAGTACTAGTTTCAGCTGGTGTTAATATTGCTGGAAATATTCCACAAGCTGAAAAATATGTGAAAGAAGTTGATTTTGATGTTATTTTACAAGCAATCGAGAATGAATTAGACGGTCAACTAGTTGATATTAAGTCTGCAAATGGGGAAAACGTATCAATAGTGATTGAATAAGGGGTACCTCATTATGTTAAAAGTAAGAGTCAATTCTAAAAAGACGAATAAGAAAATTTATGTACCAGTTCCATATGCATTGTTCAATGTGGCGATTTCAATCGCAACTTCAAAGTTCGTCAGACGAAAAATACAAGAGTCAATTAATAAAAAGAAAGCGATCAATAATGAAATAATAGAAGATTCATTTCAGTTTCCAGAACTTGATAAAGAACAGCTAAAACTCGTCGTGAAAGAACTAAAAAAGTATCGAGGACTTGAGATTGTTCATGTCATTGATAAAGATGGTGAAGAAGTAGTAATAACCTTGTAGTTAATAAAATTTAAGTATATAAGAAATCAGAACAATAACTTCTTACAGAGTGAGAATTATGTTCTGATTTTTTATTGTAAAGAATTTGTGGCCACGACTGATTGGGTGTGAACGTCCAAATGACAAAACGAATATTGCCCACGTTCAAGATGTCCAATGGGGAGCTTGCAAAAGACAAAATGATGTAGAATCAAGCTCGAGATGTCTAATGGATCAGTTCCAAAATACAATAAGAGCTCAATTCTTCTTCATTTTTTCTATTTTAAAGTAATTGAGCTGACTCCACCATCAATTTAGAACCAGCTTCATAAGTATTATTGAAATACTTGAAATTTTTTCCAATTCTTCGGCAGCATTTTTAAATATTTTGTTGTTAAAAATCGATCATCAATCAACAAAATAGTCCCTGTGTCGTTTTCAGAGCGTATTAGCCTTCCGCCAGCTTGAAGAACTTTATTCATGCCTGGATAAACATAAGCATAGTCATAACCATTTTTCCCAATGGAACTAAAATAATTTTTAATTAAGTCTCTTTCAAACCCAATTTGAGGAATACCAACCCCAACAATGGCAACCCCATTCAGCCGATCACCGACTAAATCTATTCCTTCCGAGAAAATCCCGCCCATAACAGCAAAGCCGACAAGTGGTTCTGAACGGTCTTTATCAAATTGATTTAAGAATTCCTCTCGTTCTTCTTCATTCATGTTAGGAGTTTGGATCTGTGTTTTAAAAGAAGTGTTAATCATTAGTTTTGAATATTCATCGTAAACTAAATTCATATATTGATATGACGGGAAAAAGATTAAGTAATTACCAGGATGTTTCTGTATTACTTCATGTAGAGTATAAGCAATTTTTTCCTTTGTATACTCCCGCTCTCGATATTTTGTTGATAATGGCGAAATATAGACGTTTACCTGTTCACTAGAGAATGGGGACGGGAGTGAAATAACAAGATCCTCTTCCTTCCCTCCAAGCATGTCTTTATAAAAGGGAAGTGGTGATAGAGTTGCAGAGAAAAAGACCTTCGCTTTAAAATTTTTACTGTACTGTTGTAATAAATGAGATGGATCGATGCAAAATAATTTGACACTTACTTCGCTACGGTCTACCTCTGTCATGAAAACAAAGCGTTCATCAAACATATTAGCACTACGTAAAAAGGCTTGAGCTGCAAAATATGCATCTAGAAGTTGTTGTTGGGTTTGACCTTCGAAGTGATGAAGATTTCTCTCGACAACTTCAACAAAGGATTGAATAAGTTCTAATAATTCGCTCGGTATTTCTTTACTAACAGTTTGTTTTTTGTCCCCTAAATGTTTTCTTATTTCAAGCAAATAATTATTTAAATTTTTGGCAGCACTTTGAATTTCCTTATTCTTTTTAAAGTCCCGTTTTAATTGTAGAAAACTGGACTTCAAAATACTAGCAGAATACATTTCGCGTGCACGGTCCACAAGGTTATGGGCCTCATCTATTAATAATACCGTTTCTTTTTTCTGCTCTTCAAAAAATCTTTTAAATGAAACGGTCGGGTCAAATACATAATTGTAATCACATACAATTGCATCGGCTAAGTAAGCAAGGTCAATCGAAAATTCAAAAGGGCAAAGTCGATGTTTTCGTGCGTAATGCTCAATTACTTCCCGAGAAATTATTGTTTCATTTTGTAAAATATCTAAAATCCCGTCATTAAGACGATCATAATGACCGTTCGCGAATTCACAATGTAATGCACTACAATTGACTTCATCCTTAAAACAAATTTTTTCTTTAGCCGTTAAGGAAATGATAATCATTTTTAAACCATTGTTTTCGAGTAAAGAGAATGCATTCAACGCGGCTTCTCTCGTTGTATTTCTTGCCGTAATGTAGAGAATTCGATCAAGGATCTCCTCACCAAATGCTTTTACTGCCGGAAATGTGGTTGAAATTGTTTTGCCAATACCTGTAGGTGCTTCAGCAAATAGAGTTTGCTTGTCGCGAATGGAGCGGTAAACCATTCCTGCTAGTTCTTTTTGTCCATTTCGATATTTTTTAAAAGGGAAGGTTAGCTCCTTGCTTGACTTATTTCGTCTTTCTTTATTTTGAATCATTAGTTTTGCAAAAGGTGTATATTTTTCTATACATTCTAAGACAAATTCTTTTAATTGTTGAATGGTTTTCTTTTGAAGAATAGACTTTTTTTCATTCGTTTTCTTTTGAACATAGGTAAGTTGTATATTGATATCTTTTAATTGATGATCATTACAATATATATATCCGTAAAAGTATGCTTGTGCCCAGTGGACAAGGATTCCATTCTCTTCAATTGTATCTAGTGGCTCTGAGGTCGATTTAATTTCTTCTATCGTTATTTCACCATTATTGAAATGGATACCATCACATCGACCGTCTACAATAAAATGTAGATCATCATGAAAAAATTCTGTCTGAACGTATACTTCCTTTTCGCTTGTTTCATCAAAAGTTTTTTGTACCTCTTGATGAATCCGTGTTCCTTCTTGTAATGCATTAATAGAAAAGAATCCGGACTCAATATTTCCGCTTAAAAAAACGTGCTCTACTAATTTACGCACTGAGATTTTTACCAAATTTTTCATATAAGACACCTATTAATAAAGTGGATTTCTTTTATTTTATCAGTTTTTGAAGCAGCAAGATAAATTTATCTATCTATAAATGATTAAGTAATATAAAAATAATAATTGACAGTATCTAGTTATTAATATAGTTTGTAATTATTATTGAAGTAGTATATTATTTTTTATTTAGGTCAGGTAGATGATCTAGGGAGGTAATGGATGTGAAAAACGTATTTTCTAGCTATAAGTCCACGATTATTTTGCTTATAGCTATTGTAATCGGAGGGGCAGCAGGAATCATTTTTGGTGAAGATGCTACTGTTGTTCAACCATTTGGGGATTTATTCCTAAATTTAATATTTATGCTCATCGTTCCATTAGTATTTTTTAGCATTTCTTCTGCGATTGCAAATATCAATGGAATGAAAAGATTAGGGAAGATTTTAGGGGCTGCAATTGTAGTATTCTTATTAACAGCTCTAATATCTGCCATTCTTGGGGTAATTGGAACTTCTTTAGTTCAACCATTAGAAGGTACGGATGTAGAAGCAGTTCAAAGCTTGATGGTTGAACCTGATTCAACAGATGAAGCAGAGGATATTTCGCTTCTAGACCAGTTAGTCAAAACATTTACTGTAACAGATTTTTCTATGCTTTTTTCAAAAAGCAATATGCTTCAATTAATTGTATTTGCTTTACTATTTGGTTTAGCGACTGCGATGGCAGGAGAAAAAGGAAAACCAATGGCTAATTTCCTTTCTTCAGGTAATGAAATCATGATGAAAATCATAAAAATTATAATGATTTATGCACCAATTGGACTTGGATGTTATTTCGCATCCATCATAGGTCAACTTGGTCCACAAATTTTAAGTGGATATGTTCGTGCATTCGTATTATATTTAGTCCTTGCAGTGATTTACTATTTTGGATTCTTTACATTATATGCCTTTATGGCTGGTGGAAAAGAAGGAATAAAAGTATTCTGGAAAAACGTAATTACCCCTTCTGTTGCTGCGGTTGCAACATGCTCTAGTGCAGCGTGTATCCCAATTAACTTAGCAGCAGTTAAAAAAATGGGAGTTCCAAATGATATTGCAGAAACGATTATCCCACTAGGTGCGAACACACATAAAGATGGTTCTGTTTTTGGTGGAGTGTTAAAAATCGTATTCTTATTTGCCTTATTTGGTAAAGACATGACAAGTTTATCAAGTATTATTAGTATCATCGGAGTAGCGTTCTTAGTTGGGGCTGTTATGGGTGCTATCCCAGGCGGCGGTATGATTGGTGAAATGCTTATCTTAACTGTATTTGGTTTCCCACCAGCAGTTCTACCAATTATTGCAGTAATTAGTACCATCATCGATGCTCCTGCTACATTATTGAATTCTACTGGTAATACCGTTTGTGCAATGTTAGTAAGTCGTATTGTAGAAGGTAAAAATTGGCTTAAGAACAAGCTGAATCTAGAGACAAAAACTGTTTAGGAAATATAAACCTTACCTAATTGGGTAAGGTTTTTTTAAAAGTTAAAGAAAGGGGATGGCATACTTGATTCAAACAAAAATTGAAAATTTCACATTAAGATTTGCAGAAAGAGAAGATGTACCGTTAATTCTGGACTTTATTAAGAGATTGGCGAGCTATGAAAAAATGCTAGATGAAGTCGTTGCTACAGAGGATCTATTAGAAGAAAACTTGTTTGACAGAAAAACAGCAGAAGTCATTATCGGGGAATACAAAGGAGAACCAGTCGCTTTTGCATTGTTCTTCCACAATTTTTCCACATTTCTTGGGAAGCCAGGTATTTATTTAGAAGATTTATATGTGAAGGAAGAAATGCGAGGAAAAGGCTTTGGGAAAATCATTCTATCCTATTTAGCTCATCTTGCTATTGAACGTAAATGTGGGAGATTGGAATGGTGGTGTTTAGATTGGAATGAGCCGTCGATTCAATTTTATAAACATCTTGGTGCCATCCCAATGGATGAATGGACTGTCTTCCGAGTTACTGATCAAGCCTTAACAAATCTTGCTGGAACTTTCGATTATAAGAATTAAGTAATGTCATTAAATTTTTGCAGAATTCAAGCTTGAATTCATCTTGCCAACAATAAAATGTGATAAAAGTATAAAAAAGCCGGACGATAACTCATTTTTTTACTAATTATCGTCTGGCACTTTTTCTAGAGCTTTTAACAAGATATTTATTTAATATTTTACTAACTCATTGTATACGGTAAAAGCATCAATGATATTAAAAGGTTCAGTACGGTTATTTCCAGATGCACCAGCTGTAACTAAGATAAATAATTCTCCATTTACTTCTGCTACACTAGCCAGACATAATCCAGCCTCATCTGTAAAACCGGTTTTCCCTCCTAAGATTTTGCCGTTTTCAAGACTTGCATTCTCCATTTTTTTAAACATAGTACTATAAACAGTAATTCCACTCGGGTGTAAATTTGTCGCTTGAGTAGAATAAGATGGGCTTGTAAATACATCTGTAAAAATTTCATTTTCTAAAGCATACGTAAGTAGTAATGCCATATCTTCAGCGGTTGAATAGTGATTCGCATCATGTAAACCAGTTACATTTGTAAAATGTGTATTCTTCATGCCTAGCTCTTCTGCTTTTATATTCATCAGCTCAACAAATGCTTCTTCAGAACCAGCGACATAATAGGCTAACCCTACCGCTGCTTCGGCACCAGAAGGAAGAAGGGTACCATATAATAAATCAAGGACAGGTACATTTTCATTTGGTAAAAAGCCTGCCATGGCAGCTTCTGCATCATATAATGGTTGGAAGATTTCTGACGGTAGTGTGATTAAATCTTCTAAATCAGTAATATTCTCTATTGCAACAATTGCTGTCATCATTTTAGTTAGTGAAGCCGGAAACATTTTTTCATTACTATTTTTATCTAAGATAATTTTTCCATCTTTTAATCGAATGAGGGTAGCGTATTGACTGTGTAGTTGAAGAGTAGAAAGGCTAGGAAGATCTTCATATTCATCATCTTCTATATCATTTTCGCTAGGAGACGGATTAATTTCTATATCATCAGGTTTTGATTGTTCTTCATCATCCTCTAAATCTTGTGGTTCTGGTTGCTCAAGTTGTTCATCACCATTCGGCATAGCGCTCGGATTAGTTTCTTGATTAGGAATGACATTTTGAATGATAAAATATATTAGAATGATTCCGAAAAATGATGCAACAAAAATACCACTTTTTTTCATGTGAAAACTCCTTCCTATCCAATATTAAATCATAACTGTCTGATAATAGGAAATATAAATATTTTAACTTTCTAATAAAGGATCTTTTAGGATTGATGATTATAAAGATTAGTTATAGAATAAAAAAATCTATAGAAGTTGTCATGAAACATACAACACAAACTAGTCTATTCAAATCACTATGAAAAATATACTCATCTCATAAAAAAAGCTAACTTTAAAAGTTAGCTTTTCTATTACAATTTAGTTTGTAACTGTATCATTTCCTCAGCAAAGTTGCGAATCCGTTTTAATATCTCTGTATCAATAATTACGCTTTCATCATCAAAGTGTTCGTCATTTACAAACACATTTTTTGGTGGAACAGTACCACCTAGAAATTTAATGATAGGTTGGAGATGGTATTCTGCTACGAGGAAGTGCTTTTCGGATCCTGCAGTTGATATATAGCCAACAACTTTTCCTTTAAATGTATTTTCAGGTAAAAGGTCTAATAAATTTTTAAGGCTACCAGGAATTGAAGCTTGATAGACTGGCGTGCCAATAACAACCAAATCTGCAGATCGAATTTTATCAACGACATTTTGAGTGTCATCATTATAATAGGATAATGGATATCCTCTCATAAATTCCACGTCATAGTCTTTTAAATCTATAAGTTCGGTTTCAATGGAAGGGTTAATAGATTTTGCTGCACGTAAAATTTCAAATACCATTTGTGAAGTTTTCCTTCCTGCCATTGTTCCGGAAACACCTACGAGCTTCAAAAATAGTCCTCCTTTAAAAGTACAAATAAATCAATATTTTCTTTTCAGTACTATATTACCTTTTTATATATAAAGATTAAAGTAATCTGACTTGAGTGAAATTTTATCGTGATTTTAGCTTTTTTTTATCAGCAACAAAAAAAGCTGTCCAGCAAGATTGGACAACGTTTCTTAAAGTACTTAATTATCATTTACATTTCCATTACTTGTATCTCATCAGTTTTTTTATTGTTACCTTTTAAAATGAGTGGGAGAATAATTTCAAAGGTAGTTCCAATTCCTAATTGACTATGGATGAATATTTGACCATGATGATTTTTAATAATTTTATAGCTAGTCATTAATCCAAGACCAGTACCATTTTCTTTTGTTGTATAAAATGGTTTACCGATATGTTTCAAAACTTCTTCAGGAATTCCAGGTCCGTAATCAGTAATATAAATGGTAACATTAGCAGTAGAAACCTGTACCGAAACCTCAACAAGCCCCCCATTTTCCATTGCTTCAAAGGCATTTTTTAAAATATTTATGAGCACTTGCTTGATTTGATTTTCATCCCCAAAGACGAGAACAGGAGAGTCAACTTTATAATATTTGAGCTCAATATTATTCATGTGGGCTTTAGAAGACGTAAGCGCAATAACATATTCGATGGTTTTAACAATATTAAATTCTTTAAAACTAATAGCATTTGGTTTAGATAGTAATAATAGCTCGCTTAATACAAGCTCAATTCTTTCGATTTCTGAAAATATGATATGAAAATATTCATCATCTACAGTTTTACGTTCTTTAATAAGTTGCAAAAAACCTTTAATTGAGGTTAATGGATTGCGAACTTCATGTACGACACTAGCAGATAATTGAGCGACAGCGCTTAGTTTTTCTGAATGGATTGACAAATCTTCGTTCATTTGGAGCAATCTTTGTTCAGAAATTTTACGTTCCGTAATATCATACATCGTACCAATCATTGATATTTGATCATTAGATCGATAATTAAGTTTTATATTATTCTCAACCCAAATATAGTTTCCATTGTTCTTTCTTAGTCTCATTTCACCACGATAGTTTTGTTTCTTTTCTTTAATACAATCCTCTATACTATCTATTATTTTTTTCGAATCTTCACAGTGAATAAAGTTGCCGAAATATTCTCCGATACTAGTCTTAACAGAGAAATTCGTTATCTTTTCCCAAGCTGGATTTAAATTTTTTATCACGAACTCTTGATTCATTTCATAAATGATTTGGTTAATATTATCATTTACATAGTATGCTGTATCAAGTAATTGAATATAGCTTTTTTCTTTTTCTTTTAACTCGTGGAGTAGTACTTTTGAACGGTCATAATAAGATGCTAGCCACCATACTAAAATGGCCACAATAAGGGTGTAAGCAATATCTAAATATAGATGAAAAGGGTAGTGTAAAATAAAATAATAGATAGAATTCCAAACAATGACAGCAGACACAAAAACAATGGTACAAATAATTCGGGCTTTATATCTTTCTAACAAGGTTCTCACCTAGCCATGATATGAATTAATTTGACAATGCTTATCTTTTTATTATAATATAAAAGATTTTAATTATAATGTTAATAAAAGTATAAATATTTGTAAATATTTTTACAATTTTTTATTTAATAAATTTAAGGTTGCAAACACTTTATTTCTAAGTGAAAAAGACAGTGAAGGATGTGGATAAAATGATAGAAAAAGTTATTGTAGGGAATCAAGTTTTTACTGGTATAGATAGTCAACCAAAACCATTAGCCATTTTGATAAGTGGTAACAAAATAGAAAAAATCACTAGTATTGAAAATTATAAAGAGTTTATTTCTGAAGATACTATCGTCTATGAATTTAATGATGAGTTAATTTTACCTGGTTTTCATGATTTTCATATCCACTTATTATTAGGAAGTCTGATGGAATCTGGTGTGCAATTGAAAAATGCGAAAACTGCCGATGAAATTGTTAAACTTATAAAAGAATACGCTGAGTCGCATCCAGATGAACCCGTAATTTTCGGGTCAGGATGGGATTACCATGAATGGACTGATGGGAAAGTTCCTCATTATAAAATTTTGGACGAGGCTGTCAAAGATCGACCTGTTTTCCTATATCAAGCAGAATTCCACAGTGCATGGGTGAATTCAAAAGCACTTGAACTTGCTCAAATCAATAAAGATAGTAATGAAACTTTTGCTTTTGGTGAAGTTGAACGTGATGAAAATGGAGAACCAACTGGAGTTTTAATCGAGCATGCTATTGGTCTTGTTATGAATAAACTACCTTTCTCAGATGAATTGAAGTTAGATTTAATTCGTCGCTTTTTGGATGTTGCCAAAAAATATGGTGTAACTAGTGTTCATGATTTACTAAGATTGCCTGATATGCCTACTAGTGATGCATTTCTTTATGCTGAACTTGAAAAAAGAGGAGAACTTACAACTAGAATTCATTTTGTTGCACCATTAACAGGAGATTTATCAGAAGCAAAAGAATTACGTGAACATTTTCGTTCACCTTTTGTCAGATTTTGTGGGTTAAAACAATTCATCGATGGTGTTACGACAAGTCATACGGCTTATTTATTAGAGCCTTATAGTGATAAAGAAGATTATTGTGGGGAACCTGTGTACGATGAAGAGTTAATCAAAAAATGGACGGTTGAGGCGGATAGAGAAGGTTTTCGTGTGCGTTTCCATTGCATTGGAGATCGAGCAGTACGTCTTGGATTAGATGCATTTGAGCAAGCTGGAAAAGAAAATGGTTTTCGAGATATTCGTCATTCTATCGAGCACGTGGAAATGATTCACCCTACAGATATTAAGAGGTTTTCAAGTCTTGGCGTTATCGCATCGATTCAACCAGAGCATTTAAATGGTTCTAGTAAAGAAGTGTTTGAAAAATTAATCGGGTCTGAACGAATGAACTATTATTCTATGCTTAAAACATTCCAAGACAATGGAACGACAGTTTGCTTTGGAACCGATTATCCAATTGTAAGTTTAAACCCTATGCTTGGAATATATCGGGCAGTATCGCGTACAGATGATCAAGGTGTCGTTTGGAGTGAGAATGAGTCCATCACCTTATCTGATGCTTTAAAAGCCTATACTTATGCACCAGCATATGGTTCTTATCGAGAAGATGAGTTAGGAACAATTGAAGAAGGGAAGCTAGCAGATATTGTTGTTCTTAACCGGAACTTATTTGCAATACAACTGGAAGAAATACAAGAAGCTTCTTCAATTTTAACAATGGTAGATGGGAAGGTTGTTTATAAAAAGGACAAAAATGAATAAATTTACGGAAAATAGATTTTTATTTGATGATTATCATTTTTAGAATGTTTTGCTATCTCTAAATTAGGATTTTTATTTATAATAAAAATATCAAAATACTTATACATTAATGAAAACCAATATTGGAGAACGAAAATGTTATATACTCTAGATAACCAAAATAATCAACTTATTGATGAACTGATAGGTATTATAGAGGAGATAAATGATCCAGAGATAAGCAAAGTTAACTAAATCGGTAGAAAATATTCAATCCGTCTTTAATAATTTTGAATTATTTAAGCAGGCGGTTGATAACTCTGTAATCATTGGAATAACTGATTCTAAAGGGAAAATTATTTATGTAAATGATAAGTTTTGTGAGATTTCTGGCTATGCGAGAGAAGAATTAATCGGCAAAACTCATCGTATCATTAATTCTAATTACCACGACAAATTATTCATTAGAAACATGTGGAAAACCATTAAAAGTGGTGAAATTTGGGAAGGAATCTTTAGAAATAGAAATAAAAATGGTTCTTATTATTGGGTAAAAACAACAATAGTTCCATTATGTAATGAACAAAATGAACCATTTATGTTTGTCTCGTTACGTACAGATATTACAAGTGCAAAAGAGACAGAAGAAAAATTGGTTTCGGCACTAAAAAATGATTTTAATTTAGTCGTGGATTCAATGAACAATCTAATCTTTAAAGTGTGTAAAAATGCTAATGGGGAAATGTATTATCAATTTGGTGATGGAAAATTGTCTCACCTATTAGGTTTTAAAACAGATGAACTCTTTCATAAAAGTCCCTATGACATTTTTGACCCAGAATTGGCCAGAATTATGGTAGACCATTATAATCGAGCCTTTAATGGTGAAAGTGTTACTTATGATTATTCATATAAAGGTTACAGACTATTAACTACTTTAACTCCCATTTATGAGGAAGGGAAAATCGTATCTATTATTGGGTGTAGTAATGATATTACAGAATTAAATAAAGCACGGGAGAAAATTCAATTTTTAGCCTATCATGATGAATTAACAGGACTACGAAATCGAAAGAAATTTAGTGAAGACCTTACAAAACTAGTAACCGATAAAACCGCATTTGCTTTGTTTTTATTTGATTTAGACCGATTTAAATTTATTAATGACTCGTTAGGCCATCATATGGGAGATGCCTTGTTAAAAGAGGTTGCGAAAAAAATTAGTAATCTTTTCGATAAAAGAGATTACTGCCGCACTTATCGATTTGCAAACGATGAGTTTGCCATGATTATAAAAGGTGATTTTAATAATTATGATGAATTATTTGCTATTGGAGATCGATTGGTAAGTAGTTTTAGTGAAAAGATTTCAATTGTTCAATCTATTGATTTGTATGTAACGACCAGTGTGGGAATTAGTATTTTTAAAGGTGAAGAGGTAGATGTTGACCAAATTATTGGTCAAGCCGAGTTTGCTATTAATGAGGCGAAGCGGCTAGGTCGAAATACATATGTTGTATATAATCAAGAGCTTGATTCGAAAACAAAGAAGAGAATACAGCTTGAAAGAGCATTAGAAATGGCAATTGTGAATCAAGAATTTGAGCTGCATTTTCAACCGAAGCTGTCTTTGAAAACTGGTGAAATTAATAGCATGGAGGCTTTAATTAGATGGTATCACCCAGAAATGGGTTATATCCCTCCAAATGTGTTTATTAAAATTGCTGAAGAGAATGGTTTCATTTGGCGCATTAATGAATGGGTATTAAGGAGAGCATGTGAACAGAACAAAGAGTGGAATAACATGAATCCTAGACTGCCATTAAGGATTGCTGTTAACATTTCTGCAATTCATTTCTGTCATCCAGATTTTGTTGAAATGGTAAGACTTATATTAAATGAGACTGGTTTAAAGCCTGATTTATTAGAAATTGAAATTACAGAATCTACGATTATATCGAACCCTGAACAATGTATTCGTAATGTAAATGAATTGAGAAAAATGGGGGTTTTAATTTCCATAGATGATTTTGGAACTGGATTCACTTCATTAAATTATATAAAAAGTTTTCCATTTGATTATTTGAAAATCGATAGTTCTTATATTCAAGGGATACTTCGGAATAAAGAAGATTGGATCATTGTAAAAACCATTACTTCCTTAGCTCATGAACTGAATTTAAAAGTAGTAGCAGAAGGTGTAGAGGAAGAAGAAGTGATTGAGAAATTAAAAATCATAAACTGTGAAGAAATACAAGGATATGTTTTAAGTCGCCCGATCTCAAAAGAAGATTTTGAAGATAGATTTGTTCGTCCATTGATTCAAAAATAATAAAAAGCTGTCTTAAGCGTTACAAATTCACGCTTAAGACAGCATTTTTATTTTTCTTTTACTTTTGTAATTTTACCTTCATATAAACGCATTTTTGTAAATGTTAAGCCTAGTTGCTTGCTCATCTTTTTAAGAAAACTTTCCTCGATTGCATTCACAAGAGAAATGACCGTTCCTTTCTTGCCCATTCGTCCAGTTCTACCAGAACGATGTAGGTATTGAGCATCTGTTTTTGGAAAATCGAAATGGATTACATGGGTAATATTTTCAATATCGAGACCTCTCGCTGCAACATCTGTAGTTAAAAGTGTAGTTATTTTCCCAGTACGAATATCCTTCATGGTTTTCACTCGTTCTTGTTTTGTCGATTCACCAGCTAAAACCGCAACTGGATAGCCGTGATATTTCAATTTAGCTTCTACTTCAGCAATTTTTTCAAGAGATTTAATGAAAACGATAGATTTTCCAAGTTTCGTACTTATGAGTTTACGTAGGAAATCTACCTTATCTCGTTGTTCACAAGAAAAATAAATATGGTCAACATTTGAAGACTGTTTTTCACGGTTTACACGAATGATTTCAGGGTCTTTCATAATTGTTTTTGCAATTTCTTCCGTTCTAGTTGAAATGGTTGCAGAGAAGAAAAGAACTTGACGATCTTTTAAAGTAGATTTGATGATATCCCTGATGTGTTGAAAATGTTCGTCCGATACTAATTGGTCAGCTTCATCGACAATTATGGTTTTTACTTCATGTGTTTTTAGTTTTTTCATTTTCATTAACTCGATGATTCTTCCTGTTGTTCCTACAATAATTTGAGGCCGATCTTTTAGTTTTTCAATTTGCTTTTTAATATTGCCCCCGCCAATTAATGGTGTACATTTTATTTCTGTTCCTTTAGACCAAGTCCGAACTTGATCGGTAATTTGCATGACTAACTCTCTTGACGGCGCAAGAATAATTGCCTGCAATCCTTTATTTTCCTCATTAATTTTATGTAAACAAGGGAGTAGGTAAGCAAGTGTTTTTCCTGTACCTGTCGGCGATTCACAGACAACATCTGTATTTTTTAAAATATGTGGAATGGCTTTTGCCTGAATGGTTGTGAATTCTGGAAATCCGAAAGCTTCCCAATTTTTACGAATCGATGGTTTTAGTTCTTTTAAAATAGTTTCCTTTGACATTAATAGTACCTACCTTTATAAGCAATTCTTTCACTTTATTGTATCCAAAAAGGAAAAAGAGTACAAATATAGGACTAGAGAACAAAATCTTAGGACTAAAGACTCATTTTTGTTCTTTTTAAATAATTCTTTTGACTTATTTGATTTATCAGTCTAATATATATCTAATGAATTTTCCGTCAATCTATTTTGCTAGATTGCTATTTCAGTAGATTGGTAGCGAGGAGGTTGAAGTAGTAAATTATATTATTTATTTTTTGAAAATTCTTTAAATATAAGGTAGGGGGAAATACAGTGTTGAAAAGAAAAAGTAGAAGACTTACTTCAATTTTTTCTGTAGCTATTTTGGTATTCTCCATGTTATTTGCACCTACGACAAATACCTATGCTTCTTCAGTGGTTGGAGCAGAAAAAGTTACTGTCAAACCAGCTGAACAGAAAATTGACAAAAGTATTTACAAGAAATACGAATCAAGTGAGAAGGTAACATTCTTAGTTCGATTTAATGAAAAAGTAGATACAACAGAAGTAGCTAAAAAAGTAGAAAAACAGGCACAAAAGAATAAATTAACTCCTTATAAAACGGAATTAGCGAAGCGTTCAGCAATCGTTTCCGAATTACGAGCAGTTGCAATGAATTCGCAATCTAATGTGATGGATTATATTTCTCAACAAGAAAAATTAGGAACAGCTAATGAAGTGAAATCTTTTTACATAGTGAATGCAATTGCAGTTACAGCAACAAAAGAAGTTATGGAGGAAATTGCGAATTTTCCAGAAGTAATAGAAGTAGTTCCAAGTGAAGTTAGAGCAGTTCTAGATGAAGAATCGAATCAATCAAATTCTAATGTAGAATTGTCTAATGTTTTAAATGCAATTGAGTGGGGTGTAGACAGAGTCGGTGCACCTGCAACATGGGCATTAGGATATGATGGTACAGGTATTGTAGTTGCGAATATTGACAGTGGTGTTCAATGGGATCACCCTGCATTAAAAGAGAAATATCGTGGTTATAATGCAGAAACTGGAGAAGTCGACCATACATTTAACTGGTATGATCCATATGGAGTTTCTAGTGTTCCTTACGATCACGATGGACATGGTACCCATACAATGGGGACAATGGTTGGATCTGAACCTAATGGTTCGAACCAAATCGGTGTTGCACCAGGAGCAAAATGGATTGCAGTTAGTGGTTTTGGTCCAGATGGTGCAACAGACGTTGGTTTATTATCAGCAGCTGAATGGATTTTAGCTCCAACAGATGCACAAGGTAATCCACACCCTGAAATGGCACCTGATGTTGTTAATAATTCATGGGGTTCTACAGTCGCTGGACTTAATGACTGGTATAGAGAAGCTGTAAAAGCATGGAGAGACGCAGGAATAGTCCCTGTCTTCTCAGCTGGTAATGTTCGTGAAACTAATCCAGGTGGACCAGGATCTGTATCTGCACCAGGAAACTATCCTGAGTCATTCAGTGTTGGGGCAACGAATAGTGCTGATGAACTTGCTAGCTTTTCATTACTAGGTCCATCTCCATATGGAGAAATTAAGCCTGATGTATCAGCTCCAGGTGAGAGAATTCGTTCATCACTACCAAATGGTTCTTACGGATATAGTAACGGTACGTCAATGGCTGCGCCGCACGTAGCAGGTGCTGTAGCACTCATTTTACAAGCTAATCCAAATCTCACTGTTGATGAAATTGAACAATTGTTAATGTCGACTGCAACTCCAAAAACAAATGCAACTTACCCAGTGTCCCCAAACAATGGGTATGGATATGGAATTATTAACGTTTTTAAAGCAGTTAGTTCAATTACATCTGGATTAGGGACAATAAGTGGAACTGTAAAAGCAGTAGGTGATGGAACAGAGCCAGAAATTCCTGTAACATTATACTTCAATAATTTTGAAGAAAATAATAATGGATGGATTATGAATGCAGGTAACAGAACATGGCATTGGGGAGAACTTGATCCAGATTCCTATGGTCCAGAAAGTGCGTATTCTGGTACAAAAGTCATTGCAACAAATTTAGATTTTAGATATACACCAAATAGTGTATATACACTGCTTTCACCAACTTTTGATATTCCTGAGACAGATGATCGAAATTTCTATGTTGAATTTTATCATTGGTATGATATTGATTCATGGGATACTGCTAAAGTCTATGTTACATCAAATGGGGGAGATAATTGGACGGAACTTGCAAGTTATAAAAATGAATCAGAAGTTTGGTTAAGACAACAATTTGATGTAACTGAATTTAAAGGTAAGTCTATTCAATTTAAGTTTGAAACAAAACCGGACCGCTATGCCTATGCAGACGGTTGGTATATTGATGATTTTAAAGTTTATTCTGAGGTCGTTAGTGAACCTGCAAGTACTCAAAGTGTAGTTGTTCATAATGTTCCACTTGCTGCAACTGTTACAGTATTAGAGACAGGTGTAAGTGCTAATACAAATATAAATACTGGAGCTTATTCAATCTCACATAGTATTGGTGATTTCACAATTGTTGCAGAAAGTTACGGATATTATTCAGACGTACAATCTGTGACAGTAGAACGTGATAAAGAAGTCGTAGTGGATTTTGTTCTTGAAGAATTACCAACAGGAACTGTAAGTGGAGTGGTAACAAACTCACAAACTGGAGCACCAATTTCAGGAGCAACTGTATACCTAGTAGAAGATGCTGCAGTTACTCCAGTGAAAACTGGTGCAGATGGAAGCTTTACACTAACTGCATATGAAGGTAACTATACATTAAAAGTATTAGGTCCTCTATATTTAAGCAGTGAGGAAGAAATTACAATCACCGGTTCAAATGATACTGTACAAAATATCTCACTAGAACCATTTGTAGGTTATGGACAAGAAATTAAATATGATGATGGAACAGCTGAAAATGCGATTACTTATCCAGCTGAAGGCTCTGCGTGGGGCGTGAAAATGGAAATCGATGATCGTGCAGAGCGAGCTCTAGTAACAGGTGGTCAATTCCGCTTCTGGGATACTAGTTGGCCAATACCTGGAGGAACAGCAATTAAAGTTGCAGTATATGGGGCAAATCCAGATGGTACACCAGGTGATTTGATTGCTGGACCGTTCGATGCAACTGCAAAACGTGATGGAACATGGACACATGTTGATTTAAGTGACAAGGCAATAGTAGTAGAAGATGACTTTTATATGGTCTTTATTCAAACCCATGCAACATTAACGCCAGGGATTGCAATTGATGAAAATTCTACAAATGGATTTAGTTGGGTTAATTTGGATGGAATGTGGTACCAACTTACCTCACTTTTAGTACCAGGGAACTTAATGATTCGTGCAACAGTTCAATATGATGTATCTGTCCCTGTGTTAACTGCGCCAGCTAAGACTTTAACTAATGAAAAAACAGTAACCATCCAAGGTACTACAGCACCGAATGTTCAAGTAAGAATTTATCAAAATGGTACTGAAGCTGCGTCAGTACAATCGAATTCTAGCGGAAGCTTCTCGTCAGCTGTTACCTTAGTAGAAGGTGAAAATGTGTTTACAGCAAAAGCTTTTGCAAACCATGGTTCTACAAATGCTTCAAATGAAGTTGTGATTACTCTTGATACAGAAGCTCCAACATTAACAATTACTGTTCCAGAAGATCATGCATTAGTTGGCACTAATCAAATAGTAGTTTCAGGGTCAGTTGCTGATGCAAATCTGGATAAAGTAACAGTAAATGGAGTCGAAGCAACTGTAGAAGATGGCGAGTACTCAGCTACTTTGAACTTAACAGAAGGAGAAAATACAATTACAGTTATTGCTACAGACTTAGCAGGAAATGAAACTTCTCTTCAAGTTACAGTAAATGTAGATACAACATTACCAACTGTAACAATAACTTCTCCAGCAGATGGTTCACTACTAGATGCTAAAACAGTTACAGTAACAGGAGAAGTTGCTGATGCTAACCTTGATAAAGTAACAGTAAATGGAATTGAAGCTATAGTTGAGAACGGTACTTACACTGCAACTATTAACTTAACAGAAGGAGAAAACACAATCACAGTCATTGCAACAGACTTAGTAGGAAATGAATTTGTTTCTCAAGTAACGGTAACTGTTGATACTACGGCACCTACTTTATCAATTACTTCTCCATTAGACGGATCATTATTAAACGTAAGTGAGATTACAGTAACAGGAGAAGTTGCTGATGCTAACCTTGATAAAGTAACAGTAAATGGAATTGAAGCTACAGTTGAGAACGGTACTTACACTGCAACTATTAACTTAACAGAAGGAGAAAATACAATCACAGTCATTGCAACAGACTTAGTAGGAAATGAAACAACTCTTGTTACAACAGTAAGTGTAGATACAACACCTCCTGTATTAGCTGAACCTGTACCAGGTGAAGAAATTGAAGTAACTGCCGGTAGTACTATCGAAATTGTAGTCTTCAGTGAACCAGGTCTAAACGTTTACTACAAAATTCAAACTCCTTCTCAAGGTGCAGGCCTATTCTCAGTAGATTATGGTGTTCTATTAGAAGAGGTTGAACCAGGCAAGTATGTAGGAACTTATACGGTCTCTGAAACTGATGTTGATGGAGCTCAAATTATTATTACTTTAGTCGACAGTTACGGTAATGTAACAGGCGAAATTGTATACGTTACGCTTTCTATTCCAACTAATGGTGGCGAAGAGCCAGGAAATGGCGAAGAACCAGGAAATGGTGAAGAGCCAGGAAATGGCGAAGAACCAGGAAGTGGTGAAGAGCCAGGAAACGGTGAAGAACCAGGAAGTGGTGAAGAGCCAGGAAGCGGTGAAGAGCCAGGAAGTGGTGAAGAGCCAGGAAATGGTGAAGAGCCAGGAAGCGGCGAAGAGCCAGGAAATGGTGAAGACCCAGGAAATGGAGGAGAACTGCCAAATACAGCAACTAATAATGTCAATCATTTATTAATCGGATTATTATTAGTTGTAATAGCAGGAGCTGCATTTGTTGCCTCCAAAAGAGGGAGTAAATTAAGTGCATAATTGAGTTAATAAAAGGGAGTGGGATTCCACTCTCTTTTTTATTTGTGATTCATTCTTGATCATCTTCTTTTTATCAATAAGCAGTGGTTTCCACTATTATCACGATATTTAAGTTAAAAAATGACAAAATGGTGAACATGGTTGCAAAATCAATAGATGTATTGTAATCTATAGATGTAGAAGTTAGTGAAACATTTCACAAAGATAAACAAAAGGTTAACCGATTGGAAATTTAAAAATTATAGCAATAATCCTTATATTTTTTTAAAGATATATGTGAAATATTTCACAAAATAAAAAACAAAAACCAATTTTTTAGGGGGAAAAGAAAATGAGAACAAAATGGTATGAAACAAACGTCATGAGCGTACTTTGGGCAGTAGCAAGAATTTGGTTAGGTCTTCAATGGTTAGAAGCTGGTTGGCATAAATTAAC
>Ga0180215_1002148_pt1 | contig 20308 bp, 9 predicted proteins | sample eDN3rd37CBELigBY_FD_128871 | JGI IMG/M metagenome (GOLD analysis project Ga0180215, IMG submission 128871) | Enriched backyard soil microbial communities from Emeryville, California, USA - eDNA 3rd pass 37_C BE-Lig BY (version 2) (version 2) | ecosystem: Environmental > Terrestrial > Soil >... | reverse complement strand
GCAGCAGCTTCTCGGAGATCTCGGTGGCGGTGGCGTACTCGATCTGGATCAGCCGCAGCTCGTCGCCGCCGCCGGGCTGATCGAGGGCGGCGAGGATCCGCTCCACCCGGCGCAGGTTCAGCGCCACCTCGGTGACGATCATCGTGTCCGGCGGCATCGGGATCACCGACGAGTCCTTGGACATGAGCTGCTTGAGCGGGTTCGCCACCGCGTCGGTGTTCACGTAGTTGAGGCGGATCACCTTGGTGACCACCCGCTCGTCATCGGGGACCACCGCGTCGGGGTCCACGTAGGTCCAGGTGTTCGATTGGGCCGCGGCGCGCTTCTCGACCAGCTTGAGGTACTTGCCGACCGGATAGACCGTCCAGTTGTTGGCCTCCAGGCCGGCGAGGAAGGCGGCGTACGCCTCCTCCGCGGTCACCAGTCCCGTCCCGTCCTCCGGGCCGATGATGGTGATCTTGCCCCGGATGTTGTCGGGGACGATGAAGAGCCTCCCGGTGAAGTCCGAGATGGTCTGGATCACGTCGGCGAGCTCGGCCTTGTTGAAGTCGAGCTGGAACTTCCCCCGGCGCTGCGAGGCGGCGCGCTGGTTGTTGCGGCTGGCAGCGGCGCTCTCGTCGGCGGGGGTGACCCGCGGCTGGGAGGAGGAGCCGCCTGGCGCCGGTGCAGGAGACGGGCGGGGCGGCGCGATCTGATCCGGCCGAGGCGCCGGCGCCGGGCGGAGGCGGTCGGAGGCCGGGGGGCGAACCGGCACCTGCGAGGAGGCGGTGGACGTGCCCAGCAGCATCGCTGCGAAGATGAAGATCGAAGTTGCGGTGCGGATGCTCTGCATCGTCGGTTCCTGCTCTACTGCCCGGACTCGGGCGATCGAAGTTCCTTCGGACCCGCGGCGCAGGTGCGAGGAGGGGCATCGCGATCGGCTCAGTTGATCACGTAGGATTTCTGGATGTGCTGACCTCGGCGCTCCAGCTCGATCTCGATCTTCGAGCTCTCCTTGAGCTTCCCGTAGACCTCGAGCGCCTTGTCGGGGCTGTTGATCTCGTAGCCGTTCAGCTTGCGGATCACGTCGCCGTTCTGGATCCCGATCTTCTGGTAGATCGAGCCCGGTCGGATCGAGAAGAGCTTGAAGCCGTTGGCGACCCCGTTCTTGAACGACGGGACGATCCGGGCCTGGGTGGCGATCGAGTTGAGGTCGGAGAGCTGCTTGTCGAGCTCCTCCCGGGAGATCTCGTAGTTGTTCTCGTCGATCTGGGTGATCTCACCCCCGTCGCCGGAGGAGGCTGCCGCCACAGGCGTGGTGGCCACCGGCGTGAAGCTGGGCGGCGGCGCCGTCCCAGGCTCCCCGAGGGCGATGAACTCCTTGCGCCCCTCGTTCCGGATGATCACCCGCAGCCGCTCGATCTCGAGGATCTCGGCGCCGAGGATCCGGTCGCCCGGGAAGTAGGCGCCGGTCTCGCGGGAGTTCTCGTCCCGCAGGGTGGCCAGCGACCACTCCGGTCGGTTGGCGACCATGGTGCCGACCAGCGTGATCCGCAGCGAGCTGCGGACCGGATCGGCGTTGGGATCGAAGACCGGCGCCTTGGGCGGGGGAGGAGGCGGGGCCTCCTTCGGCAGCTCGATCCCCAAGAAGCGGGCGGTCTTCTCCAGGTGCAGGCGGGTGGGCCCCGCCGCAGCGGTCTGGGGCCGCGGCGCCTGCACCGGCTGGACCTCCACCGGGGCGCTGATCTTCGCGCCGATCCACGCGTTGGCGATGCTCGCGGAGAGCAGCCCCGACACGGTGAGGAAGGCCAGATTCACGGCCCAGAAGTATTTTCGGAAGAGTAGCTCCATGGATCCACCTGGCTAGCGAGCAAGCTTCATGCCAGCGGCCCTTCTTCGAATCGGGGCCACCGCCTACCAGCAACCCAGCGGATCCGCGGCGCATTCGCCGATGGTGCCGCAGGCGCCGGCGCGGGGCTTTGACATTTTGACAATCTCCCGGAGCCGCGCTGGGACCCGCTGACAAACGGGCACCCACCCCTTCGTCCGGGCTCTTCGCGGTGGGCGGTCTCGGATCGACAGCGGGTCGGCGGTCTCGGGACCCGTGCCTGCCGGCGATCGCGTGGCCGTCCCCGGCGGGGATCGGATATGCCCAACCCAAGGGCGCGAGCTGGATTCCCGCGTTCGCGGGAATGACGGCCCGATTCAATCAGGATCTTGGGTGCAGACGGGGACCGAAGGATCCAGGAGGTAGCCGTCCTCCTCGTTGAGGATGACGTTTCGCAGGCCGAGATCCCGCAGGAGCCAGATCGCGGTGTAGAGCCGAAGCAGCTCCCTCCCCGGGGCCATCTCCGCGTTGGGCCAGGCGGCGTTGGACAGCTCGTAGCGACCGATGACGGCGCCTGGCTGGTCGATGCGGGCCCGCACCATCGCGGCGAAGAGCCGCTGGAGGCCCGGACGGTTTCGAAGGTCCACCCGCTGGTTTCCCGGGAGCCGAAACCAGTCGTGCGCCTCGCCCACTGCGAGGATCGGAGTGGATTGGGCAGGCGGGGGGAGGGAACCCGCGTCCCAGTCGGCAAGCTCCTTGGTGAGGAGACGAGAGAGCGAGGTGGCGTAGCAGCTCGGGAAGTGGGCCTCTTCCTTCTCGAGGGCCGCGAGGCGAGCCCGCGCACGCAGGATCGTCGCCTCTGCGCCTTCCCTCTTCTCCCTCTCGAGCTGCCGCAAGGCGGCGACCTCGAGGAAGGCCTCGGCGCCGTCCAGGAAGGGCGGGTAGATCTCCTTGCCTCCCGAGCGGACGTAGGCGCGGACCTCGTCGAGCATCTGCTGCGCTTCGGCGGCGTGGCCCCGCCGCGCCTCCAGCACCGCGAAGAAGCTCAGGACCACGGCGCGGGCGCTGACGGCGTCGCAGGCGTGGAGGATCTCCTCCGCTGGGGAGAGCCACTCCAGCGCTGCGTCGAGCTCGCCCCGCTCGAGGGAGATCACGCCGAGGATGCCGAGGACCGCTCCCTCGCGGAAGCGGTTGCCGAACTCCCGGAAGAGCAGGAGGCTGCGCCTGCTCGTGGCCTCCGCGTCGTCGAGGAGCCCCGCTGCCAGCTCGATCTTGGCCAGATTGAAGCGGAAGTGGGCCTCGAAGGCGCGCTGCTCGAGGCGCTCGCAGACCTGGATGGCCTCTCCCATGGCCCTGCGGGCGTCGGCATACTTTCGCTGGCAAGCGAGGGTATGTCCCAGGTGGTAGAGGGCGTCGGCTGCTGGGAGGTCGAAACCCTGGGAATGGGCGAGGTGGGCGGAGCGGACGAAATGATCCCCCGCATGCTCCATGTCGCCGCGCATCCAGGACGCTGTTCCCTGGGCGAGGCGGACGGTGGCTTCGACATGGGGGAGCTCGAGCTTCCGGCTGAGCCCTGCTGCCCGGTGAAGCGCCGGGACGCTGCGCTCCACCTCCCCCCACTCCAGATAGAGGCGCGCGAGGAGGGAGAAGCAGATGGCCTCCGCCGCCTCGTCGCCGCTCGAGCGGGCGAGCTCCACGAGCTCATGGAGGGTCGCCTCCGCGCGATCGAAGCTCCCGCTCCGAAGCTGGGTGGCGAAGAGGGGCTCGAGCGCGAGGAGGATCAGCCGGGGATCGCCGCTCGATCGGGCTGCGCCGAGGGTGGCCTCGATGAGCCGGGTCCCCGCGGCGGAGGGGCCTTCCCAGAGGAGGAGGGGGGCGAGGGCGGTGCCGGCGCGGGCAGAGAGGGAGGGGGCCGAGGAGAGGAAGCGGAGGTGGATGGCGAGGAGGTTCGCGCGCTCCTCCTTGAGCCAGGGGATCGAGGAGGCGCGGCTCAGGGACTTGCCGAGCTCCGCCTGCGCCTGCCCCTGCGCCAGATAGTGATCGGCGTGGCGTCGGAGGGTCTCCTCCCAGCGGCCCATGCGCTGGAGCTCCGAGCGGGCGTACGCCTTGATGCTCTCCAGGAGGACGTAGCGGGGCGGCTCCGTGTCCTCGGTGGCGAGCAGCGACTTTCGATGGAGGTCCGCGAGGACGCGGGGGACGTCGAGTCGAGGAGGGGCGGGCGATGCCCCGGCCTCCGGATCGTCCTCCTCCAGGATGGAGGCTGCTGCGTCGGCGGTGAAGCCGCCCTCGAAGACGGCCGCCCGCGCCAGGGCGAGCTGCTCCCTCGGTTCGAGGTGGCTCCAGGTCAGCTCGAGGGCCTGGAGCAAGGAGCTCTTGCGCTGGGGGAGATCGTCGGGCCAGTCGTGGGGCGGCGGGGCCGCGCGAAGGAGATCGAAGCGCTTCTCGAACATCGAGAGCATGGTGCGAGGCGGGAGGATCCGCACCCGAGCGGCGGCGAGCTCGAGGGCCAGGGGGAGCCGATCGAGGCGCTCCACCAGCTCCAGGATCTCGGAGGTCTCGGTGCCAGAGAAGCTCCGGTCCGCCCACGCCCGACGCGCCCGATCCAGGTAGAGGTCCACTGCGTCGTTCGGGTCGAGGGGGCGCAGCTCGAAGACCCTCTCGCTCTGGATCCCCAGGGGGACGAGAGAGGTCACGAGGAGCTGGAGCTCGATGCAGCGATGCAGCCAGCCCTCCACCACCTCGCCGATGAGGTGGGCGACCGGATCCGCGTTGTCGAGGAGCAGCAGGAGGGGGCCGCGGTGGGAGATGTTGCGGGCGAGCTCGTCGCCCTGGTGGTGCTGGATCCCGAGGGTCTGCGCCACGGCGGCCTCGAGATCGCTGGTCTCTCTGCAGCCGGCGAGGCTGCAGAGCCAGACGCCGCCCTGGTTGCTGAACTGGTCGACGAAGCCCCCCGCCACCTGCATCGCCAAGCGGGTCTTGCCGACCCCGGACGGGCCGGCGAGGGTGATGAGCCCCGTGCCTCGGGCCAGGGCGGCGCGAAGCTCCTCACACTCCCGCCGCCGTCCGATGAACGGATTTCGATCCAGCCGGGTGGTGGGTGAGGTGATCCGCAAGCTTGTCCCATGGGGCCAGGAAGAGGCCGACGGCCAACCTTACCCCATGGGACGGGATCCGACGAAACGGTCTATTTGGCTCGGAAGTGGATCGAGCGTCCCTCCAACGGCAGGGCGCGCCGATGGTGGGCGGTGAAGAAGCGGGTGCGATCCGATGACTCGAGGCCGATCCACGCCGTGTTCCCGACGAAGAGGGCCCAGTCGTTCGTTCCGGGAGGATGGGGGTTGTCGATCGGGCCGAAGGCGATGACGACGTCTCCATTTCTCCAGAGCTGGGCCTGGAAGGTCAGCTGCCCCGTGTAGGCGGAGTTGAGGTGGAAGTCCTGCCACTGGACGATCAATACGTCGACCCCCTCGATCTCCCGCAGCTCGTAGAAGACCTTGCACCCGGGCCCGCAGTGGTTGAGGGAGGTCCAGAACGCCGAGATCAGGGGAGGCTTGAGGGCGTTGGCGTTGCTCGCGGACCGGGGCGGGATGGGCGCGGCGTAGTTGGGGTTCGTGGCGGGCAAGGTGTCGGAGAGCGAGATCCAGCCGTTGGAGGCGACCCAGATCCTGGAGTACTCCTCTCCGAAGAGCTTCATCTGGAAATCCATCGGGGGAAGCCGCGAGAGCTTCTGGTTGCCTTCGACAGAGTAGAGGCGGCCGCCGGTGGTGGAGATGTCGATGAAGGGTCGATCCGAGATCGGGTCGAGGACGTAGTCTGCATTCAGGCAGGATCCGCCGAGGGCGCCCGGGCTCCCCTCGCTACCGGTGCGACACCACTTCGCCGGGTCGAGGGTCTCGTGGATCCCGGTGCGGTGGAGGCTCGGATCGAGGCTGAGCACCTGGTTGCGGGGGATGTCCCAGCCGATTCCCCAGCTCACGGCGTTGACGGAGGTGCCGCCCGCCAAGAGCGTCAACGTATCGAGCGCGCGATCGAGGGGGACCTCCCCGTCGTAGACGTAGCTCGGGGTGAACGGCACCAGCGAGGAGCTCGCCAGGGTCAGGAACCCGCCAGGTCCGACTGGCAGCGGGCCCTGGATGGTATGAGCCCCTTGGTTGGACCGCAGGACGAAGCCGTCGAGATCGATGGTCCTGGAGGTGAGGTTTCGCACCTCGATCCACTGGCCCATCACGCCGGCCGAGGGATCGATCATCACCTCCGTGATCATGAGGTCGCCCGAGATCGCCGCCGCCTCGATGAGGGCGGGCCTGCACTCGGAGAACGCGCCGAGGGCTCCGCAGATCTCCACCTTGCCGCTGCGCCCCACGAGGATCCGAGCGGAGCCCGAGAGCGACGGCTGGTAGCGGAAGGAGCGATGGGAGAGGCCGCCAGGGACGGGGAGGAAGCCGTCGCCCGGGTCGCTGGGGAGCTCCTCCTCGTCCTCTGGTTCGATCGCCGGCGGGTGGCTCCCGACGTGGAGCGTGGAGCCGAATCGGCCATCGACGGTCTGGTAGCCGATGATCGCGCCGGAGCCGTTGGCCTCGTTGACGCACGACGTGGGGCGGCAGGAGCTGTGCGTGTAGGGCGGCGGAGGCGCCTCCATCTTGCCGTAGCGGTAGTCGAAGCCCCCGTCGGCTCGGAGCACCACCTGGAAGTTGAGGTCGTAGACCGCGCTCGCGGTGGACGAGCGGGAGAGGCTGACCTGCGTCCACTGGACGATCAGGGTGGTCGGATCCGGCGCGTAGGTCCAGAGCGTTCCATTGCGCATGTGCAGATCGTTCCAGAAGGGAGCCAGGTGGATCCTGCCGGTCGTGCCCGTGCTGGAGGGGAGGGGGGTCTTGGCGGTGCTACCGCTTCCGCCGATCCCGGAGAACGAGATGTAGCCGTCGACGAAGACGTGCAGTCCGGTCCTCGGCGTGCCCAGGTACGGGAAGGTGAACGGCAGCGCGACCTCAGCCGAACCGTTGCTGGTGTTCGAGGGCGTGAGCTGCGTCGCGCCGGGGAGGAGGCTCACGTCGACGAAGGCGCCGTCGCTCCCGGCGCCGGACGGGACCTCGCTCAGCGGGGTCACGATCGTGGCGTCGCCGGCCGCGGTGGGGGTGAGCTGCCATTGGACGTCGACGACCTCGCCGGGGAGGAAGGTGCCGGAGGCGCCGGTGACCGAGAGGTCGAAGGTCCGAAGGACCACCTCCCGCTCCTCGGTGACCACCCGCTGCAGAGAGGTGCCCTCGAGGGCGTAGGTGGTCGTCCCGGTGGGCGTGTGGCTGAACGAGCCCAGGAGCGGGATGTTCGGGGCTTGGTGGGTCTCGACGGCGATCCCGTCCACCAGGACCCGGAGGGTGTCGAGGCCCCGCACGCTCCAGCTCAGCGTGACGGGCTGGCCTGCTGCAGGGGCTGTGGGATTCACCTGGAAGAGATCGATCCCCCAGGGTACGTCGATACCCGCGTTCGGAGCGCAGAGGAGGTCTCCCGTCCCGGCCTCGAGGGCGCAGAGGTGGAAGGCAGCGTTGTCGGTGGGCCGAAGCTGCATGGAGCCCGACCCGGCGCTCCGCTGTGGCGTGAACCTCCAGGCGCGGTTCGCGAGGCCCCCTGCCACGATCGGGTTGTTCGCCCCGGGGTTGGTACCGCCGAAGTGGAGCTGGTAGCCGGCGCGGCCTCCCGGGATCTGGTAGCCGATGGTCGCCGCGGAGCCCTTGACCTCGCGCTCGCAGCTCACCGGGAAACAGTCGCTCGCGCCGCCCACGGGAAAGGGCTGCGGCACCATCTCGTGGTAGCGGAACTCGAAGGTCCCGTCCCGGTGGAGCACCACGAGGAAGTTGAGGGATCCGCGGTTCACGTCGGAGGTGCCCCGCTTCAGGCTCACGTTGCTCCACTGGACGACGTATCGATTGGCGTCGATCTTCTTCGCGAGGACCTTCCCGTTTGTCCAGGTGTGCAGGTCGTCCCAGAAGGGTGCGATCGCCTTGGTGTGGTTGGTGCCCAGGGTGTTGGGAATGGAGACATTTCCGGGGGCCGAGGTCGCTGCATCCCAGCTCAGATAGCCGTCCATCGCCACACGAATGGAGCTGTGGTCGGTGCCGAAGTAATGAAATGTGAAGTCATCGAACGTCAGGGTCACGTTCGTGTTGTCGGAGTTGGCTCCCATGAGCTCCTGGACGCCGGTGGTCGCGGTGAGATCATAGTCGTACCAGTCCGCGTTCGAGATCTCCTCCATCGGCTTGATGAGGTGGACGTCTGCGCTGGGATCGCTTTGCGTCAGGGTCCAGCTCAGGTCGACCGGCGTGCCGGGACCGCTGGAGGTGCCGACGGTGGCGGTCACGCCGAATCGGTCGACGTCGACCATCCGCTGCATGGCGTCGCGGCGGCTGCCCGCGAGCAGCTCCACCACGTAGACGGTCGTCCCGGTGGGCTGGAGCACGACCGAGCCCTGCTCGATCTCGGAGAGATTCGAGGTGGTGTGAACCAACGTCCCGCGGTCCAGGACGTTGAGGGTCTTGCCCCCGACGCTCGTCCACGAGAGGGTCACCGACTCGCTGAAGTTGATGTGCTCCCTGGAGAGGGCGACGGAGCTCATGCCGAACTCCGCCTCGATCCGCAGGTTCTTGCAGCGGGGGCCACCTGCCGCCTCCACGCAGAACGAGTAGGTCTCGGTACGTTGGGGGCGGATGGTGAAGGTCCCAGCGCCGTGGATCACAGGGTAGCGGAGGGTCCGGTTCGCGAGGCCGCCGTCCACCGGCGGGTTCCCGGCAGCGGGGTTCGATCCGCCGAAGTGGTAGTTGAACGCGACACCCGCGCTTGGATACTGGTAGCCGATGGTCGCGACGGAGCCGTTGACCTCGTTGGTGCAGTCGCTGGGATAGCAGTTCGCCGCGATGTAGGTCGGATGCGGCGCCATGGTCCCATACCGATAATCGAAGCTGCCATCGCGGCGCAGGACCACCTGGAAGTTCAGGTCCTGGGGGTTCGCGTTGTCGGAGCCCGTCGTGAGGCTCATCTTCGACCACTGGATCACGTAGGTATCCGGATCGAGCAGGGCGACGTGCATCTTCCCGACGTTGCGCGGGAAGAAGGTGTCCCAGAAGGGAGCGAGGTGCACGTTGACGGCCTGGCCAGTGGTCGCCGGGAACTCGAGGTTGCCGCTGGACGTCGTCGCGATCGGGTTGAACGAGATGTAGCCGGCGACGGAGGCCATGAACTCCGTGTGCACCTGCCCCATGTAGGGGAAGGTGAAGCCGGGGGGAAACGACACCCGGGTCGCGGTGGTGTTCAAGGTCCCGCTGATGCCCAGGTCGTCGGCCTGGGTCAGCGCCGTGATGTCCTGGTAGCGATCGCCCGGGCCCGGGACCTCCGCCAGGGGGAGCCTGCCCGAGACCGTCAGCGGCGTGCCTCCGTCCAGGGTCTTGGCGTCGACGGTGATGGTGACCGGATCGCCTGGCCGCACCCGGGTGGCAGAGGTCTGGAGGCCGATGAGTACGTCCCAGAGGCCGACCTGGAGGGTCGCCTCCTCCACGACTCCCACGTCGTTTCGGACCACGAGCTTGAACTCGGTCGCCTGCTCGACCCCTGTGACGAGGAAGGATCCCTGCGGGGCCCCCGTCGTATCCGAATGGAGCTCGACGCCGTCCGCGAAGACCTCCACCGAGGCGGCGGCGAAGACCTCCCATCGGAGGAGGACGTCACCACCCTTCTCCACCGAGTCCGCGTCCGAGGTGAAGGAGGCGATGCCGAACGAACCGAAGACCTGCACCGCGATCGTCGCCTCGGAAGAGGAGCCGTTGGCTCCTTCGACCCGGACCGTGTACTCGTGGCGGCCGGGGCCCTCCTCGGTGAGGGCCACCAGCCCCTCGTCGATCTGTGCCTGGTTGGGCGCCGTGAAGCGAACCACGCCGGCCTCGTCGAGGACCACGAGCGATTCCGCGTTGTAGGACTTCCAGCCCAGGCGGAACTCCTCTCCCATGGCGACCGGAGCGAGGACCCCAGGGGTCAGCTCGATCAGCGGGCGCCGCGCGACCTGCAGCTGCACGGGCCGGGAGTGGGAGGCGCCGCCGCGGGAGGCGGTGAGGGTCACGGTCATGTCCTCCTGGCGTCCGAGGGGGGAGAAGACGAGCTCACCCTGCAGGGGGAGCGGATCGACCCGCCGGAAGGAGAAGGTCCGATGGTCGCGGGCCCCGTTGAGCGAGGGAGCACCGTTCGCAGCGACCAGGCCGGACGCAGACTGATCCGGGAGCTGGAAGCCGATGGTCGCGCTCGCTCCTCCCAGAGATTCGCTGGAGATGGAGGTTCCGTTCGCCGACTGGGCCCCGTAGCGGAAATCGAAGCTGCCGTCCTCGCGGAGCACCACCTCGAAGTTGAAGCTCGCGGTCCGCCAGTCCATGACGGTGTTCCCGATGTCTCGCCACTGGATCACGAGGATGCGCTCCCCGTCCTCCTCGAGGAGCGCGTAGTAGACGTTCCCGACGGGATAGCGCGCGGAGTCCCAGGCGACCGAGTCCCAGAAGGGAGCGATCGAGACGGAGGCGTCGTTCGGTGTCGTGGGGAAGGTCGAGTTCAGGCTGATCGAGGGGGAGGACCGCTCGAGGAGATCGAAGGAGAGGTACCCGGGGGTGTGGACCCAGACGCTGGTGTAGGGATGGTCCCCGAAGGGGAAGCGGAAGCCGTCCGGAAACGTGATCCGTCCGCACCCCAGGGTGTCGATGTTGCCGCAGGCGCTGCTCATCGGCAGATGGATCCCCCCTCGATCCACCAGATCCAGGTAGGGCGCTTGGGTCTCCTCCAGCAGATAGCCGTCCTGGATGACGTCGAGGGTCAGCTCGTCCGCCATGCGGGTCGCCCAGCTCAGGCGAATCTCCTGTCCCTGCGTGAAGGAGGAGGGGGAGGCCTCTGCCATCAACACCTCGATCGGCGCGAGCGTGACCTCCAGCTCCTCGCTGGCGGAGCCGCCGACGAGGTTCGTGGCGACCAGGACGAAGGTCTCGGTCTCCTGGGGGACGAAGGCGAAGCTCCCCGCTTCGCGCTCCGCTCCCACCGCCTCGAAGATCTGCACCGGGGCCCCATCGACCATCTGGTAGAGGACGACGGTCTCTGCGTGCTCGGTGGTCCAGGAGAGGACCACCTCGTCGGCGACGGAGTCGTCGAAGCGCTCGGGGGTGGCGACGAACTCCACGACGGGGCGCGGGTGCACCACGAGGCTCGCCGTCGCGACGTGAGGCTGGGAGTCCGGGTGGTCGGTCGTCGCCTCGAGGCGAAGCTCGTAGGAGCCGGCAAACGGGAAGGTGACGCGCGCGAGGCCCTCCTCGCTCGACGCGTCGTAGACCCCGCCCCGATCGTCGGTCAGGCGAAGCGCCGGCAGGCCCCCATCGGGATCGCCGAGGACGGTCCAGCGGACCTCGACCTCGTCGCCTGCCGTGAGGATCTCGGGGGTCGCGTCGAAGCGGGTGATCAGCGGCCCATCCGAAGCGAAGATCTCGAAGGACTGCGCGGCCACCCCGCTCTCGTTGGAGAGCGAGAAGGTCACCACGTGAAGACCTGCCGCAGCCGGAGACCAGGTGCAGCTGGAGGCGGAGAGCTCCTCCTGGTCCGTCACCACGCAGATCGTCTCGTCGCTCCCCTCCAGGACTGCGCGGAGCTCACTCCCTCCCCGGGTCGCCCAGCTGAAGGTCGTAGCTCCACCGAGCCAGAGCTTGTCGGCGCTCACGTCCAACGAGAGGATCTCGGGGGCACCCACCTCCACCTCGAGGGTCGCCGCGACCTGCGTCCCCAGCTCGTTGAAGGCGCGCAGCTCCAGGGTGGAGGAGAAGGCGAAGGAGACGTCGAGGCTCCCGTCCGCGGGGCCCGGCTCCTCGAGGAGCTGCGCTCCATTCATCCAGAGCTCGACGTAGGCGCTGGTGGATTCCCAGCGCACCTCGCTCGACTCGTTCAGGCCGAGGAGGGTCCGCTCTGCCTCGAAGCGCTCGATCGTGGGGAGCTGGACGACCTGAATCGTGACGCTGCGTGAGGCCTCGTTCCCTCCGTTCCTGGCGACCAGGGTGAAGGTCGTGTCGTCCCGGAGGCGGACCTCCACGGACCCCTCGCTCAGCAGGTGATCCAGGACGATCGGATCTCCGCCGGCGGGCTCGAGGACCAGCGCCTCTGCGTGCGCGACCCCAGCCCAGTCGATCCTGGCGACGGCCTCTCCGTCTTCGTCCGCCTCGACCATCTCGGGTGCGCTCAGCTCTCCGATGGAGGGCATCGGATCCACCGTGACGCTCCCGCTCGCCGTCGCCACGCGCCCCGCGCCGTTCCGGGCCTCGAGGGTGAAGGTGGTGGACGCTGCGACCTCGAGGACCAGCGAGCCCTCGCGGATGTCCTGGCCTTGGAGATCGACGGGGGTGTCTTCCTGGGTGAGCAGGAGGGTCGTCGCGCCGGTGACCTCCCAGCGGATCGTCACCTCGCCTGGTGCGTCGAGGTGCGCGGGCGTCACCTCGAAGCTGCGGATCGCGACCCCCTGGTCCGGGGAGGGGGTCTCGGAGCCGCAGCCCATGAGCCAGGCGGCACCGGCTGCCAGCAGGAGGAGGGAAGGAATCAGCGAAGTTCGGGACTGCGAGCGGAACATCGTGTGGCTCCATGAAATGAGGACCCGGCTCTGCCCACCTGTGCAGGTGGGCGACCGACATCACGATGGTAGCCAGGGGGAAAGCGGGCTCTGCCTCTAAAGAGTTCCAAGGCGATCTAAGCCCACCTTCGAGCTCCTCCAAGGGAGGGGGGTGCCGGGGCCGGGAGGTCGCCGTCGAGAACGCCGGCGGCGCAGGCGACAGGTCGCTGGACCTCGCGAAAGGGGAGGTGGCGCGAGGCCTCAGGCGCCCCCTTCGTCCCCCGAATCCCGGACCGGATCCTCGGCGTCGGCCCCAGCCTCTGCCGCCTCGGTGGCGGAGCGCTGGCGATCGAGCTTGCGGTAGATCGTCCGGGTGGCGATCCCCAGGAGCTGGGCGGCGAGGGTCTTGTCCCCGCCGGTGACCCGGAGGGTCTCGTTGATCACCCGCAGCTCGATCTCGTCCATGGGCGTGCCGATCGGGATGATGATCGCCCTGCCGCCTCCGGCGTCGTCGCCAGCGCCGCGCACCGTATCCGGCAGGTCGGCGAGCTCGATGATGTCGCCCCTGGCGAGGACCACCGCCCGCTCGACGGCGTTCTCCAGCTCCCGCACGTTGCCGGGCCAGTGGTACCGCTCCATCGCCTCCAGCGCCGCCTTGGAGAAGCCGTGGAAGACCTTGTCGTTCTTCTCGCTGAAGGTGCGCAGGAAGTGGGACGCGAGGATCGGGATGTCGCCGTGTCGCTGGCGCAGCGGCGGCAGGTTCAGCTTCACCACGTTCAGGCGGTAGAAGAGGTCCTCTCGGAACCTGCCCTCCTTCACGTCCTGGGCGAGGTCGCGGTTGGTGGCGGCGACGATCCGGACGTCCACCTTCACCGGCTGGGTCCCGCCCAGCCGCTCGATCTCCCCCTCCTGGATCGCGCGCAGGAGCTTCACCTGCACCGACGGGGTCATCTCCCCCACCTCGTCCAGGAAGAGGGTGCCCTTGTGGGCCCGCTCGAAGCGGCCCTCCTTGCGCCCGATGGCGCCGGTGAAGGCTCCGCGCTCGTAGCCGAAGAGCTCGCTCTCCAGGATCGACTCGGGGATCGCCGCGCAGTTGATGGGGATGAAGGGCCCCTCGGAGCGGGTGGAGAGATCGTGGACCGAGCGCGCGATCCGCTCCTTGCCCGTGCCGCTCTCCCCCAGGAGGAGGATCGTCGCCGACGAGGGGGCCGCCTGCCGGACGATGTCCATGGTGGCGCGCCAGGCCGCGGACTGGCCCACCACGCCCCCCGGGCGGCTGAGCTGCTGGACCCGCGCCCGGAGCTGCTTGTTCTCCTTCACCAGCTCCAGCTTCTCGAGGGCCTTGCGGACGCTCTTCACCAGGCTGTGGCGCTTGAGCGGCTTGGTCAGGAAGTCGTAGGCCCCCTCCTTCATCGCCTCGACCGCCGTCTCCACCGTGCCGTGGGCGGTCATGAGCACAACCTCCGTCTCGGGAGAGACCGAGCGGCAGGCGCGGAGGAGGTCGACCCCGGAGATCCCCGGCATCATCAGATCGGTGACCAGCACGTCCACCTGCTGCTGCTGCAGGAGGGCGAGGGCCTGCTCGCCGGAGGAGGCGGAGAGGGTGCGCAGTCCCTCCTTCTCGAAGATCCGGGTGACCGAGTCGAGGTTCGCGAGCTCGTCGTCGACGACCAGGACGGTCGGCCGATCGGCGGGGGAGATGGGGGTCTGGTTCTCGGTCATGCCCTCTCGTGTCGCGGGCCGTCAGATCCCGGCGACGAACCTCCAGGTGCCGTCTTCGCGCTTGAGCTCCACCCGCTTCAAATCCTGTGTCTCCCTCCACTCGCTTGCACTGGGGAGGATCATCCGGAAGCGGAGGTCGTAGCGATACTCGACGAAGACCCTGCTGCGATCCTCGCTGAACTCGACCTTTCGCGGATCGATGCGGAGGGTCAGATCCTCGATCTGCGCGAAGGTCTCCTCCAGCTTCTCACGGAGCCCGGCCTTGTCGTAGTCGTCCGAAGGGTCGCCGGGGGTGCCGGGATCTTCGAAGTAGGAAGCGGAGGTGAGGTCGAGGATCTTCTGGATGTCCCGATCCTCCACGGCGCGGCGGTACGCCTCGATGACGTGGAGGATCTCACGGTTCTCTTCATTGTCCTCGATCATCGAGTTGCCGATGTAACGAGTGGTGCATGCGGTGAGCACCAGGAGAATGGCGAGCGGGAGCAGGGCTAGACGATTCACGAGGCGGCGTCCTTCCGAGTGGGCTTCCAGGGCCGGCGGGCAGGCGCCGGACGGCTTGCCGGGATGTGGCCCGGAAACGGCTGGGCTGTCAACGTATTCCCCTGCCTCCCTCCCTCTCCAGCCTGCGAGCGGGGGAGCGCGCGGCGCGGCGCGGTCGCGACATCCGAGGACGCCTGCTCGCCTCCTCGCCGCGATCGAGAAAGCGCTTTCCTTGATGACGCTTCGTCGCGTCCTTGTGTTAGCTTGACACCCGTTCGCGGGGCTTGCTAAGCCACGCGGTGCCCAAACCCACGATTTTTCCTGGTTACCGACGCAGGTCGGAGGATGAATGAGCGACAACGACTCCCCCCGCAGCAATGCGAACACCCAGAGCGGCCTCCGGGCGATCCGAGACATCGTGCTGGTCGCCATCGTCCTCGGCGCGGGGTTCTTCTGGTACTACACCAAGACCACCAACGAGAAGCTCGCCAACGCGACCGCGATCGAGGCCCGGGACCTCCTCCTCAAGGACAACCCGCAGGACTACGAGGCGGCGGCGGCGAAGCTCGCCGAGGTGCTGGAGAAGTACGACCCCCAGCATGGCTACTCGCTCGCGGCGCTCGCAGAGCTGAACGCGATCCTCTGGGGTGAGAACCACCTGGAGAGCCGCAAGGCCGACGCGCTGAAGTTCGCAGCCCAGGCCATGGCGGCGAACCCTGCCATCGCCGAGCAGTACTCGGCGCAGGCGCTGGTCACCACCTTCGACGGCAAGGCGGAGGAGGCCGAGAGGTTCCTCGCCGACTCGGTCCTCGAGAAGGGCGGCGGGGGCGCGCGCATCTTCGCAGCGCTCGGCCAGGCCCAGCGGGCCCAGGGCAAGCTGGTGGAGTCGCGCCGCGCCTTCAAGGCCGCCATCGACTCCGACTGGCGCAACGCCCGCTTCGCCCAGCTCATCGGGGAGAGCTACCTGGAGGAGGGTGACACCGCCAACGCCGTCGCCTACTTCGAGCGCGGCCTCGCCGCCAACTCCGAGCACTACGGCTGCAGGCTGGGCCTCGCCCGCGCCCGCCTCCAGCGCGGTGAGCAGGTCAAGGAGTCCGCCGAGGTCATCGAGAAGATCCTCGGCGAGTCGGCGAACCTGACCCCCGCCCTCCACGCGATGGCGCTCGTGGCCCAGGCGGAGCTCCGCCTCCTGGAGCAGAAGGTCGACGAGGCCATCGCCTCCGCCTCCCAGGCCGCCGAGAAGGATCCGGCCTACGCCTGGGCGTACGCGGTGAAGGCCCGGGCCGAGGCCAACAAGGGCCCCGAGAACGTGAGCGCGGCCATCGCGGACTTCGACAAGGCGATCGCCGCCGACCCCTACGTCGCCGCCTTCCACTTCGACGCAGCCGTGACCCTGGCGTCCGGCGGTGAGGCCGACAAGGCGGTGGAGTACCTCGAGAAGTACCCGCTGAAGAAGGACGATCGCTTCCACCTCAAGTACGGCCACGTGCTCCGCGCCCTGGACCGCCTCGACGCGGCGCTGGTCCAGTACGAGGAGGCCCGCAAGCTCAACGAGACCAACGCGGAGATCTACCTCTCCAAGGGCGTGGTCCTGATCGCCCAGAACAAGCTCGACGAGGCGCGTGCCGAGCTGGACATGGCCCTGCGGGCGCAGGAGTTCAACCCGCCGGTCCACGTGCAGATCGCCCAGATCCACTTCGCAAAGAAGGAGTGGGAGGAAGGGCTGCAGACCTACGCGAGGGCCCTCGAGCAGTGGAAGCGGCAGCGGGTCCCCCGCGAGCAGCTCGCGGCCTCGATCGCCGAGGTGAAGCAGCTCCTCCTCAAGGCCGGTCAGCGCCAGTACGCGCAGATCTGGGAGGAGGAAGCGACGGCGATGGTCCGCTAGACGGACTCCGCAGCACGTCGCATCGATTCGGGTGGAGCCGCCGGCAGGCAGATCCACCCGATTCGTTTAATGGCTTCGGGCTGGCATCCCTGGGCCCCGCAGGCGTCGCCCGCGCCCGCGTCGGACGAGCCGCTCTCGATCCGCCATCGCCAGCACCGGCGCCGGGTCACCCTCGCTCGAGCTGGTGGAGGCAGAGGCCCAGGAGATCGCCGGCCTGGGCCCGCTGGTAGGCGGAGCCCTCTCCCGCGAGCCGGCGGAGGAGCGCACAGGCCTCCCGGGGACGCTCCAGGTTGAGGAGGGAGAAGGCGCGGAGTCGCTCCGCCTCCGGGCGCAGCGCCGCGAGGAGCTCGTCCGCCTCCAAAGCTCTGTCGAAGGCCCGCAGCGCGCCCTCGAACTCGCCGCGCTGGAAGAGGCGGCGACCCAGGAGGTACCAACCGGTCCGGTAGTCGGGGCGGACCTCGAGGAGGTCGCGGACCGCGAGGAGCTTGATGTCGGTCCCCGACGCCAGGAAGGGCAGGGTCACCGCGGCGAGGGCGGGATCCTGGATGGCCTCCAGCTTCACCGCCAGGGCGCGGGAGCCGTCCTCGTCGAGGATCAAGGTCCCCGCTGCCTCGTAGGCGAGGCGGGCGGCGTCCAGGTCGCCAGCTGCGGCGTAGGCGTCGGCGAGGTAGGTCCGGAGGCTCGCGCGCAGCAGGTCGTCCTTGGCGGGATGGTCCTCCATCGCCTCGAGGAGGGGGAGGATCCGGGAGGGATCGGCGGCCTCCGCGTAGGCGGCTGCCTGGGCGCGCAGATAGGCGGGATCGCCCGGATCGAGGGCGAGACACTTAGAGTAGAGATCTGCTGCACGCAGCGGATCCCCCGCGCCGAGGGCGTCCCGGGCCTCGTCCGCGAGCAGCGCCACCTCCCGGGCGCAGGGGCGTCGGAAGATGGGGGGGCGGCGAAAGCGCCGCTCGGCGAGGGCCTTCGCCCCGGGTGCCAGAGGGACCTCGTCCAGGAAGGCCTCCCACGACGCGATCAACGCCGGGAGCCCGACCCCGTAGGCAGCGGCGAAGTCCCCGTCCCGGTAGAGCCTGCCGAAGGCCTCGCTCCCCCTGGTGTCGATCAGCCAGCGGACGAAGGATCCCGCGTAGGTGTAGGCGCGGCCGGAGGACTCCGCCCAGAAGCCGGAGGCGGAGACGATCCGCTCCAGCCGCGGCGCGAGGCCGAGGGCCCGCATCGCCTGCGCCTCCTCGTGGACCGAGAGCTCGCCGGCGGGCCAGTCCGCCGCCACGGCGGCGCCCTCTACCAGCCCCTGCAGCGGGAGGAGGCCGAGGGCTGCGGCGGTCACGCCGAAGGGGCCCCTGCCCAAAGGCGCCGCGATCAGGTGGGCCAGCTCGTGCTTGAGGATCGGGTGGGGCGAGCCCCGCACGTCCACGTGGATCTGTCCCAGCCACGGCTTGGCGAACTGGGTCCTGGCTGCGCCGGTGAGCCGCCGCTTCTCCTCGCGGCTCCGATAGAGGAAGACCGTTGGACGCCGCGCTTCGACGCCGAAGAACGCCTCCAGCTCCCCCACCCGATGATCGCACTCGGCGAGGAAGGCCCGGAGCCTGCGGCTCGAGAGCTCCCTGGGGTGGATCACGGTGCACCGCGCCCCTTCGGCCCTGGCGCCGAGGGCACGCTCGATGCTGGCCTCGCTCTGCTCCCACCCCGCCTGGTGGCGACCTGCGAAGCCGACCACGATCGCGATGCAGGAGACGGCGACCAGTCCGAGGGCGAGGGGCCTGCCCCTGGGGCGGCCGAGCCTGCCTCGCTCGTCCCTGCAGAGGGCGACGAGGCCGATCGCGGCGAAGCCCCAGGCGATCGTCAGGACGCGATGGGCCAGGAGGCCGCCTTCGATCCGGACCACCTCGTCGTAGATGGGGCCGGGGAAATAGCCGAGGAGGTGGTTGTAGAAGAAGGCCTGGGGGCCGAAGAAGACCGGCCAGGCAGAGGCGGCGAGGGAGAGGGCCAGGAGCGCGCAGTAGAACGCCGCGGCCCTGCCCCTTCCTTCGACGAGGGCGCCGCAGCCCAGCCCCAGGGACGCCGCCAGAAAGGCGGAGGGGAGGGGGAGGATCGGATACCAGGGCAGCCCCGCCAGGATCGAGCAGCGGGGGCCGAGGGCTCCTGCCAGCGCCGAGGCGGCGAGGAAGGGGAGGATCGCAGCGCAGGTGAGGGCGAAGGAGGCGAAGGTCGCGCGGAGGGCGGTGGTCAGCGCCGGCGCGCTGGGCTTCGGCTGCGACGGATCATCGTCACGCTCCAGCCGGGCCGCAGCGATCCCGATCCAGCCGCCCAGGAGCGCCACCACCACGGTGGCCGCCAGCGCCGACTCGTAGCCGGGGGTGCGGGCCAGCGGAGCGAGGGGGAGCAGGATCCCGACGAGGGCGGCGAGGGCCCAGGCGATTCTGACGGAGGGGATCCTCCAGAGCGCAGCGATCCTCGATGTGACGGGTCCCGTTTCCATGTGTCTGCATTTGCCCACTTTGTCCTACGTCAAGTAAAGAATTGCTGCATTTTCGCACGCGCTTCGCACTTGGTGTATCCTCCGTCGTCGACCCTTCATCTGACCGGACGTAGGGGAGGGAGGTTCCAACGCAGATGGGTGACGATCGGCACGTCGACAATCTTCCGCTAACCCCGACGCCCCTGCCGGATCCGCTCCAGCGGGCGTCCCGGGTGGAGCAGCGGGAGCATCGCCGGATCCCCATCCAGCTGCGGGTCGACTATCGACGAACCAACAGCTTCCTCTCCGATTACACCCGCAACATCTCCCGGGGCGGAACCTTCATCGTCACCGATCGCCCCCTCGCCGTCGGCACCTTGTTTCGATTTACGCTCACCGTCCCGAGCCCCGCCACCGCCTTCGAGCTGATCGGAGAGGTGGTCTGGGCCCGCTCGGAGGGGCCGGAGCCCGGGATGGGGATTCGCTTCGTCTATCGCTCGGACGAAGAGCGGCGCCAGGCAGAGGACGCGATGGAGCAGCTCCTGGTGGCGAGCCTGGGCCCCACCCTGGCCGAGAAGCTCCTGAACGTGAACCTGAGCAAGCGCTGAGAGTCTGTGAGTCTTCGCGAGCTCTCGCGAGCGGAAGGAAGCGCCCCCGCACCCCGAAGGTCTACGGGATCGGATCGCCCTTGGCCCTGGTGCAGAACTTGGCGTTCTGCACCCGGCCCATGTAGCGGGCGTACTCCTCTGCGGAGAGGGTGTCCTGCAGGTGGTGGATGAACGCGTCGTCGAAGACGAGGGGCCTGCAGATGAACTTGCCCGCGTCCGACTCGCAGTCCTTGTCGTTGATGCACTCGCCCGAGCAATAGCCCGTCGGATGCCGCTCGTCCGGCGGCTCGCGCTCGGCCCGGGTGAGGGTCGAGTCCCGCGAGCGCACGCAGGTGAGGTTGTCGCACTCGGCGGCGCCGAAGGAGATGAAGTCCTTGTCGCCGCCCCGCTGCAGATCCTCGATCGTGGGGCGGAAGCACTCCGGCCGCTCCTCGAGGTCCTCCGCCTTGACGTCCGAGCATCCGGGCAGCGAGGGGTCCGCGCGATCCTTGTGGATCTGGCAGGGCGCACCGATGTCGGTATCTGAACAACCGGCGGCCAGGACGAGGAGGGCGGCGGCGAGGCCGTGGCGAACCATCGAGTGGAGCGAGAGGGCAGGGTGCATACCGAAGCGGTAGCACAGCCGGAGGCGCCTCCTCAAGATCGTGGCCGCAGGGACGCCCCTCTGTCCTCGATCGAAAACTCGAGACATGGATGTGGGCAGATGTGCCGCGTTGGGCGCAGCTCCCGGCGGGGTGCGGCG
>Ga0180215_1002147_pt1 | contig 20324 bp, 17 predicted proteins | sample eDN3rd37CBELigBY_FD_128871 | JGI IMG/M metagenome (GOLD analysis project Ga0180215, IMG submission 128871) | Enriched backyard soil microbial communities from Emeryville, California, USA - eDNA 3rd pass 37_C BE-Lig BY (version 2) (version 2) | ecosystem: Environmental > Terrestrial > Soil >... | reverse complement strand
TTGAAAGGATTTGATAAAAGCTGCCTTTTCTGCACTTCTTAATAGTTTGCCGTCTTTAATATACGTAATATAATCCGCACACTTCTCTAAATCTGATGTGATATGAGTAGAGAATAAAATACTTATCCCTTTTTTATCTACCAGTTGGCGGAATAACTCTAATAAATCATTACGAGATACCGGATCTAGGCCACTTGTCGGTTCGTCTAAAATTAACAGCTTTGCTTTATGAGATAATGCTAAAGCCAACATATATTTAACTTTCATTCCTGAAGAAAGTTCTTTTACTTTTTTATTAGGTACTAGTGCAAAAGCTTTTAAATATTTTTCGTATTCCTCATCATCCCAATTCTGATAAAAACGCTTAGTAACAGCGGTAATATCTTTTATTTTTTTATGATTATAAAAATCAATGCCACCTAAAACGACTCCCATTTCTTGTTTGCAAATTAGTTCATGTTTCCTAAAGTCCTTACCAAACATTTTAATAGAGCCTTGATCGGGATTGACTAGATTAAGAATAGATTTTAAGGTTGTACTTTTACCTGCGCCATTTTTTCCAATCAGGCCCATTATTTTACCTTCTGGAACATCGAAGGTAACGTCTTGTAATTCAAAGTTTGGATAACGTTTCGTAAGTCCTTTTATCGAAAGTACATTCATGTTTTTCTCTCCTTATTCCTTAAGGAAATGATCCATAACTTGTCCAGTCATTTGTAGAAAAGTTTTACTGTCAATTAGTGCAATCCCTCTATTAGCAGGTGTTGAATCACCTAAAACGACCAATTTGTCTCCTGGTTTAAGGTTTAAAGTATCCCTTGCTTGTTTAGGTAAAACAATTTGTCCTCTATCTCCTAAAGAAACTACACCAAAGAGGTGTTTGTTTTTAGGTGGTATAGGAAAACCAGCCTTATCAGGGTCAAACCGTACTAAATCATTTAATGAAACACCATATAAATCTGCTAAAGATTCACATTTTAAAATGTCAGGAAGTGAATCTCCACTTTCCCATTTTGCAACTGACTGACGGCTAACACCGACTTTTTCTGCTACCTCTTCTTGGGAAAGTCCATGATGATTTCTTAAATACCGGAGATTTGCAGCAATATTACTCTTAGGATTATTCATACATTTCATACCTCCTATATACATAATACAGAATAATTGCTGAATACTTAAACCAACTGAAGTTTACGAGATTTGTTAACTTTAGTTACGTTTAGGGTAGGTAGGTATTAAAGAAGATGTTTAGTTTCGAATCTCAATAACGATTGTAATCTTGATTTATTTGGTTATTTACTTTACCATAAAATTCCAGCAGTTTTTTCTAATGAAGTTGTGATTACCGACTTGATTATTCAATAGAATTTTTAAGGAGTTGAAAATTATGAAAGGAAAAGTAAATTTCTTAATAATTATTTGCTTAGCAGCACTAGCCTTAATTAGACCAATCATGAGCATGGTTGGATTGTTACAACGTATTGGACAACCAATGGCTAGTATTTCAGTTACGATTATCATTACCATTATTTGGATTAGTGTTGTCGTTATAGCACGGGTTCAGAATCCGCTGAAAACTCTTTTATTTACAGGAATTACCTATGGAATCTTTGCAATAGTATTAAGCGCAATCATGTCACCAATATTAGAAGGAGAGTTGCAAGGTCCAATAACAAATCCTTTTGCTATCGTAAGTGTTCTTCTTACTAATGCTGTTTGGGGAATGATTGCTGGGTTAATTGCAACTGGCATTCTGAAAGGTTTAAAGAGGGATTAATCGTTCAGGGTGAAAGTGGAAATTGGTTGCTAATCAAAAATATTTTGCACGACGATTTCAAGCCAATAAAAATAAAGGTTTCCCAGCAGTGCTATAAGCTTGCTGGGAACATGTAGATTACAGATCATATTCTTCTTTTAATCAAAAGATAAATTTGATGGCTTCTAAACGGATTTTATAATTACAATCTTCGCAACAGAAATACTTTGTCTTTTTTTCCTTAAAGAGTTGATACAATAATGATCCTTCATAGATTCTAAATGTTTTCCTACAGCTCATACATGGTACTTCATAATAGAACATCATTATCCCCCTTTTTTACATCAACTTAATGAGTTGATATTTAGTAAATAAAAGCCTCAAATGATGTACATTTCCACGATTAAGAAATTCATTTATAAATTATTTTCAAGGAAACTTTTCTGAAAATCTATAGTTATAAAGTTTAAAAATGTAAATAAATGGAAATGTTTCTCTCTATATAAGTATGAGTTTCTATTAAATTAATTGCTGGATATTACTTACTGTCTTTTGATGAAAATGCTACTGTAAATCTTGTGTTCTAAGTGGTTTTAACTTACCCGTTGTATATCTCTACCCAGTTGTAACTTTATTAATTGAAATGGGCCAAACAGTAGTTGTTTGGCCCATTTTCCTTTATATCAATTGATTTCTTCAATGACTTTTTCTAAGAATTCTCCGGTACGTTTAACAGCTGATTCTGAGAAGTCAAAGCTGACTCCAGTTTCTTTATAAATCTCTGCGATTGTTTGATTATAGTCTGCGCTTGCACCTTTTTTATAATCTTCAATCGCTTTTGCTGGGTTATTTCGATAATTTTCTAGTAATTGAAGAGCACCAAGCATTGAAATGGAGTACTCAATATTATAGAAAGGTACTTGGAAGTAATGTAGTGTACCAATCCAACTCATTCCAATGACATCTTCAAAGCCAGTTGTATCAACAGGGTTTAACCCATAACGTTTTGAGATTTCAAAGTATTTTTCATCACGTTCTTTAGCAGTATGGTTCGGATTTGTATAAATCCAATGTTGGAAAAGATCTCCCGCTAATGGGCCAAATAACATCGTAAATGCTCGTCTCAGCTCTTCACGTTGAGCACTCTTGAAATCTTCTTCATCAGGATAAAAACGATCGAGCTTATCTAATAAGAGCAATTCCATACCATGAGAGTATAGTTCTGCAATTTCTGAGCGGTGTTGGTGATCATCAATTGGTCCATGCTCAGCAAATTGAAGATAACCATTAACAGCATGACCCATTTCATGAATTAATGCAATAAGAGAGAAGAAGGATGGACTAAAGTTTGCAAAAACAAACGTATCTCCGGAAACAGGTAAGCCAGTACAGAATCCACCAGGGCTTTTTCCTTTTCGGTCTCCAAGATCTAGTAAACCATTTTCTCTCATATAATCGAATCGATCCTTAAAATATGGGTCAGTTTTTCCTAACATTTCTGAAACTCCATCCATAAGTTCTTCTACTTCTGTGTATGGAGCTTTCTTCATTAGTTTTGCGTTTGTATCCCATGGACGATATGTATCAACACCTAGTTTAGCTTTAAATACTTCTGCTAAACGATTCCATGCCGGAATAATATGTTTTTCGACATTTTCATGAAAATCATAACAATCTTGGACACTGTATTCACGATTTTTAACAACAAACATATAATCGCGATAGTTTTCAAATCCTGCATTTAATGCAATTTGATGACGTAATTGTACGAGTTCATCCATGATAGCATCCATATCAGGTTTAATTTTTCGATAAGCTTCTCCAACCTTTTTATACGCTTTTTCTCTAACTTCTCTGTCTAAGTTGTCAAGCTGGGATTGGATAAATGGGAAAGGCTTTTCTTCTCCATCCCATTCAACGGTTAATCCACCCATAATCTCACTATATTTAGTGGAAAGTTCCTGTTCTTTTACAAATAATGGAATGTTTTCCTCTCTGAACAGTTTCACTTTAGATTCACGGACACGTCTCATTAATCCGTAACGTTTTTCATCTAACTGTTCGAAATAAGGGGAATTACACAATTTCTCATTCAATTTAGCTTCGTATTTCATTAAAAGCGGTAGAACGACTTGTTGATCATGTAAATAAGTTGATTTGATCTGTGGATCCTCAGTATTTCGATAGAAGTCTACTTCATGTCCTGTCATCGCCTCATAAATTTTAATCATTAAATTTTTCTCTTCATTTAACCAGTTTTCTAGGTCTGAGACAGATTCGATAGGAACATTAAGCAAACTTTGAATTTGATCTTCTAACCCTTTAACATCTTGTAAATCAATTAATTCTTGATAGTATTTTTTTTGGGACATGGGTAACTCCCCTTTCAATTAAATTGTCTTAGTAATCAAAATAATTATACTATAGTTTACTAGAATAAATGAAAAAAAGTTATGAATAAATTAATTTTTTTATTTTTTATTTAATAATTGGAAAAACTATAGTTAATATTATTGAAATGAACTATCAATTGATTAAATTGCCTTTATCGTGGTATAAGTTTAAAAGGAGTAAATATATTTTCACGTAGTTTGTATGGAGTTAATCTCCTTAATGATGAAAGGACTGGAATTTAAGTTATGAAAGAAAATTTTTGGCGTGAGTTACCACGGCCATTTTTTATACTAGCACCTATGGAAGAAGTGACAGATGTTGTTTTTCGTCATGTCGTAAGCAGAGCAGCAAGACCTGACGTGTTTTTTACAGAGTTTACAAACTCAGAAAGTTATTGTCATCCAGAAGGAATTCATAGTGTGAAAGGGCGATTGACTTTTACAGAAGATGAACAACCAATTGTGGCACACATTTGGGGAGATAAACCTGAAAAGTTCCGTCAAATGAGTATAGGTATGGCTGAGCTTGGGTTTAAAGGTTTGGATATTAATATGGGGTGTCCCGTACCAAATGTGGCTGGGAATGGTCAAGGAGCAGGTCTAATCTTGCGTCCTGAAGTTGCGGCTGAACTTATTCAAGCAGCGAAAGCGGGAGGACTGCCCGTAAGTGTAAAAACGCGATTAGGATTCTCTGATATAAATGAATGGCGGGATTGGCTCACACATGTTTTAAAACAAGATATTGCAAATCTTTCTATCCATCTTCGTACGAGAAATGAAATGAGTAAAGTTGATGCTCATTGGGAGCTCATTCCTGAAATTAAGAAGCTTCGAGACGAAGTAGCCCCTCAAACGCTATTAACAATTAACGGAGATATACCTAATCGTCAAGTTGGATTACAACTTGCTAATCAATACGGGGTAGATGGGGTAATGATCGGCCGTGGTATTTTCACTAATCCATTTGCCTTTGAAGTTGAGCCTAGAGAGCATAGTAGTAAAGAATTACTTGATTTACTAAGACTGCATCTAGATCTCCATGATCAATATGCTCACTTAGGGCTTCGTCCGTTTAAAGCTCTTCATCGCTTCTTTAAGATTTATGTTAAAGGTTTCCGTGGAGCGAGCGAGTTAAGAAATCGATTAATGAGTACTGAGTCGACAGATGAAGTACGTGCGATGATAGATGAATTTATGGAGAATAATCAGGATATCATGGGAGAACAGTAGGAAGTTTTAGTTGATTTACGAAAAAATATTGCAGGCTGGCTGGATCTACATCCTGGCCAGTTTTGTAATAAAATAAGTTATGGGACAAATTTTCTCGTGTTACTGGTAGTCTTGTCTTAAAAAAACCGTTTTTTAGACAGATGAAAAGGAGTTAACAGGAATTTTGTCTAATAAATCCAGTTTCTAACCCAAATTCTTTAAGATTAACTTGGTTTTTGTCTAATAAAGCGAGTTTCAAAGACAAAATTTCCGTATATTTCATAAGTTTTGTCTAATAAAACCAATTTTTCTAAAACCATTTTCTCTAAAACCCTTTCTCATAGAGTAATAACCCCCGATTAGAATGAAACCTTGAAAATTAGAGGTAAATCATCCTAAATCGGGGGTTATTTTTTAAAACACAAGTCTAATAACCTTGTTTATTCAAATTCCTAATTCATTACGATTCAACAGCTACACCAAGTTTATCAAGAATAAAAGCATAGCATTCCGCTGCTTCTCTTAAGTGATTGAAGCGACCAGATGCCCCGAAATGTCCAGCTCCCATATTTGTTTTGAGAACAAGGATGTTCTTATCAGTTTTTAACGCTCTAAGGCGTGCCACCCACTTAGCTGGCTCCCAATACGCCACACGCGGATCATTTAAGCCAGTTGTCACATACATATGTGGATAGTCTTTTGCTTCCACATTGTCATATGGACTGTAAGATTTCATATAGAAATAGTCTTCAGGTTTTCGAGGGTCGCCCCATTCATCCCACTCTAAAGTGGTTAAAGGAATTGTTTCATCAAGCATGGTCGTAACAACATCGACAAACGGTACTTCTGGAACAATAACTTTAAATAGCTCACCAGCCATATTTGCCACTGCACCAACTAGTAATCCGCCTGCACTACCACCGCGTGCTGCCATTTGATTTGAGGTTGTATAGCCTTCTTTAATTAAGTGTTTGGCTGCAGCGATAAAATCAGTGAATGTGTTACGTTTTTTCTGCATTTTTCCATCTTCATACCAATTTCGTCCCATTTCCGAACCGCCACGTACTTGTGCGGTTACAAATACTACTCCTTTATCAAGAAGTGGAAGACGATATGGGTTGAAATATGGATTGCTGTTTGCTCCGTAAGATCCATATCCTGTAAGAATCAATGGAGCTGGGCCATGATCAAGTGCACCTTTTTTATATACAACCGTCATAGGCACTTTAACTCCATCTTCAGCTGTGGCCCATAACTGCTCTTGATGATAATTGGTTGAATCATACTCACCACTAACAGGATCAACTTGTAAGCATGTCTTTTCTCCTGTCCGCAAATCTAGTGCGTATGTTGTGGTCGGAGTAAGCAAGGATTCATATTGGATTAAAACTTCATCAGATTCATAATCTTGTCCAGATTTTACTGAAACTGTGTAAATTGACTCATCCCATTGAAATGGTGTAAGTTCTCCATCTTTAAATAGCCAAATTTGCGTTAAGCCATTTTCCCTTCCTGATAGAACTAGCCCGTCTTGGAAAGGAAACATACCAAGAAGATAGCGCTTCTCATCATAAGGGAAGACTTCTGTTCGTGCTTTTAAGTCATGTAGAGGGCATCGAAGTAATTTGAAATTGATGGCCCCTTCATTCGTCCCAATAACGAGTTCATCTTTCCAATGCTCAACATCATAAAGTATTCCTTCACGTCTTTCATCCACTAGTTGTAAAGGAGATAACGGAGAGTCCGTATCGAGTAGACGAACTTCACTCGTTGTTTTTGAACTTGAAGTTACAAAAATAAATTTCCCACTTTGGGACTTATCAATAGTTAAAGTAAAAGTCTGATCTTTTTCTTCATAAACTAGTTCGTCAAGTTTTGTATCATCGCCTAAACGATGGCGCCATAATTGATATGGGCGCTGATGCTCATCTACAGTTATGTAAAAAATGTATTCTCCTGATCGGCTCCACTCAAGACTTCCGTATAGATAAACATTCGGAATTTTGTCAGGAAAAAGTTCACCAGTTAGAAGATTTTTAACAAAAAGGGTGTACCGATCACTACCGTCTCGATTTTCTAAATAAGCAAGGAAGTTGTGATCGTGGCTCACTCGCTGTACGGTTACACTTAAATATTCTCCTTCGACAGCTAATTTATTTAAATCAAGGATAACTTCTTCTTCAGCCTCTGACAAAAGATCGCGGCTTGCTGCAAGTTTTCGAGCATAAATCGGATATTGCTGATCTTTTTCCATTCGAGAATAGTAAAAGTATGGACCATGTTGCACCGGTACATTTATTTCGGTATCAGGGACCCGTTCTACCATTCCTTGATAAATTTCTTCAGTCAATTCCTCTAGGGGACGAATGACTTCTTCATAGTACTTATTTTCTTCTTCAAGATATTGGATTACTTCTGGATTGTTACGATCCCTAAGCCAATAATAATCATCTTCACGTACATCGCCGTGCAATACATGGGGATGAGGAATGCGTTTTGCTATAGGTGGTTTCATGTGTATCCTCCTTTCTTTAATAATTAATAGTTTCGGAACTTAATTCAGAAATTCCTCTTTTTATTCGACAAAATATATAACTGCTTTAAATATTCTTTGAGTGGTGTTTATGAGATGACTAGTTCTCAGGTACAAAAAGATATGTCATGTTGCCAAAAGACAAAATGGAGGTGAATCGAGCATGAGATGTCTAATGGGGAGTTGCCAAAAGACAAAACGAGGTGAGATGCCGCATGAGATGTCTAAGGGCGAGCTGCCAAAAGACAATATGAAAGCGGGTCACTCACAAGATGTCTAATAGAAGTTCACCACTAATAGACAAAACAAAAGTAGGAATCAATCAAACTGTCTAATGGCATCCCCGCAAACTGCCAAAACAATCTTTATATCTTAATAATTGATTATTTCTAAACAAACCTGTGCTAACTCTTCAGAACTAATTTGCATTCCATTCTCAATCCACTCTACAAGAATATTAAAGAATAATCCCACTAGCCCATATATCCGATAATGTTCTGATAGAGATGTGGGTTTGATATGGTCAACACAGAATTTATTTAAGTAATCTAATATAAATATTTTGTAGTTACATTCAAATAATAACTTTATGTGTTCTACGTGTGCTGCAAAATAATCGAACATAACCTTCCAAAAGTTGTACCACTGCTTTGCTTCCATATATGGTAGAGATATCTCTGTTATTTTACTCATAAAATCATCGAATATATCTGTTAAAATATCTTCTTTGGAATGATAGTTTCGGTAATAAGCCATACGTGATACGCCTGCTTTTTCAACAATACTCGTAACCGTAATCTCTTCCCACTTTTTTTCTTTAAGGAGGAGCAATAATGCAGTTTGGATGCTTTCTTTTGTGATTTTTTTAATTTCTGAGTTCGACATCAGTGACATAAGCTCTCCTTTTGTAACACCGTAAATGATAGGCATTGAAAAATAACATTTCTCAACGTTACAATTGTAACATCTATATGGTTTACAGAAAAACATAGTTTTATTAAAAGTTATTTGCAATTATATATGAATATTATTATGAAATAATATACGGAGGAAGATTAAATTGAATAAAATTATCCTAAGTGCAGATAGTACTTGCGATCTTGATGCGGAATTAGTGGAAAGATATGCTGTCAATTTGCTTCCACTTCAAGTAAATTTAGGAGGCAAAGTCTATAAAGACGGTGTTGATATTACACCAGATTTAATTTACGAAACTTATCAAAAAGAACGCATTCTACCAAAGACATCTGCCACTAATCCTGCTGAATATATGGAATATTTTAAGAAGTGGACAGATGAAGGTTATGAAGTGATTCATTTAAGTCTAGGTTCAGGTCTATCTTCCACATATCGAAATGCATGTCTTGCTGCAGAAGAACTAGGGAATGTCTATGTCATTGACTCAGGTAATCTTTCTACAGGAATGGGTCTTTTAGTGATTGAGACTGCTGAACGTATTGCTAGTGGAATAGATGCGGCACAAATCAAAGAAGAAATTACTGAATTAAAGAGTCATGTTCATGCAAGCTTTGTCATTGATAATTTAACATATCTTTATGAAGGCGGAAGATGCTCAGCTCTTGCAGCAATAGGTGCCAATTTATTAAACATTAAACCATGTATTGAAGTGGATAATACCGACGGAAAAATGAATGTGGGTAAAAAATATCGCGGTAGCCTAGGAAAAGTTTTAAAACGCTATACTTTAGAAAAATTAGGTAGTTATGAGAATCTAAACCTTAATAGAGTATTTATTACTCACTCTGGTACAGATTCTGAAAATATTGAGATGATTAAACAATTGATTGAAGAGAATTATAATTTTAAAGAAATTTTAATTACTCGTGCAGGTTGTACAATTTCTTCCCACTGTGGTCCAAATACAGTCGGGGTACTATTTATGACAAAATAATAAAAAGTAAGGAAACCGCTCATTCACTTTAGAGCGGTTTTTCTTTTATAAAAATATGATCTCTTAAATTATCTGGTTGAAATAAGAATATTTGTTCTATAATACTGAATAGAGAACTTGAAGGTTTTGAATTTTCTAGGAAATAGAGGTGTTCGTGTTGAAGCATGAATGGAGGAAACAGGAGAAAAACTTATATTTGCCAAAAAATAAGCCAGAGCTTGTAACAGTTCCAAGGCAAAAATTTCTCATGATTAATGGTCAAGGAGATCCGAATGGAGAAGACTTTGCTGAAAGAATAAAACCACTTTATGCGTTATCGTACGCTATTCGAATGATGCCAAAATCCGGATTTACTCCTGAAGGGTATTTTGAATATACCGTGTATCCACTCGAAGGGGTTTGGGATTTAACTGAAAAGGGCAGGAAATCGGAAACTTTACTTAAAGAAGAATTGGTGTACACGATAATGATTCGTCAGCCTGATTTCGTAACAGAAGAGGTAGTAGAAAGAGCATTTGAAATGGTAAAGAAAAAGAATCCACATCCTTTATTAGATGAAGTTACTTTTGGAGAGATGGAAGATGGATTATCCGTACAAATGCTTCACATTGGCCCTTATGACGATGAAGTAGAGAGTTTTAACAAAATGAAGCAATTTATTTCTGCCAATAATCTTGAAATCCTTACACTTAAACATCGAGAAATATACATATCTGATGCAAGAAAAGTCGATCCTTCAAAGTTAAAAACAGTTTTAAGATATCGAGTTAGGACAAAATAATTCTTATATTGTACTAGGTACTAAAGAGTTAAAAGGGGCATTCTTCGTATTTGAAAAAGTTCAGTATCCAGGTAGTAAAAATTAAGTAAAAATAGTATCCTAGTAACATTGATATAAAAGTGCAATTCTGAAAAGGAATTGGACTTTTTTGTTTATATATTGGAGGACTATCATGCATGATCACAACTTTACTCCTAATTATTATTTATTTCGCTTTTATTAGTTTAGGTCTACCCGATTCATTACTCGGTGCAACTTGGCCAGTCATGCAAAACGATTTAAATGCTCCGCTTCCTGCGGCAGGTATTCTTTCTATGGCTGTTGCGGGTAGTACGATCATCTCTAGTTTCCTAAGTGGAAAAGTACTAAAACTTTTCGGTACAGGTCGGGTTACGATTGTTAGTGTTTTCATGACGGCTTGTGCATTACTTGGGTTTTCTATTGCACCATCTTTGGTATGGCTTATTGTGTTTTCGATTCCATTAGGATTAGGTGCAGGAGCAGTCGATGCGGGATTAAATGATTATGTTGCAACTCATTATAAAGCCCATCATATGAGCTGGTTACATTGCTTTTGGGGAATTGGAGCGACCCTTGGTCCAATCATTATGGCTCAGTTCATGATTGCTGATCACACTTGGAGAAGAGGATATTTAGTTATTGCTGGGATACAATTCTCACTCGTTATCATCCTATTTTTCTCGCTTCCTTTATGGAAGAAAGTATCGAAGTCGAACTCCCATTTTCATCAGGAAACTAAAAATTTAGATGAAAACGTAAAGGATATAAAACCTCTTCAAATTAAGGGGGTTAAATTAGCGCTTGTTTCGTTTCTATTTTATTGTGGCGTGGAAGCTAGTATGGGACTTTGGGGGAGTAGTTATTTAGTAAATATAAAAGGATTGGATGCCGCTAAAGCTGCCGAATGGGTTTCCTATTATTTTGCGGGAATCACATTTGGTAGATTCGTAACAGGTTTTATTACCTTTAAAATGACAAATCGTGCACTTATACGAACAGGTCAATTTTTGGCTTTATTTGGTTCTATTTTATTAGTTTTACCATTTCCAACCATATTCTCATTACTAGGGTTTGTGATTGTTGGAGTAGGATTAGCACCGATATTTCCGTGTATGCTGCATGAAACTCCGACTCACTTCGGTAAAAAACATTCTCAAAGAATTATGGGGTATCAAATGGGGATTGCCTATACAGGTACGACATTCCTACCACCACTATTAGGGTTTCTCGCATCTCAGACGACAATAGGAATCTTTCCGTTTTGTATCGTCATTTTTGTAATGGTAATGTTCTTAAGTACAGAAAGATTGAATTTAGTCTTAAATAATAAGAAATTCGTTCAATAGTATTTTCAATAGTTGGTCCTGTTATAGGGCATTTTTTATATTTTAAATCAAAATTTTAAAATCTTTCATTTTAAGTAAAAGAGTCATTTGCCACAAAACCACTAGGAATGTAGAATGTATGTTATGTAGTATAGGCGAACGTTTAAAGACTAGAAAATTAAAGGAGAGCAAGAATGGTAAAAGAAACAAATAAAAAACTGGTCGTTATCGCATTACTTATTGCCACTTTCTTAACTGCGATTGAAGGGACCATTGTGAGTACAGCTATGCCGAAAATTGTGGAAGATTTAGGTGGCAGTCAATTATACACGTGGGTAATTTCGGTCTATTTATTAGCAACTGTAATTAGTACTCCGATTTTCGGGAAATTTGCAGATTTATTCGGTAGAAAGCTCATCTTTCATATTGGAGTCATCACTTTTTTAGTAGGTTCGGTTCTTTCTGGATTATCGCAATCAATGGAACAATTAGTTCTATTTAGACTCATTCAAGGAATCGGAGCAGGAGCACTTGCCACGATTCCAACGACGATTATTGGGGACGTCTTTTCTTTTGAGAAACGTGCGACCATTCAAGGCTTAATTAGTAGTGTTTGGGGAATTTCTGGTGTAGTTGGGCCACTTGTTGGAGGAGTCATCGTAGATACGATTTCTTGGCATTGGATCTTCTTTATGAATCTTCCGTTTGGGTTTATCTCGTTAATTTTATTACAACAGTCTTTACATGAAAAATTGAATAAGAAAAAACAGGTTATTGATTATCCAGGTATTATAACTTTTTCTATTAGCATGGCGTCTTTCTTATACGTCCTTAATATTTTGAAAGAACATAAACAGTTGACGGGAGAATCTATACTTTTCCTTTTTATCTCTGTAATTTCTTTCTGTATGTTTATTTGGTTTGAAGCAAAGGGAAAAGAACCAATGCTTCCTTTATCATTATTTAAAAATAGATTTATTACCGTTTCTAACACGATATCGTTTTTAATTGGTTTCATTTTAGTGGCAGTAACTTTTTATCTTCCATTATGGGTTCAAGGCGTAACTCAGCTAGGCGCGACGATGTCTGGTCTTGCTAGCTTGCCAATGTCCATTACTTGGATCGCAGGTTCCTTTTTAACAGGGAGATTGATTAAGAAAACGTCATTATCAAATGTTGCCTTTTTAGGTATTTCCATTATTTTAATTGCATGTGTAGGACTTGTCCTCTTCCAGACCAATACAACCATTCCGTGGATGATGGTTGTTAGTGCCGTAATGGGTATTGGGTTTGGACTAGCAAGTACACTCTTTACAGTCATTGTTCAATCTGCGGTCGATTGGGATATGCGTGGAGCTGCAATGGGATCGATTAATTTAATGAGGAGCCTAGGTCAAACAATTGGGATTGCAGTTTCAGGACTTGCTTTAAGTGATCATCTATATGGCATGGAACTTGAGTCAAGTTTACACAATATCTTTATCATCTTAGTAGGACTTTCAATTCTTTCATTATTTATTGCAATATTTTTAGTAGGAAAGAAATTAAAGCAAACCTCGTCCAATTAAAAGAGTGGAGGAGAAATAATGATTATTAAAAGGCTCGCTTCACAGTTGGATCGTCGTGATGAAGAACCGAATATCGAATTAGCAAAAGAATTAGTGAATGAAAATAATCTCGAAGGAATTCAAGAAATCATCGATCACTTAGTTACCAGTAAAGATAAACGGATTAAGCAAGATATTATAAAAGTGGCATATGAGATTGGAAAAATGAAGCCAGAGCTAATTAGCGACTATGCGATTTTCTTTATCAATTTGTTAAAAAGCCGAAATAATCGTTTAGTATGGGGAGCTATGCAAGCTTTGTCTACCATTGCAACTATTGCACCAGATGTGATTGTAAAACATCTTGACACCATTTTCTCCGCTATGAAAATTGGTTCCGTTATTACAGTGGATAAAGGTGTATTAACGTTGGCAAAAGTTGCATCAGTTAAAAAAGAGCAACATGAACGGATATTCTCATATCTTCTTCAGCATTTAGAAACATGCAGGACGAAGGAAATTCCTCAACATGCTGAGAGTATGATGATAGCTGTAAATAAAGATAATAAAGATCGATTTTTAACCGTTTTAAAAAATCGCGAACATTTATTAACAATTCCACAGCTAAAAAGAGTGAAAAAAATATATAAAGCACTTAGCTAGCTAAAAGCTCTTCCGATAAGGGAGGGCTTTTTTAAATGTCATGATTAAGGGATGGGAAAATTTTTAAAATTAATTCAATTTTTACATTGTTTTACTTACACCAATATTGTATGATACATAGTATAATACAAATACTGTACGACATATAGTAATGAAAATGAGGTGTCTGAATGGATCCATTATTGAATTCGTTAATAACTGAGTTAAGAAGAGGGACGTTGATACTTGCTGTATTAAGCCAATTAAAAACTCCTCAATACGGCTACTCTCTTGTTCAAGTATTTGAAGAAACGGGAATTATCATTGATCAAAGTACACTCTATCCGTTACTACGAAGATTAGAAAAGCAAGGATTGGTTTCTGCTAGTTGGGATACGTCTGAGAGTAGACCACGAAAGTACTATACTTTAACAGAATATGGTCAAGAGGTCTTTATTCAATTAAAAGACGAATGGTTAAAGAATTCAAAAGAATTATATACCTTATTAGGGGAAGGTGAAGCGGATGAATTTAATTGATCTTTACATTTATGAAGTTACACGTAGATTGCCAGAAAAGAATAGGGAGGATATAGCATTAGAATTACGATCGACGATTGAAGATATGCTACCTGAACATTATAAAGAAGAAGAGGTTAAAGCAGTTCTAACTAAATTAGGGAATCCAGCAATTTTGGCTAATTCCTATAGGGATCAACCTATGTATTTAATTGTATCGAAGGAATTCGCAAAGCATTTATTGTTAAAAAAGTCTAGGCCAATATAATAGATCAAAATAGCCATCAGTTACAAAACTGGTGGCTATTTTGATTGATACTCATCTTTTTAAATAATTTATTAAAGTTTGGGGACTATTAGAAATAACATTCGCTTCAAATACTCTCTCGATATATTTGATAAATATAGGCAATCCAGCGATAGTGGCGTTTGGTTCGAATGTTATTTAACAAGCCTTGAATAATGACCTCATTAAACTTAGGGGAATGTAATTCTTCTAACAAAAGATGAAGTGATTCTAGGATAAGAGGATCCTCTTCAGATTCGGAAATGGCTTCCTCTAATCTTTGAATAACCATTTCTTTACTAATGTTTAATTGTATATCGGTCTTTTCTAAATACTCTGGTGTAAGAAATGAAATCGTTGCGTGTTCAGCAATAATCTTAGTCTTTTCAACAATAGCTTTACAAAATAAGTCGATGTTAGTCGGATTGTCATCTATGAGTAACAATTCAGTATAGCTCTTTGCTAATCCATTGACCGTAAACAGGATATCCAGATGAAGATCTAGACGGGTTTTGGAAAACTGTCTTTGAATCACTTTGAATAGGATTTTGTTTATTAATGACATATACATTTGTATACGTTCAAATAAATCTTTATTAAAAGTAAATACTTGTTCATTTAAAAAGAATTTTGCTGAGTTTACTTGTTTTTGTAAACTTTTAAAGGAAATATAAAGATATCTATATAATAATTGATCATCATGTGTTTCTTCACTGACCGCTTGTTCAATATCAGCGATTATATTAGTCATAAAATAATCAATTATGCATGTAATTAGTTCGTCTTTAGATTTGAAATGGAGATAAAAAGCTCCTTTTGAAATGCCACATAGCTCCGTTATTTGCTGAACGGATGTTGCTTCAATTCCTTGTTCAGAAAACAGCTCAATTGCTTTTTCCATAATGAGATGTTTTTTTGACATAATAATACTCCTAAATTAATATAAATTGACAATTGACCGATTAGTCATTATTATAGAGAAATGAACTAAAATAGTCAATTTAGGGTAGGTGTAATCGTGAAAGGGTTAGTAAACTTTGTCTTGAAAAACAAATTAGCAGTATGGCTATTGACCATTATTATAACTGCATCTGGAATTTATTCAGGTACACGGATGAAAATGGAATCCATTCCTAATATATCCATTCCTTATTTAATCGTTATGGGGGTATATCCAGGCGCTACTCCTGAACAAGTGATGAATGAAGTTTCCATTCCGATGGAAAAAGCAGTTGAAGGACTTGAAGATGTTAAAGCGGTATATTCCACTTCATCTTCAAATGTCTCTCAATTACAAATTGAGTATGAGTATGGCGTTGATATGGATGAGAAGAAACGCCAGCTACAATCTGCATTAGATAACGTAAAATTACCAGAAGAAGTTAACGAGCCAACAATTATGGCAATTAGTTTAAACATGATGCCTGTTTTAGCTCTTTCGATTAGTAGTACAGAAGAAGATATTGTTGAATTAACTTCTACGGTCGAAGATATTCTTCTACCAAAAATCGAAAAAATTGATGGTGTTGCCTCGGCTACGATTACTGGTCAACATATCGAAGAAGTAGAAATTACTTTTGATGAAGAAAAAATGGCACTTCTTGGACTGACAGAAGATACTGTGAAACAAATGGTACAAGCAAGTGATATTGCACTTTCACTTGGTTTGTATGAGTTTGTAGATGGAGAAGAAGCCGTTGCAATTGATGGAGATATAAAATCGGTTGAGGAGTTAAAAGAAGTATTAATTCCTGTAACACCTTCTGAGACCAACCCAGTTCCATTTGTTAAATTTGGAGATATTGCTGAAATTGAAACGGTAGGTAAAGTAAAATCGATTTCACGCACAAATGGTGAAGATGCAATTGCAGTACAGATTGTCAAAGGACAAGAAGCAAATACGGTTACGGTTGTAAATGCAGTTAAAAAATTAATTAAAGAAGAACAAGAAAGAATTGACGGGTTAAAAATTGATGTATCTCTTGACCAAGGAGAACCAATTGAAGAATCCGTATTCTCAATGGTAGAAAAAGCTTTATTTGGTGGATTATTTGCCATTCTTATCATTCTTTTATTCTTACGTGATGTTAAGTCAACGATTATTTCGATTATTTCAATTCCAGTTTCCATCCTAATGTCATTACTATTGTTAAACTGGCTAGATATTACACTTAATATCATGACACTTGGTGCAATTACTGTAGCTATTGGACGTGTTATCGATGACTCAATCGTTGTTGTTGAAAACATTTATCGCCGACTACACTTGAAAGAAGAAAAGCTTCATGGAAGGGCATTAATTCGTGAAGCAACAATCGAAATGTTTAAGCCGATTCTTTCTTCAACGATTGTTACGGTTGCCGTTTTTGCTCCATTAATGTTTGTAGGTGGTATGGTTGGGGAATTGTTCATGCCATTTGCTTTGACAATGACCTTTGCACTTGGAGCATCCTTATTAGTTGCGATTACAATTGTACCTACACTATCTCATACATTATTTAAGAAAAAACTTTATGCTGAGAAATCAGAGAAACAGCATAAAGAAGTAGGAAAACTAGCACTTTGGTATAAACGAGTTCTTGAGAAAGCTTTAAATCATAAAATTATTACTTCACTCATTGCAATTGTTCTTTTAGTTGGTTCATTAGGACTTACCCCATTAATCGGGTTTAGCTTTATGGGATCTTCTGAAGAAAAAGTGATGTATTTAACGTATACGCCAAAAGCTGGGGAGTTAAAGGAAGAGACGATTGCTAATGTTGAGGAAGTTGAAAAAGAACTATTAAAACGTGATGATATTGATATTCTTCAATTATCGATAAATGATGCTGAGAGTGCGAACACTGCTGCTATGATTATGGGTGGCGGTAGAGATGGTGCATTAATGTATTTAATTTTTGACGAAGACACGAAAAATTTCCCTGAAGTCAAAAAAGAGATTGAAGATTATATTACCAATATCGGCCAATCGGGTGTGTGGAAAACACAAGATTTTAGTACAGGATTTTCTTCAAACGAAGTTAGCTATACGTTCTATAGTGAAGATTTAGATAATTTACTGACTGCAGTTAAAAAAGTTGAAGAAGCACTAAAAGATGTAAAATATTTAGATGATATTACTAGTGATGCTGAAGATCCATACATCGAAAATGTATTTGAAATTGATCAAAATCATGTTCTTCAATATGGTTTAACAACAGCTCAAATTTTAATGGTTTTAAATGATTCAGGTTCAAAAGAAATATTAACGACTGTTGAAAGTAATGGAAATGAAATAGACGTTATTATTAAACGTGAAGCTAAAAAAGCTCCTGAATCAATCGATGATTTATTGGCAACAGAAGTCAAAACTCCAATGGGAACGACAGTTAAATTATCAGAGCTTGTAACCCTTAAAAAAGGTACAACATTAAATACATTAACTCGTTCAGAAGGCGAGTACTATGCGACAGTTACTGGTACCATTACGAGTGCCGATATTTCAAAAGCAACATCTGAAGCAGATAAAAAGATTAAAGAATTAGATTTACCTAAAGGTGTTAGAACTGGTGTAGCTGGGGTAGCTCAAGATATGGCTGAAACATTTAGTCAGCTTGGTGTAGCAATGATTGCAGCTGTTGCAATTGTTTACTTCGTCTTAGTTGTTACATTTGGGGAAGGTTTGGCTCCATTCGCTATTCTATTCTCCTTACCATTTACGGTAATTGGTTCATTCGTTGGTCTCTTTATTACAAACCATACGATTTCTGTTCAAGTTATGATGGGGCTTCTAATGTTAATTGGTATCGTTGTAACAAACGCAATCGTGCTTGTTGACCGTATTATTCGTATGGAACATGAAGGAATGACCATGCGTGATGCAATTTTAGAAGCTGGTGCAACTCGTCTACGTCCAATTTTAATGACAGCTATTGCGACTATTTTTGCTATGCTTCCAATGGCGCTTGGTCTTGGAGGTGGCGGTGGTCTTATGTCAACAGACTTAGCCGTTACCGTTATCGGTGGACTTGTAAGTTCAACTTTACTTACATTAGTAATCGTTCCTATCGTTTATGAAGTTTTATCAAAAATGTTGAAAAAAGATCGTAAAAACGAAAGATTAGATTAATGATGGAAAGGTGTCTCGATATGAGGCACCTTTTTTCGTATATGGGACAGTACACTCATCTCATTTTTAGAGTGAGTTTGGTATACTTAAAAAGAAAATAGCAATTTAAGTGGGAATGATCTATCCATTCTTAATAAGGAAAAAGAAAATGACGTTAAGGACTATTGTTTAGTAAAGGGGAGGAGATTTTGTGTTAAAAGTAGGCATTATTGGTCTTGGGGCGATTGGTCAACGTTTAATAAAAAATTTTCTAGAAAACGATAAGGTTGAAATTGTAGCTATTTGTGATCAGTCTGCAGTCCTTGTGGAAGAGACTGCAAAACGATTAAATGGAGTTGCGACATACACTCAATTTGAACAATTAATTGTAGACTCAAATGTAGAGCTAGTCTATGTTGGTGTACCGCCAAAATTCCATTATCCAATTGTTATGGAGGTTTTAAAGGCAAAGAAACATGTTCTATGTGAGAAACCATTGGCTAATTCACTTGATGAAGCGAAAAGAATGTGGGAAGCGGCTAAAAGTACAAATGTCATCCATGCAATGAACTTCCCTCTTAATTACGAAGCTGCTGCAACCAAATTTGCCCGCTTAATTAGAGAGAACTATATTGGCAAACTTCGTCGAATTCAACTTACGATGCATTTTCCCGAGTGGCCTCGTTTTTGGCAAAAAAATAACTGGGTCGGTGGTCGTGAACAAGGTGGTTTTGTTCTAGAAGTGGGGGTTCATTTTATCCAACAAACATTAAAGATTTTTGGTGAAATGAAAAATATACATAGCCAACTAGAATTACCAACTGATCTGACAAAATGCGAAACAGGTATTATAGCAACTGGTGAATTATTAGATGGTACTCCCGTTTTAATTGAAGGATTAAGCGAGATTCCAGGGAAAGAATACATCGGATATACTGTATATGGCACTGATGGGGTGTTAACATTGGAAAACTGGGGTCGATTACGAGGTGGAAAAATCGGAGAGGAACTTCAAGACATAGATGTAAATGACCAAGAGCATAATCATTTAATTGATGAATTAGTTAAAGCGATAAAAGGGGAAAAAGCAGAACTTTACGATTTCGAAATCGGTTATCAATCCCAACAAATACTTGAACAACTTCGAAATAAATAAGCAAGACATCAATGTAAATAAATCTTTCATTTTAGGGTAGTGTCAAAAGTTCTATGAAAACTCACTAGATCTCTTTCAGTGGTTGGGTGGTGAAGACACGCAATCGCCCTTGACAAACACGCCAATGGTTTGGTTTGTAAATAACAAGGGCGAAGGGA
>Ga0180215_1002143_pt1 | contig 20347 bp, 16 predicted proteins | sample eDN3rd37CBELigBY_FD_128871 | JGI IMG/M metagenome (GOLD analysis project Ga0180215, IMG submission 128871) | Enriched backyard soil microbial communities from Emeryville, California, USA - eDNA 3rd pass 37_C BE-Lig BY (version 2) (version 2) | ecosystem: Environmental > Terrestrial > Soil >... | reverse complement strand
GAAGCAATGGCTCCAGACGTTAAGCCGAACCCTTTTACAATACCTAACCCGATATTTCCTGTAGAGGAATGTCGTTCAATCACAGTCATTTTAAGCTGATCTTTTGTGATTGAAGGTTGGAAGTGACCATTCTCTGAAGTAATTTTTTCCACTACATGCTTTGTGATAATTTTATTCGGGATGATTTCAATCATATTGGCCGATGCACCTTTTGGACAGGGTAGTTGGATATCTTCATGGCCTATTTCATTAATATGAATCGTATCTAACAAGGAGGAAGGTATCATATCTGCTTTATAAGAAGAATGTACACAATGACCTTCTTCTGCAATGAGTTCTCCTTTAATGAATACTTGGTTAACTTTAACGGTTTGCAGATCTTCTAAAAAGACAAGATCGGCATCATATCCGGGAGCAATTGCTCCTTTTGTTGTTAATCCAAAACACTCGGCTGCATGAAGTGTTGCCATTTGGTAGGCAGTGATCGGATCTATTCCATTTTCAATAGATAGGAAAATGTTATAATCAATGCTTCCTTCTGCGATCAAGTCATCTAAGTGTTTATCATCTGTAACAAATAGGCAGCGTCTCGCATTTCGTTCTGTAATAACGGGCAATATCGCTTTTACATCTCGGGCTGCTGAACCTTCCCTCAGCATCACATACATCCCTCTTTTTAACCTTTCATGTGCTTCCTCGGGAGTGACACATTCATGATCTGTTTTAATACCTGCAGCTGCATATACATTTAAAGCATCTCCAGTAATCCCGGCTGCATGACCATCAATTTTTTTTCCAAGTTGATGAGCATCAGAGAGCTTTTCCATCATCATTTGTTCTTGATGAAAGACGGATGGAAAATCCATTACTTCTGCAAGACCAAGTACATTGTCTTCTTGATAAAATTCCCTTAAATCATTGGCTGATAATGTAGCTCCTGCGTTTTCAAATGGTGTGGCAGGAACACATGATGGCAGCATGAAGAATATGTTTAGAGGAAGGTTTTTAGCGGAATCAATCATAAATTGAATGCCGGCCTTACCACTTACATTTGCAATTTCATGCGGGTCGGCAATGACTGTAGTAACACCGTGTGGAACGACAACCTGTGAAAACTGCTGTGGAGTGACCATGGCGGATTCAATGTGTACATGACCGTCGATAAATCCGGGAGAAATATAGTTTCTATTTGCATCAATGATTTTTTCACCCTCATATTGTCCAATTCCGATGATGATTCCATCTTGAATCGCAATGTCCTCTTCAATAATTTCACCATTAAATACGTCAATGATTTTTCCGTTCTTTATCACGATATCAGCTTTTACCTTTTTTGCGGATGCAGCTAGTTTTCTAGTTAAAGATTGATTCATTAGGAAAAAGCTCCTTTCCTTTGCTGGTAGTATGTTCCCCAATTGATTTTATTTAAATGACTGTAATAAAAAACCGCAAGAAAAAGATACTTCTCTTTGCGGGTGTCATCCAGACGTTTATATTTCCTTATAGATTAGCATACATTTTAAAGTGTGTAACATATCGTGTCAACATATATTACATGGTGTTTTTGACATGTTTGCGGAAGAAGGACATCTATGATTCTCTAAATGGGTCAAATTGGAGTTGCTCCTCTGCATTTATTAGTAAAGTATTTTGTAGGGCCGTTCTTTTATCTTGAAGAAGCCCAAGGTTATTTTGTGTTTCGACAATAGTTCCGTGTTCTAGTGACTGATAGCTAATTCCCTCTTCCCAGTATGTGACGGTGTTATCGTGATTTGAGTTTTCTAACTCAGTCCATGCTCCATCTTTTTTGCCAAACCTTTTCGCAATCGGTTCATTTCTGCGTAAAGTGTGAAGTCGCATAATCAGTTTTATCATACTGCCTGTTAACCAATCAAAACTTATATTTTTCATCGGACTGCTTGTTACTTGGTAAATGGAAAGCTCTTCACCATTCAGACTGACATTTGCCTTTACAGCTGAGGCATAATGAACATCACCTGACAAAATGATGCATTTCCTTAATTGATGTTTTGATAAAAAGTGAAGGAAAGAATAAAAACCGGCCAAATTGTATTTCCACGCCTCAATATCTAATTGATATTGAACAGAAGCTCCAAAGTATTGAAAAGGATACACTTGTTTTCTTAAAAAGGACTCTATTACATCTACTCCGTATAAAGGTGTGGGTGATGCTATGCGAAGGATATCACCTTTTTTCCATTTGGAATCTTTAAGCAATTGCTCTAGTAATGTCCATCCCTTTTGTCCAATTAAGATGGGCGTCTTCACAGTCTCGTTTATAAGATGCAGCAGTTTTACTTTTGCTTTCGAAGAATCATATTCTCGAAGTGTACGAGTATCTAAGCAAAGAGTGAGAGGTGTTGTTGGTGCGATGAAATGCCATGAGTCAAACGATAATAGTGTATCCTGCCATTTTTGATAGGGTTGAGATCCAATCGGATATGTTTTTACATATTGTTGCATGGTTTCGATGAAATCATCATGAAATGTATCTGGTTGATTTCCCCAACCTTGAAATGCCCAAAATGCTGTTAGGCCATTGCAAATGATATGTTTACCAAGAGACGTTTCATATACATCTTTGTTCCATTCGGCTGAGATGTTCCAATCGTCTGTTATATCGTGATCATCAAAGATCATATAGGTCGGGATATTGGCTAGTACTCTTCTTACTTTTGATGTGTTTCGGCAAAAATCGTGAAGTTCTTCCAGTTGTTCTTCATCAAGATTTGTAAGGAATCCATTCTGCTCATGATGAAGTAAATTCCATATAACAGGGCTCCAGCTTAGCAGGTACATCGCTGCATACTCACCGAAAGTTATCAGATGGTTGTGTGCATGTGAGGATGTAAAGTTACATAATGTTTCAACAATCTCCTGTCTGCCTTGAACTTTGTATAAGTGATGTAAATGTTGCTCAAGTTTAGGTTCAACTAAAGTAAGATCTTCATTTTCACCAATCATTTCGTGTACGATTAATTGAAGATAAGGGACAAGTGGGTCTGCGATGTCATCAGCATATATTTGATCTCCAAGCATAAAAAGAGAGCCGGGTCGTAAATTAAGATCAAACCGATGTTGCTGGAGGACTTGATCAGCACTCGGTAAGGCATCTTGTCCTTTTCCATGTGCTTTTCGACAGGATCCATATAAGACAGGGGACTCATTTTTTGAGTTAATATAAAAGGTTGGATAGCCTAATCCTTCGTAAACAAGTGAATCTGGATGGTTTGCGGTTAATAAGTGAAAGCTGTCGAGATCATATGTTTGAGCGTCTTTTTCTAGATAAAGGTTATAGCCCAGTAGTTCTTCGACAGGAAATTTTTTTTGAGTCGGACGTACGTTGATTAAATGGACAAACAACTTTTTTCCTAAGTTTATTGTTTTTGTTTGTGAGTGGACTGGAAAAAAGTTATCATTTATGCCCTTTTCTGATTTATGAATAGTCAATACCTTTGCTGTAATGGATACTTCTTCACTAGTTGCCAGCCAAATTGTCACTTGATTAGTGTCTACTCGACGAAGGATCGGACCGGATAGAATCATAGGTATTTGCACTGTTCGGAGTCACCACCATAAAAATAGGTATTTATCCTACGTTATTCATAGTTAAGAATTTGGTGAGGAGGATAACAGGTGTTTATGTTGAAAGATTTGCTTAAAAATGAATTCTTCATTAAACTCTAACTAGATATTTTACAATGGGATGGTGGAGCCGGTGACTAATAACCAAAACCAAACCTTTGATGTGATCGAGGTGTGTTTGCTGGCGGGTAAGATTATGCTCAGGAGTGGTGCAGAAACATATCGGGTGGAAGATACAATGATGAGAATTGCGGCAGCTTTTGGTATTGCAGATTCCCATAGCTATGTCACACCAACAGGGATTATTTTTTCTGTAAGCAGTAAAACACCCACACAACTAGTCAGAATTGTGGATCGTTCAACTGATTTACAAAAAGTAGCAAAGGTTAATGGGATTTCAAGGAAAATTAGTAATGGAGAACTCTCTGTAGAGGAGGCGTACAATCAGCTAAAAGTAATTGAGCTTGATGCACATGCCTATCCGATTTGGGTGCAAATTGCTGCTGCTTCTATTGCGAGTGGATGCTTTCTTATTATGTTTCAAGGAACTTGGTCGGACTTCTTACCGGCTGTTGTGGCTGGAGGCATTGGATTTTCAAGCTTGATCTATATTCATCAACTTGTTGAAATAAAATTTTTCGCAGAATTTCTGGCTTCATTACTTATCGGGCTATTATCAGTCTTTTTTGTGGTCCTTAATATAGGAACAGAACTTGATAAAATTATCATTGGGTCCGTGATGCCATTAGTACCGGGTCTATTAATTACAAATGCTGTAAGAGATTTAATGGCAGGCCATTTAGTGTCAGGAATATCAAAAGGTGCAGAGGCGTTTTTAACGGCATTTGCGATAGGAGCAGGTGTTGCGGTTGTCTTTTCGTTTTATTAAAAAGTCTCAAATGGGCCGCTTCTGTATGTTTAAGGGGGTTTTTGTTTGATTGAACAGGTGTTCACAAGCTTTGTCGCATCAGCTGCATTTGGGATTATTTTTAATGCTCCTGTAAAAGCTCTATTGCGGGCCGGGCTTGTCGGCATGATTGGTTGGATGATTTATATCGGCCTGTATGAATATTCGAATGATAGCGTGGTTTCAACGTTGATTGCCTCATTTTTTATTGCCATTATTAGTCAATTTTATGCAAAAAGGCATAAGACACCTGTTATCATTTTTAATGTTTCAGGAATCATTCCATTAGTACCGGGTGGTTTAGCATATGATGCAATGCGGCAGGTTGTAGAAAATCATTATAATGAAGCAATAGCACTTGCAGCCAAAGCCTTTATGATTTCAGGCTCAATTGCCATCGGATTGGTTTTATCAGAAGTGATGAATCAAATCATTCGTAAGGTGAAAAATAGAGGGAATAAACAATCTATCAGATCTTAAATAAATTTGATCTTAAATAATTGGTAAGTCTAATGTATAATGTTTTAATTATGAATAGTGAGGTATTTAAAAAAATGAATGCATTTATAAAAAATCAAATACAACAATTTCAGGATAACAATCAGAATCGAGGACGTTTATTAGTTAGCTGTCCGGACCAACCTGGTATTGTATCTACCATTTCTAAATTCTTATTTTCACATAATGCGAATATTATTGAATCAAGTCAGTATTCGACAAATCCGGAAGGTGGTACATTTTTTATTCGGATTGAGTTTGAATGTCCAAACCTGAAGGAAAAAGCATCTGAGATGGAAAATCAATTTGGTGACATCGCGAAAGAATTTTCGATGGAATGGAAACTGACTCATGTATACAATATGAAAAAGGTGGCCATTTTTGTCTCAAAAGAGCTGCACTGTTTATTAGAGCTAATTTGGGAATGGCAAAGTGGCGACTTAATGGCAGACATTGCTATGGTTATTAGCAATCATGAGGAAGCAAGAGAAGTTGTCGAGCCTTTGAACATTCCATTCTATTATATCCCGGCAAATAAGGATATTCGTGAACAAGTGGAAGAAAAGCAGCTAGAGCTTTTAAAAGAACACAATATTGATTTGATTATTTTAGCTCGTTATATGCAAATTTTAACGCCAAAGTTTGTGTCAGCAAATCCAAATAAAATTATCAATATTCACCACTCATTCTTACCTGCTTTTATCGGGGCAAGACCATATGAACGTGCATATGGACGTGGTGTAAAATTAATTGGTGCTACATCCCATTACGTAACAAACGACCTGGACGAAGGCCCGATTATTGAACAAGATATTAGTCGTGTTGATCATCGTGACAATGTGGACAGCTTAAAGAAAATCGGACGATCTGTTGAACGAAGTGTACTGGCAAGAGCTGTTAAATGGCATTTAGAGGATCGAATTCTTGTTCATGAAAATAAAACAATTGTCTTTTAATCAATGAGAGGGGTTCGAATTTTTTCGAACCTCTTTTGTGTATAGCGAAAAAGTGGACTTTGCAAAAAAGCAGGTCAACTTTGCAAGAAAAGTTCAAGATTTGCAAAATAATCGTAAAATCTGCAAAAAAGTGTCCAACTCTGCAAAATTCGCAGTTTTTTTGCAAATTACGCTGAAAGAAGCTCTCGAATGTAAAAATCTGACCGTTCAGAACCCGCATATTAAACTGCCATCAATTTAAATAACGAACTTTTCAAAAAAGTGATACAATATGAGCAATAAAAAGTATGCGGAGGTACGTTATGAAGCGACTAAATGGCAAAACAATAGCCCTTGCAGGTCAGCGTAAATCTGAAGAGTTAAGTAAATTAGTAGAAAACTTAGGTGGGCAAGCGTTAATTCGTCCGGCGCAGGGAACTGTTTTTTTAGACGATACAAATGTAGAAAAAGAAATTCATGCCCTCATTGACGGTAACTATGAATGGCTCATCTTTACAACAGGACTTGGAACAGACAAGCTTTATCAAACAGCTGCCAACATGGGATTAGGTGAACAATTCCTCCAAGCCTTAACAAATGCAAAAATTGCAGCAAGAGGTTACAAAACTGTCAATGTTCTTAAAAAGCTGGGGTTAACGCCAGATGTTAGGGATGATGACGGGAGTACGGCCGGTTTGGTGCGAGAATTACGTGGACATTCTTTAAAAGGATGCCGGGTGGCTCTGCAGCTTCATGGTGATCCAGCACCCCTTTTAATAGACTTTCTTGAAGAACAGCAAGCAGAATATCGGGAAATTCTTCCTTATAAGCACATCCCGCCAAAGCCTGAAGTGATGGAACAGCTTGTTCGTGAAATTCTAGCTGGAAAAATAGATGCAGTGAATTTCACAAGTACGCCACAGGCCAGATTTTTAATGTCTTATGCAAAAGAACATGGACTGGAAAAGGAACTCTTAGAGGCATTTTCTACAAATGTGATGGCTGTTTCCGTTGGAAAAGTAACAGCACAGGCATTAAGAGAAGTTGGAATTACAAGAATGGTTGTTCCAGAGGAAGAACGTATGGGAAGTGCCATCATTGCGTTGGTCAATTATTATAAAGGACTGGAAGAGAACACAAACTAATAAATGCCTGACATCCTTTTAGGATGTCAGGCATTTTATTGTTTAAGACCGACTCACAAAGAACGGCAAAGATTCAACTCCAAGTAAGCGGGCATATGTGAATAGTTGACCTTTATGGTGAATTTCGTGGTCTTTTCCGCTTTCAAGCAGGACTAAACCAGGCATCTTCATACCGGCAAATTCAACAATTGCAGCAAGTTGATCTTCAGTTAAAGATTCCAGCTTAGATTTTGTCTGATTTGTTTGAGATTTTACTAACGCTTTTAGTTCGCTTATTGTTTCGATTTGTGATGATCCTGTTGGAGGAGTAAACTCTCCATTTTTCACAGTATCAGCAAACATTTCCATCGCACCTGAAATATGTAAGACAAGTCCTGAAAGTGACATAGCTTCTTCCCATGGTTTATAGCTAAGATGTTGATCTTCAAATGTATCAAGTAATTCATGTAGTACTTTGCGGTGTCTCATCCAGCCTGAAACTAACTCATTGATTCTTGCCATGCGTACCATCTCCCTAATAAAAGTTCAATTCAATACAATTATATCTCAAAGTTAAAGAAATAACTTTGATTATGCTTCATTGTTCCTTCTGTTGCGGCTCATATTTAAAATTGTGAATAATAATATTATTTCAGAAATAGATCTTGCATTATTTTCATTTTTCTTTAAAATAAGAAATAATTTAATTTTTCGACAAATTTAGATAAAATGCTCTTCCTGTTAAAGGGAAGGGCGTTTTTTGTATAAAATACGAACATTATAAACAAAAAATATAAAAATGTTTGTATTTAATGTTTATTTAACTAATAAGTTAGTGTATATTTGTCAGTAGATGAAAAAAACACGAAAATAGAGGTGGGTCTTACGTGAAAAAGTTATTTATGTTTATTGCATTATTCACATTCCTGCTTGCTGGTTGTGGAGCAAATGAAACATCAAATTCAGCAGGCGATCAAAAAGAAGAAAAGGCAAAGAAAATCGCACTTGTTTTACCGGAAAAAATCGGGGTGAATCCTTTCTTCCAGCAAATGGACGATGGCGCTAAGGAAGCTGCTGAGGAATTTGGTTTTGAGCTTAAAACAATTGAATCAACAGACCATTCTGCAATTGAAGAAAACTTACGTGTAGCTGTTGCAGAAGGCTATGACTTAATTATTACGTCTTCTTTTGAATCAGAGGATGCGTTAAAGAAAGTGGCAGGAGAAAATCCTGATCAACAATTTGCGATTATCGATACAACGGTTGATTTACCAAATGTGCGCAGCGTAAATTTTAGAGAGCATGAAGCAGCTTACCTTTTAGGTGCAGCAGCTGGTCTGTCAACAAAAACAAATACAGTTGGTATGGTAGCTGCAATGGATATTCCGCTTTTGAAAAAATGGACAGTTGCCTTTGAAGAGGGCCTAAAAGCAACAAATCCTGATGCAGAATATATTGTGAACTTTGTAGGAAGCTTTGATGACCCTGCAAAAGCAAAAGAGCTTGCTTTATTACAAGCATCAAAAGGTGCAGATTTTATTGCTGGTGCGGCAGCTGTTGGTGACCTTGGTGTATTCGAAGCTGCAGAAGAAAAAGGGTTCTATACAGCTGGACAAGATATTGACCGTACAGAGCTGGACCCGGATCACATCGTTCTTTCTCAGTTAAAAGGAACAGATGCAGTAGCTTACGAAACAATCAAGGCTTTTTCTGAAGGTACGTATGAGCCGGGTGTTGTTGCTTACGGCTTAAAAGAAGAAGGTGTTGGGTTAACATATGTTACACATGAGAGTGAAACACCATTAAGTGACTTTGTCGGACAAGAAGTCATTGATCAAGTAACAGCAATAAAAGAAGATATTGTCAGTGGAAAGCTGGAAGTTAAAAATCCTTTAGAGAACTAAATAGAATAGACATCCGAAGCCGACTACAAACTTTTGCAGTCGGTTTCCCAATGCTTATCGGAGGGAGGCTGAAAAATGACGACACGGTTAGAAATGAAATATATGACGAAGATGTACGGAAGCTTTATTGCAAATGATTCCATTTCACTTTCACTTAAAGCTGGGGAGGTCCATGCAGTAGTTGGTGAAAACGGAGCTGGAAAAACAACTCTAATGAGAATGCTGTACGGAATGGAGCAGCCAACCTCAGGTGAAATTTTTATAGATGGCAAGCGTGTGACATTTACCAATCCTAATGATGCAATCAAAAATCGAATTGGTATGGTGCATCAGCATTTTATGTTGTTTCCTGATTTTACGGCAGCAGAAAATATTGTGATTGGTCATGAACCGAAGAAGGCAGGATTTTTTAATCGGAAAAAAGCAACCGAGCTGGTTCAAGAACTAGTAGAAACATATCAGATTCCAGTTAGGCCGAACGCGAAAACAGCTAATTGCTCTATTGGAGAGCAGCAGCGCATTGAAATCTTAAAAGTTCTGTATCAGGGTGCGGATATCATTATTTTAGATGAGCCTTCTGCAGTGCTAACACCTATTGAAGTCAAAGGTCTGCTAAAAACAATTCGCCAGCTGGCTGATCAAGGAAAAAGCATTATCCTTATCACACATAAGCTTCGTGAAGTAATGGAAGTTGCCGATTCAATAACCGTTCTTCGTAACGGAAAAGTCACAGGGAATGTGACAAAAGAACAAACCTCTGTTGATGAGCTCGCAAAGTTAATGGTAGGGCGTGAGCTCCATGATTTAACTGAACGTATGCAAATGAATGGGGAAGCAATTCTTGAAATAAAAAATGTCACGGTACAGGAAAAGGACAACAAGCCTTTATTAGATGATATATCTCTGACTGTGAACCGCGGAGAAATTGTTGGAATTGCCGGTGTTTCAGGAAATGGTCAATCAGAGCTTCTCCAAGTGATATCCGGATTACGATCAGTGAAAAAGGGATCCATTCATTTAGGCGGAAAGAATACGACAAACCAATCGGTTCTTTCAATTCGTGATAATGGGTTGTCCCATATTCCGGAGGACCGTTATTTATGGGGAGCAGCGAAACAGGCAACTGTTGAAGAAACAGGGCTGATGGGCTATCACAAAAAACCTCAGTATCGTTCTTATTCCTTTTTAAGGAAAGCTCCATTCCGAAAGCTGGTTAACAGCTGGATTGAGAAGTTTGAAATCAAAGCAGGCTCACTTGAGGAAAAGGCAGGAAATTTATCAGGTGGTAATCTGCAAAAGCTTATCGTTGCAAGAGAGCTTGGTCAGGAAACACCACTTTTAATTGCAGCAGAACCAACTCGTGGAGTGGATATTGGTGCGATGGAGTATATTCATGAAGCACTTATTGAAAAGCGAAATAAAGGAGAAGCTGTTCTGCTCGTCTCTTCAGAATTAAGTGAAATCATGGCATTATCTGATCGTATTCTCGTCATGTATGAAGGAGAAATTGCCGGGGAAATGGATCGTCAGAACGCAACAGAAGAAGCAATCAGTGTTTTAATGGCAGGAGGAAATCACCATGAAAGTAAAAACTAGTCTCATACCATTACTTCGCCCTTTACTTCAGCCGTTCATTGCCATTCTAATCGGGTTGATAACGGGAGCCATTGCCATCAGCATTGCTGGTGAGCCAGTACTAGCTTCATATAAAGAGATGTGGAACGGTGCTTTTGGTAACTTTTACTTCCTTACATCAACATTGGCAAGAGCAACTCCGATTATGTTGATTGGATTAGGTGTTGCCCTGGCGTTCCGTGCAGGGGTATTTAACCTTGGTGCTGAAGGACAAATGGTATTGGGGGCTGTCAGTGCCGCCCTTGCAGGTGTCTATTTGCCTGGCAGTGGAATTGGTAAAATGATTCTTGTTTTACTTGTCGGAATTATTGCTGGCGGACTATGGTCATTGTTTGCAGGCTGGCTTGAAGCTAAATTTAAAGTTCAACTATTAATTTCTACCTTGCTTTTAAACTATATAGCTGTGTTATTTGCAAGCTACTTAGTTTCAGATCCATTCCAAGATAAAACAGGTTCAGCGGCACTTGCACAAACGGCCATGCTTGAACAAAGTGTTTGGTTGCCAAAGCTGTTCCAAGGGATGAGTGTTCATTGGGGCTTTGTTATTGCGGTTGCAGCTGCTCTTATCATGTATATCATTTTTAAGACAACTTCTGCTGGATATGAAGTAAAAATGCTTGGATTTAACCCATTTTTCGCTTCTTACGGCGGTGTGAACAGAATCAAGGTGATGCTGACGAGTATGTTTATCAGTGGAGCATTATCAGGTCTTGCCGGTACGGTAGAGGTATTGGGAACACAGTACCGCTTTGTAGATGGTGCACTAACAGGACCTGGATTAGCGTGGACGGGTTTAATGGCAACACTTCTGGCAAACTCTCATCCTATCGGTACGGCAGTTACCTCGATCTTTTTGGCTGCTCTTGAAACAGGGGCAATGGGACTGGAGCGAAATACACAGGTTCCTCTTGAGGTTTCCAGTATTATTCAATCGGTTTTAATCTTATTTATATCTGCAAAAATCACGTTGAAGTGGTGGAAACGAAAATCGAAAGCGGGTGGTTCAAATGGAACTATTTGATTTAACACTATTAAGCTCGACCATTCGCATGGTAACACCCATTCTCCTTGCTGCATTAGGTGGAGCATTATGTGCACGTGTAGGATTATTCAATGTGGGATTGGAAGGGTTAATCTTAATCGGTGCCTTCTCGGCTATCGTAGGAAATCATGTAACAGGTAGTGTGTTTCTAGCGGTTGTATTTGCAGCATTCATGTCATTGTTGTTTTCAATGCTTTTTGCTTTTATGACGATCAATCTGAAAGCAAATGATATCGTTGTCGGTGTAGCCATAAACTTCTTAGCACTTGGTTTAACCACTTTTGCTCTTCGGACAATATTCGATGTAAAAGGTGCTTATTATGATAAAAACATGCAGGGACTTCCGAAATGGGATATTCCGGTTATTGAGGATATTCCAGTCATCAGTTCCTTATTTTCAGGACATTCTCCACTTGTCTATTTATCGTTCTTAATTGCCATCTTGTTATATATTTTCTTATATAGAACGGTAACGGGTTTTCGGGTATTATCTGTTGGGATGAACCCTGTAGCAGCGAGGAGTTTAGGGCTGAAAGTAGGCTCACTTCAATATATGGCTATCGCTTTGTCCGGTATTTTATGCGGACTAGCAGGTGCCCAGCTTTCATTGGGACAAGTAACAATGTTTACTGAAGGTATGACAGCAGGGCGCGGATTTATTGCACTTGTAGCGACAATGCTAGGTCAATCACACCCAATTGGGATTATTGGCTCAAGTTTATTATTCGGTTTCATGGATGCGATAAGTATAAGACTTCAAGGGTTTTCTTTACCAACTCAATTTACACAAATGCTTCCATATGCCATCACAATCATTGCTATGTTCCTATTGAGAGATCGTGGAATGGGATCACAACAAGGTAACCAACAGAGCGGAAGATAGAAAGGAAGGGTAATATGAAAAAAGCAGATCGAATTAAACGAATGAAAGTACCGGCGGTTGATCCAAAACTAGCAAAGCGTCTTCCGCCTGGTCAGGTGCTAACCGAGCGTTTTCCAATACTGCACGAAGGAGAAGTACCTACCTATGACATGGCTAAATGGACACTACGAATCTTTGGAGCGGTTAATAAAGAAGTGACTCTTTCGTATGACGATATCATGAAGATGAAGCAATCATCGGTTACAAGTGACATCCACTGTGTGACAAGATGGTCCCGTTTTGATAACACTTTTACAGGTGTGAAATTTCAAGATTTCATGAAGGAATTGGGTCTTGAAGCAAAAGGGAAATATGTCATGCTGCATGCAGATCAAGATTATACGGCAAACTTAGCTTTATCAGATCTTGACCGGGATGACGTCCTGCTTGCCCATTCGTTTGAAAATGAACCGTTAACTGATAAACATGGTTGGCCGTTGCGCCTCGTTGTTCCACATCTTTATTTCTGGAAAAGTGTGAAGTGGATTAGAGGAATTGAATTTATCGATGAAAACCAACCAGGATTCTGGGAGCAAAATGGCTTCCATATAAACGGTGACCCGTTCAAAGAGGAGAGATTTTCCGGTGAAGATTTACCGATTCCCGAGGATGAATGGGAGAGAAAAGATTATGACTGATATGCTTCCTAATTTAAAAATAAATCCTGAGGAATTACCAAAAAGAATCATCGTTTGTGGTGATCCCGGACGTGCGGAACAAATGGCTGGTTTACTAGATAATGGACAGCCTCTTGCAAAAAATCGCGAGTATCACAGTTATAAAGGCAGCTGGAATGGTGTTGAAGTGGCGGTTGTGAGTCATGGTGTTGGTTCACCGGGAGCGGCAGTTTGTTTTGAAGAATTAATAAAAGGCGGAGCGGAAGTTCTCATTCGTGTTGGAACAGCAGGATCTTACCAAAAAGACATTCAGCCGGGACATCTGGTGATCAGCACAGCAGCAGTCAGAATGGATGGCTTAACACGTCAGCTAGTGCCTGAAGGGTTCCCTGCTATTGCAAACCGTCAGACCGTGGATAAACTAGTTAAGGCTGCATCATCAAGGCTACAACAGGCTCATGAAGGAATCACATTAACATTGGATGTGTTTTACACAGGGGTTGTTCCTTTTCCACATGAACTGTACAAACAAGCCGGTGTATTAGCAGTAGAAATGGAAAATTCAGCATTATTTACAATCGGAGCGATTCGTGGAGTGAAAACGGGGGCAATCTTAGCTATCGATGGATTTGCAGATGCGGATTTGAGTAATGAATATAACCCTCATACTGGTGTCGTTACAAAGGCAATTGAGCAGGAAGCGCTTGTTGCGTTGGATGCATTGGTGGCTGGAGAGTGAAGGGAAGAGTGTGATCAATTAGAGTTCACACTCTTTTTCTATGGTAGTAAAGCAAATAAATTTTGTTAGCGCTTCATTTGTATTATAATAAAGCTTGTCAAAAAAGTGGAAATCGATTTCCTAAAAGGGATGGTGGAGAAAAAATGAAATATCGTCAACTTGGTGATACAGCTCTAAACATAAGTGAGCTCAGTTTTGGAACTTGGGCTATTGGAGGCTCATGGGGAAAATCAGATGATGAGGAAGCGCTAAAAGGGCTTGAACGCGCAATGGATGCCGGTGTTAATTTCTTTGATACAGCGGATGTATATGGAGATGGCCATAGTGAAGAGCTTTTGGCAAAGGCAACAAAGGGAAAAGAAGATAAAATCCATATCGCGACAAAGTTTTGCCGTGCAGGAGATATTTTCGACCCGGAAACATATTCTGAAAAAGCAGTGACAGAGTACTGTGAAGCAAGTTTGAAAAGACTTCAACGCGACACAATTGATCTATATCAAATTCATTGCCCACCAATGGAAATTCTTAAAAATGGACAAGTTTTTGAAGTGCTCGATAAGCTTCAGCAACAGGGGAAAATCCGCCATTATGGAGTAAGTGTTGAAACAGTGGAAGAAGGTCTATTCTGCTTAGATCAATCTAATGTGAAAGCACTGCAGGTTATTTTTAATATTTTCCGCCAAAAGGCAATTCCAGAATTGCTTCCGCAGGCAAAAGCAAAAGGCGTCGGCTTATTGGCACGTGTTCCTTTAGCGAGCGGGCTGCTAACAGGCAAGTTCACAACAAATGCTACATTTGAAGCTGATGATCATCGCAACTTTAACAAAGATGGTGATGCATTTAATGTTGGTGAAACATTTGCAGGTGTTGAATTCTCGAAAGGAGTGGAGCTAAGTCAAAAGCTTAACTGGATCGCAGAAGGTCGTGGAAATATGGCACGAGCGGCCCTTCGCTGGATTTTAGATCATGAGGAGATTACAACAGTAATTCCAGGTTTCAAAACAGTAAAACAAGTTGAGGATAACTTACAAGCGACTGAAGTACCTTCTTTTAGTGAAACAGAGCTGAAGAGATTAACTGATTTCTATGCAGAAGAGATACATCCGAATATTCGAGGGGTGTACTAGAATAATAGAAAAAAGGATAGAAGCTCTTCTATCCTTTTTTTGGTGTGTCCTGATGGTGTGGGCGGTGCGAAATTTGGCGAATGCAAGTATTTAGGGAAATGTTGCAAAAAAACTAATTATTTGCAAAAAAAAATTGTGTAGCTGCAAAAAATATATGAAAGTTACAAAATTACACTTTATAGCTGCAAAAATCAGGTCAAGGCATCTGGTAGAGCCATCATTTTCAATAAAAAAAAACTGCCTACCAACAGTGGTAAGCAGTTTTTCAACTATCTTATAAGCTCGATTCCTTCAATTCCATTGCTGAAGGAGAAGCCTTCTTCCGATTTTGTACATATTTGTACATAAACACGACTGAAATTAAAAACAAACCGGCTAATAAATAAAGAGTTTGATAGCCTAATTGAGCGGCAACGATTCCTAGTACAAAAGATCCGGCAGCAATACCTGAATCGAATAGGGTAAAGAATGTGGCGGTTGCATGTGCACTTCTATGATGTTCGGTTGATTGTACCGCGAGCGTTTGGAAGCAAGGGACAATGGTTCCGTATCCTAATCCGATGAAGGCACCGGCTAAAAGGAACATAAAAGTATTATGAGAAATACTTAATAATAGAAGTCCGACTATAAAAAAGGCGATTGCCGGATAGATGACGATATTTGGTCCTTTTGTATCAAATAAACGACCACTAAAAGGTCTGGACGCAATCATCACAACAGCAAAGACAACAAAGAAATAGCTCGCTGCATCTAACAGCTCTAATTCATTGGCATACATTGAAATAAACGATAAAACACTTGAATATGCAAAAGCAACTAAGCTTCCTACCAAGGCAATCGGCAGTGCCTTTCCATCTAATAGATCCTGTACCTGAAGACGTTTCTTTTCGACCGGTGCCGTTCTGGTTACTTCATATACTTTACTAAAAGCTGTAAACAATACACCGACTGTAATTAAAAATGCGAGAACAAAGAAAAGAGTTGTAAACGATGTGAATTGTAAAAGAGTAAGAGCAAGAAAGGGTCCGCAAACAACGGCGAAGTTCGTTGACATGACAAAATAACCAAGTCCTTCACCACGTCTTTTTACAGGTACCATATCAGCAGCTATAGACCCGGTAGCAGTTGTGGCAATGCTGAACCAAATGCCATGAACAAAACGTAAGATTAGAAGAAATGCATAATTGTCGATCCATAAATACATAAAAGAGCATACTGTAAAGAGAATCATACTAATCATTAACATACGTTTTTTGCCGAAATCCTGGAGAAGTTTTCCGGAAAAAGGACGAACAAAAATAGCAGATAATAAGAAAATCGTGACAATGAGTCCTCCATCAACACTTGAACGGCCTAAATCATTCACAACGTATATCGGTAATGACGTGAGTAATCCGTAAAATGCCAGAAATATAAAGAAGTTACTGAGAAAAATGCTGATAAAGCCTTTTGTCCATATTGGTTGTTTTTCAGTTTGATTCATATGTTTCATTCCACCTAACTTTCATTTGATTTGCCAAGTTTTTTCAAGAGAGTATATAAAAGCTCTTGTTCATCATCTTTTAAGTTGGCAACCATCGTTTGTTCGAAGTTCTTTACATCTTGCTCAACCTCAGGGAGAAGATCGAGTGCCTTTTCTGTAAGAGAAACAAGTCTTTCCCTCTTGTCACTTCCGGGTGTCCGTTTTACCCATCCGCTTTCCTCTAATTTAACTAGTGTTCTTGTAATAGTTGGTGCTTCAACATTTAAATAACGCCAAATATCACTTTGTGTCATTGGACCGTTTGATTTTAAACAATAAAGAATGGACCATTGTGAGCTGTATAGTCCATGTTTTTGTAAGTATTCATTTACTTCCTTTGTCATATGTCTTGTTTGTTGATAGAGCATATGGAAGAGTTTATTTGTTTCGATCAACGTTATCACCTCAATTTATTTACCTAGGTAAGTAATGATTGAAATATTTACTTAGGTAAATATCCAACTATACTAGGATACCAGAAATATTCATTTTGTAAAGAGGAAGGTAAAAAACTCCAGCCACAGTGTGACTGGAGTCATGTAAAAAGAAGCTAGATTTTTACCGTATCTTCTTTCATCTTCCAAGCTTTCTTCCATGAATGACTTACTAAGAGCAGAATTGAAAATGCCACCAATGCAACGATTGAAAATGTGATGAATCCAGAAGCATATGAACCTGTCATTTCTTTCATTGTACCTAAGATATTTGGTAAGAAGAAACCGCCAATCCCGCCGGCTGCTCCGACAATTCCTGTGATCATCCCGATTTCTTTTTGAAAACGTTGTGGCACCAGTTGGAATACAGCACCATTTCCCATACCCAGGCACATCATTCCAACGAAAAGTAATGCTGTGATGGCAAATAACGGAGGTAATTGACTAACCCCAAGCATACACACTGCAACACCGATAAATAGAAAAGAAAGTACCTTTACTCCACCAACTTTATCTGAGATAAACCCTCCAACCGGACGGAAGAAGCTTCCGGCTGCTACACATAAAGTCACGAAATCCCCGGCTTGAACAGATGATAAATTGTATTCATCAACAAAGAACATACTTAGAAAGCTTGATAACCCGACAAATCCACCGAAAGTTACACTATATAAAATACAGAAAAACCAAGTATCTCTATGTGCAAAAACTTTAAAGTAATTCGCAAGCGGCTGTGGTGCAGGTTGTGAAGGTGCATCTTTCGCTAAAATAATAAAAATAATAAACGTAATAAGTAATGGAATAAGAGCAAATCCCATTGTAATATGCCACCCAAACTGTTCAGCTAAACGTGGACCGAATAGAGTCGCAATAAGTGTACCACTATTTCCAGCTCCTGCTATTCCCATTGCCAAACCTTGAAGATGTGGAGGATACCATCTACTCGCCATGGGCAGAGCAACAGCAAAACTTGCACCTGCTACCCCCAATAAAATTCCGATCATATATAGTTCAGGTAAGGTTGTTCCTGCAAATAGGCCCCAAAGAAGCGGGATAGTTGTAATCGACATACCTAAAATGGCTGTTCGTTTAGGACCAAATCGATCGGTTAAAATCCCCAGCACGATCCGGAAAAATGAGCCTGCAAGAATTGGGGTGGCAACAATTAACCCTTTTTGTGAGGGTGATAAGCCGAATTCCTGTGTAATAAACACTCCTAGAGCTCCAAGCATTACCCAGATCATAAAGCTTACATCAAAATACAAAAAAGAGGAAAAAAGTGTCTTTGGATGACCGCTGGTTTTTAAATCAGATAGTTTCATTGTGAATCTCCTTTCATTTTCCATTCCTGAATAAAGATTTTCTCATTTTCTGTCTTGTTGTATGTCGCTTATTATAGGGGTCGAAAAAGGAGTAGAAAAGATACTTGTAAGGAAATGTAACGTGAAAATATGAACAATATAAAAGTGAAGGAAACGAAAAAAAGTATATAAGAAGAAACTGAGAATTCTTGTTAGCTTATCTAACAAGAATAATTTTCTGTGAACTAATATATGAAATAATGGATTTATTAAAAAAGTCTGACCATTTGTGAAGGTGTCTAGCGCAAGCGTCTAGCTCCGAGCACAGTACGTGCGAAGTGATCAAGGGCTTGCGCTTTTCGTAAGGAGGGTTAACATGAAGCAAAGATTGGTAGTAATCGGGAATGGAATGGCAGGAGTCCGATGTGTGGAGGAAATTTTAAAACAAAATAAATATCAATTTGACATAACGATTATTGGAAGTGAGCCTCATGTCAACTATAATCGAATTCTCTTATCATCTGTGTTACAGGGTGAGATGACATTTCCGGAAATAACAATGAACAATATCGAGTGGTACCAAAAATACCAGATCACATTATACTCAGGTGAAACAGCAACGAAAATAGATACGAAGCTCAAAAAAATCACAACAGATAAAAACCGTATCATTCCGTTTGATAAATTAATTTTTGCAACAGGTTCCTCACCGTTTGTTCTACCTCTTCCTGGAGTTGAAAAACCGGGAGTAGTCACATTCCGGACTATTGAAGATTGTGAAGCAATACTTGAAGGTGCTAAGAGGTTCAAAAAGGCAATTGTCATTGGTGGCGGAGTATTAGGGCTTGAGGCAGCTAGAGGATTGTTGAATCTGGGATTGGATGTAAAGGTTGTGCACAATACCGACTATCTCATGCAACGTCAGCTGGATGCCAAAGCATCAAGTATGCTTCAAAAGGAGTTAGAACAACAAGGGATCGGTTTCCTTTTAGGAAAAGTGACAAAGGAAATTAGTGGAAACGATCGGGTCGAGGAAGTTGAATTTACAGATGGTACAAAGGTAGAAGCAGACCTCGTCGTCATGTCGGTTGGTGTTGTTCCTAATACCAGCTTAGCTAAGGAATCGGGTCTCACTACAAATAGAGGGATTGTGGTTAATGATTTCATGGAAACAAGTATTCCTGATATATATGCAGTTGGGGAATGTGTTGAACACAATGGCGTTGTATACGGTCTTGTAAAACCTCTTTATGAACAAGGAAAAGTTCTGGCTAAGTTTATTTGTAATAAACCGGTTGATGGATACAAAGGTTCTGTATTATCAACTAGTTTAAAAGTGCCGGGGGTTGACCTTTTTTCTGTCGGTGATTTTGAAGAGGATGAAGCAACCAAAACCTTAACAATTTTAAATGAAGTGGAAGATACCTATAAAAAGATAGTGCTTCAAGGAGATATTATTGTCGGTGCAATACTGTATGGAGAAACAGGCCAGCAATCGAAAGTGCTAGACATGATTGTTAAAAGAAAGCATGTAAGTGATGAGGACAAACGCAGCCTTCTCCACTCAACAGACAATGGAGCATCAACAGTCAAATCAATGAAACGATCTGAAATCATCTGTAACTGTAATGGTGTAACAAAAGGAGCCATTATGGAAGCTGTCCAACAGCAGGGGTTAACAACGGTTAAAGAAGTGAAACAATGCACAAAAGCATCAAGCTCGTGTGGCGGTTGTAAGTTACTTTTAACAGACTTGGTTGATTATATTCATAGTGATGAATGTAATGAATTTATCGAGCATAAGTCACTTTGCTCATGTACGGATCTTACGGAAGATGAAGTTGTGTTACAAATTCAACAACAAAATCTAGCGTCACTTCACGAAGTTTTTGTTGAGCTTGAGTGGCGCTCGATGGAAGGGTGCTCAAGCTGTGTTCCGGCCATCCGCTATTATTTATCGATGATTTATCCTGAACGTGAGGGAATCAGCCAAGCTGTAAACCCATTTGAAGATGTAAAGGTAAAAAGGCTGAG
>Ga0180215_1002142_pt1 | contig 20352 bp, 21 predicted proteins | sample eDN3rd37CBELigBY_FD_128871 | JGI IMG/M metagenome (GOLD analysis project Ga0180215, IMG submission 128871) | Enriched backyard soil microbial communities from Emeryville, California, USA - eDNA 3rd pass 37_C BE-Lig BY (version 2) (version 2) | ecosystem: Environmental > Terrestrial > Soil >... | reverse complement strand
TGCTACATTTCTCGTTTTGGTTGAATCGAGGATAAATCCTGCTGCTAAGACCAATACAATCACAAAGAGCATGATAAAGGAAGTAAACAACCGTTTGCGATTGACTAATTTAGCAATGAGAGAAATGAGCAATAAAAATAACACGACAATAACAAAGTATAATAGTATCATGAGTACCACCTGATGTATTTTTGGTTGATAATACTAGTATAGTTTAATTTCGGCAAATATTAATGCGGTTAATATTGGAAATACAGAATATACTATGACTGTTGATTTGTTTTATTTTGCAATGATTTATAATAGATGCCTTTTTCAACATATTCTCTCCGGATTCGTTCCATATCTGCTTTATCTTCATCATTTAATTCACGAATAACTTTTACCGGTCTGCCAAAAGCAAGTGTATTCGGCGGAATCTTCTTTCCTTGTGGAACGAGACTGCCGGCACCAATAAAGGCACCTTCACCAATTTCAGCTTGATCAAGAATGATTGAACCCATCCCGATTAACGCGTTTTCCTTTAGGATACAGCTGTGCAAAATCACTTGATGTCCGACTGTCACACCATCTTCAATAATTAATGGGTTATTAGGGCTTTGGTGCAAAACGGAGTTATCCTGGACGCTGACTCTTTTTCCAATTATCGTTGGTGCCACATCTCCGCGAATGGAAGTGTTAAACCAGATGTTTGATTCATCACCAATTTCAACATCACCGGTAATCGTAACGTAATCAGCAATAAAAGCTGATTCAGAAATTTTGGGGCTTTTTCCCTTGTAAGGATAGATCATCTTTTACTCTCCTTTAATACCATATTATATTTGACTCGGCGATACCTGTTATTGATTTAGGTATGGAAAATCATGTTGAAAATAGTTAACCAAGTCATATCTATTCTACTAATTGTATCTGATAAGTGAAGAGATTTGTCAAAGGATTTGTATTTGGGTCATAATAGTAGTATTAACGTTTGGATTTCGCGGAACAGATACATAAAGGATTTTGCGTAATCAATAGTAAAAAGAGGCTTGTTTACCAGCATCGTTCTCTTACAAGCCTAAAGATAAAATAAGTTAGTTGATTTTCAGGAGGAAGGTACAATGTGGAAATGGGAAGCGGAAGGAGAAGCAAAAGCGGTAGTGGTGATTGTCCATGGGGCTATGGAGCATCATCGCCGTTATGGCTGGTTAATTGAAATGTGGCGATTATCGGGATTTCATGTGGTTATGGGGGATCTCCCAGGGCAAGGAATGACAACAAGAACTGGAAGGGGACATATTGATTCCTTTGATGACTATCTTTATGAAGTGAAGGATTGGATACAGGCAGCCTACCAATTTAATTTGCCCGTTTTTCTCATTGGACATAGTTTAGGCGGACTAATATCCGTACGGTTACTGCAGGAGGAACGGTTGAATTTGGCAGGTGTTGTTTTATCATCTCCATGCTTAGGATTAGTCAAACCGCCATCAAAATTATTAAATTTACTATCATACATTTTAAACATTATTGCACCACAATTAAGGCTAAATACAGGCTTGACCATTGATATGGCCACTCGAAACGATGATGTTAGGGAAGCGGATATGAATGATACACTCTATATTACGAAGGTATCTATCAGATGGTATCGCGAATTAATTGATGGAATTAAGGAGGCCTTTGATAAGATTAATCAAATCCAGGATGTTCCCCTTTTTCTTATGCAGGGCGGCGATGATAAGATTGTAAATAAAAATACAGTAAGAAGCTGGTTTAACATGGTGCCATTATCGGAGAAAAGATATAAGGAATGGGCAGGCTGTTATCATGAAATTTTTAATGAACCGGAACGAGAGGAAGTTTTCGAATATGCAAAGGATTTCTTCAACAGTCAGCTTAAATCAATCGGATATATTGTATAAGCGAGGGGTATAAATGATGTCAGTTCCAAGTATGCCGTTAAGTCTAATGTCCCAATCCTATCGGAAGGTTTTCCCTTGTGTGAATCAGGAGCTTTCTTATTGGAAAGAGCGGGCGCACAACATTCCAGACCCCGAACTTCGAAAACAAGCATTAGCAAGTATTAATCATAAAACGTTTCATTGTGAGGGTGGTGCGATTATGGCACTTATGGCTAATGAGCAATATGCTGAAGTCATTCGTTTTATTGTTGCTTATCAAACCATAAGCGATTACTTGGATAATCTTTGTGATCGAAGCACATCATTGGATCCTGCTGATTTTAGAGCGCTGCATGAAGCAATGGGAGATGCTCTCTCATTAGAAAAGTCACAAGGCAGCTATTATCGTTATCGTCCTGAACAGGATGATGGAAACTACCTTTATGACCTCGTTGCAACCTGCAGGCAAGTGCTGTCAGAATGTGTTCATTATGAAAAAATAAAAGACTATCTACTTGAACTGTGCGGATATTATTGTGATTTACAAGTACATAAGCATGTCATTCCGGATGAACGGGTTCCTCGTTTAAAAAGGTGGTTTCATGAAAATAAAGAGGATATGCCTAAAATGGAATGGTATGAGTTTTCTGCCTGCTCAGGGTCTACTTTAGGAGTTTTTTGTCTGGTGGCCTATGCTTTTAGTAATGATTTTCAGGATCGTTATGCGCTTGATATTCGCAAGGGCTATTTTCCTTATATTCAAGGGCTGCATATTCTGTTGGATTATTTAATTGATCAGGAAGAGGATAAACTTGAAGGGGATTTGAACTTTTGTTTTTATTATGAAAATGAGGAACAGCTTTTTACTCGGTTAAAACATTTTATTAGGGAAGCGGACCGCCATACAAACAGCCTACCACACAGACGTTTTCATCGGTTAATTAATCGGGGTCTGTTAGGACTTTACTTATCTGATGAAAAGGTTAGGAAGCAGCGGGATGTCCGTAAGCTGGCAAAAGGAATCCTAAAGGCAGGAGGTTCTGTAAGCTTTTTCTTTTTTATCAATGCCATGATCTATCGAACACTGCAAAAGATCAGCAGAGGAATAAAACATGATAAACGTAGATTAGAACGCTACGTATAGCATAAAAGTGTCAGGCACCACAAAAAGACAAATGTATACATTTTGTCTTTTTGTGGTGCCTGACACCATATTTTACCGTTTTTCGATTGCAATAATAAACGGTGGGTTGTTTGCTTGGTTAATGTAACCATATTGCAATACATGGGCTTCCTTTTGGTCAATTGAGCTTACAAATTCAATTAGCTTGTCACGTTCGACAGCTCCCTCTGGATGGCCATGATAAATGACCAGTACGATCATGCCTTCAGGCTTCAAAATGCTAAGCAGCTGTTCAATAGCTGAAATCGTTGTGTTTGGTTTTGTAACGATTGCTTTATCTCCTCCTGGCAGATAACCAAGATTAAAGATGGCTGCAGCTACCTTCCCGTGATGCTGAATGGGTATATATTGGCTGATATGCTCGTGACCTTTATTTAATAGCGTTGCTCTGCTTAGAAAGTCAGATTCCTTTAAACGCTCACTGCTGTTTCGAATAGCTTCTTCTTGAATATCAAAGCCGTAAACATGACCGTTTTCACCAACCAGCTTGGCTAGAAAAAGAGTGTCATGACCGTTTCCGAGTGTTGCATCGACAGCAATATCTCCCGATGTAACTGCTGATTCAAGTAAGGATCTTGCAAAGGGTAAAATCTGCTTTAGCTTCATTGGTTCACTACGCTCCAATTCTTTCCCTGCCAGCTATTTCGACGAACGAGCTCTTCATCAATGCTGTTAAGAACTTCCCACTTATTGACACTCCACATAGGCCCAATCATTAAATCAATCGGTCCATCGCCCGTAATACGGTGAACAATCATTTCTGGTGGTAAGATTTCTAATTGATCACATACTAACTTTACATAGTCATCGAATGATAAAAATTCAAGCATTCCTTTTTCATATTGCTTGACCATCGGGGTACCCTTCAATAAATGAAGAAGATGAATTTTAATGCCTTGAACATCAAGCTTTGCCACTTCACGTGCTGTTTCCATCATCATGTCTGTTGTTTCCATTGGCAGACCGTTAATAATATGGGAACAAACACGAATGCCATGCTTGCGTAGTTTTTCGACACCTTCAACATAGGCTGCGAAATCATGCGCCCTATTAATAAGGTTAGCCGTTTGTTCATGAACCGTCTGCAGTCCAAGCTCCACCCATAAGTAGGTTCGTTCATTCAGCTCTGCCAAATAGTCAACAACATCATCTGGAAGGCAATCAGGTCTTGTTGCAATAGAGAGCCCGACAACGCCATCTAAATTTAAGACGGTTTCATATTTTTCCTTTAACACAGGCAGTGGTGCATGTGTATTGGTAAATGCCTGAAAATAGGCCATGTATTTGCCGTCTTTCCATTTTGTATGCATTTTTTCTTTAATATCATTAAATTGTTTGATGAGATCATCACTGCGGTTGCCGGCATAATCGCCTGAACCTGATGCACTACAAAAAGTACAGCCGCCATGTGCAACTGTGCCATCGCGATTTGGGCAGTCAAAGCCGCCATCCAATGCCACTTTAAAAACTTTATGACCGAATATATGTCGTAAATGGTAATTCCATGTATGATACCGTTTATAATCGCTTGCATATGGAAAAGGATTTTTTTGATTCATAGCGGGATACCTCCTTAAAAACTCACATTTAATTATTTTACCATGAAGTAATCACCTTTCCAATGAGTTGTCCACCTCTGTCTAGAAATGGCAGTATCCTTGTGTGTAGAAACAAGAGATTTGCGCAAGATAAGTACGTAAAGCTCTCGTAATTCACGGTTTCGTATAATGAAATCGAGCTTTGCTTGGAATGATTTTGCAAGGAGGGGTTTTATGGCGACACGAGCATCGATTGAAACACTGATAGCAAAATGTGAAGACGCACTGAGGTTTGCCACAGATCAATATCAAGAAAGCAGCCTCCAGGAACATTATAATGGTGAAAATTATACGCAGGCATTACAGCAATTAGAGGGTGCCTATAATGAGCTTGCAAAAATGGCTCAAAGTGCAAATGGGCAGCAGCGTGATCAGCTTCACCGCATGCGGTTACAGCTGCAGCAGGCACAAAATCAAATGATGTTACATGATCATTAGGAGGAGCAATCGTGAAAAAACGTTCAAAAAGCCAAAATCCAGAACAGAAAACACGCAATGGAGCAAACAGTAATGATCTAGAGCTTGGTCAAGACTATGATCTTGTCAAGCAATCGAAAAAGAAATATGAACAAACTGGCAGCCAGCCGGTAAAGTCTAAATTCCATCCTGAATAGTATAGAATGTCATAAAAGAGCTGATTTGCAGAAATCAGCTCTTTTTGTCGAACCTTTTTATTAGTAATTTTTACCTGTTTTTACAAAAAAAGATTGTAATTTCAATTGGAAGTTTTTAGAATATACTTATATTTCAGAATATTTTTAAAAAAGGAGGAATAAAAATGGATAATTTGGCAAAAGAAGGCGTATCACAGCAAAATAAGTATGATTTTGAAAAAATTGCAAACAGCCCAGAGTTTAAACAGTTAATGAAAGCCAAGAAAAGGTTCCTTGTTCCTGTCTCTGCTGTCTTTTTGACCCTGTACTTTTTATTGCCCATTCTTACTTCGTATTCAACGATCTTAAACAGCCCAGCAATTGGACCGATTTCATGGACATGGGTATATTCATTAAGCTTATTTATCATGACATGGGTTCTATGCATGACTTATGTAAAAAGGGCAGCACGCTATGATAAAATGGCCGAAGCTCTCATTGAAAAATATAATCAAGGAGACAAAAGCCTATGAGTGGAGTTGGATTAGTATTATTTGTCTTAATTGTTGGATTGACGCTCGTCATCACTTATTGGGCTGCCAAACGCACGAAAACAGCAAGTGAATTTTACACTGCAGGCGGCGGTTTGACAGGCTGGCAAAATGGACTGGCTATCGCGGGGGATTATTTATCCGCAGCATCCTTCTTAGGAATTGCAGGTGCGATTGCCCTTAATGGCTTTGATGGATTTTTCTATTCAATCGGTTACTTGGTTGCTTATCTTGTTGTTTTATACATTGTTGCTGAGCCACTAAGAAATCTTGGTAAATACACAATTGCAGATATGATTACTGCACGTTTTGACCAAAAGAAAGTACGAGCTGTTGCAGCGTTAAGTACGATTACCATTGTTATTTTTTATATGATTGCCCAATTAGTTGGTGCAGGCGCTCTTATTCAGCTCTTATTAGGTATTGATTATTGGGTGGCAGTACTTATTGTTGGTGTTATGATGACCACATATGTACTATTTGGCGGGATGACGGCAACAAGCTGGGTTCAAATTACAAAGGCAGTATTATTAATGATTGGAACAGTCGTCATTTCATTCTTAGTGTTAGCGAAATTTAATTTCAACATTTTTACAATGTTCAGTGAAATGAAAACGCTAACTCCACATGGGGAAAATTATTTAAACCCAGGTGTGAAGTATAAAGTTCCGCTTGATACGATTTCCATGATGGCAGCTCTTGTTCTTGGTACAGCTGGTCTGCCGCATATTTTAATGCGTTTCTTTACTGTTAAAGATGCGAAAACAGCACGTAGTTCAGTTGTTACTGCAACATGGGTTGTTGGTATCTTCTATATTCTAACGATTTTCCTTGGCTTTGGAGCAGCTGCGTTTGTAGGTTCTGAAGATATAGTTGCTGCGAATGCTGCCGGAAATATGGCTGCACCGCTTTTAGCAAAAGCACTTGGCGGAGATTTTCTCATGTCCTTTGTATCAGCCGTTGCGTTCGCAACAATCCTGGCTGTAGTTGCCGGGCTGGTATTATCTGGCGCATCTGCATTTGCGCATGATATTTACGGACAGATTATTAAAAAAGGTCAAATTACTGAAAAACAGCAGATGCTTTCGGCTCGATATGCTTCAATCAGCGTTTCAGTTCTTTCTATTATTCTTGCACTTTTTGCGCAAAAAATGAATGTTGCTTTCCTTGTATCACTTGCATTCTGTGTTGCAGCAAGTGCCAACCTACCGGTGATCCTTTATACGATCTACTGGAAAAAGTTTAACACTGCTGGCGCCGTTACAGGAATGATAACAGGATTAGTTACAGCACTTGTATTGGTTGCAATCAGTCCCAATGTATTAAACCCAGTTGCAGGTGCGGCTATCCTTGTAGGGGATCCTATTTTCCCATTAACAAATCCGGCCATTGTCTCTATACCTGCTGGTTTCATCGGTGCATATATCGGCACAGTTGTTGCGAATAAACGTGATGAGAAGAAATATGCAGAGGTTATGGTTAGAGCTAATACTGGAGTAAAATAAAAATGTTCTGGAGCCATCACATTTTAAGTGGTGGCTTGCTTCGTTCTTATGATATTTTTCGGGGATAAGGATGTATATTTTTTAGTAGGAATGTTAACAATTGTTTATATCTTGTAATATATTAATTAGTACCTTTTTGCTGACTTGCATCTTGGGGCAAAATTATATACAATATCACTATATATTTTTCTATAATTGAAACAACATTGACAAGGAGTAGTAATGATGCAAAACCCGTTATAGAGAGCTGACGGTTGGTGAAAGTCAGCCGGGACCATCATGAACTCGCCTTGGAGTTGCAGAAGTGAACTTAAGTAATTTCTGCCGTTTTCCGCGTTAAGGACAAAATGAAGCGAGTGACTTTTTCACTAATGTGGGTGGTACCGCGGGAGTTTTTATACATAATCCTCTCGTCCCAATAATGGGATGAGGGGTTTTTTATATTCTTTTCTAAGTGATAGAGAAAATGCTTCAAGATAAAGGCTGGAATCTAGCTATTTAGTAAATGTAGGAGGAAAACAAGATGAGCTTCAATCATCATGAAATTGAAAAAAAGTGGCAAAAGCATTGGGAGGAAAATAAAACTTTTAAAACAAGTGAAGATAAGGGAAAGCGTAAGTTCTATGCCCTTGATATGTTTCCTTATCCATCTGGTGCCGGTCTCCATGTCGGACACCCGGAAGGCTATACAGCCACAGATATTCTTTCCAGAATGAAAAGAATGCAGGGCTACAATGTCCTACATCCAATGGGCTGGGATGCTTTTGGTCTTCCTGCAGAGCAATACGCTTTGGATACAGGAAATGACCCTGCAGAATTTACGGAGCAAAATATTAATAATTTCCGTCGTCAAATCAAATCATTAGGTTTTTCATATGATTGGGATCGTGAAATTAATACAACGGATCCAAACTATTATAAATGGACACAATGGATCTTTTTAAAGCTTTATGAAAAGGATCTTGCCTATATCAGCGAAGCACCTGTTAACTGGTGTCCTGCATTAGGGACAGTGCTTGCGAACGAAGAAGTGATTGATGGAAAGAGTGAACGTGGTGGACATCCGGTAGAACGCCGTCCAATGAAGCAGTGGAATTTACGCATTACAGCATATGCTGACCGTTTACTCGAGGATCTTGAAGAATTAGATTGGCCGGAAAGCATCAAGGATATGCAGAGAAACTGGATCGGGCGTTCAGAGGGTGCAGAGGTAAACTTCCAAATTGATGGATATGATGATACCTTTACTGTTTTCACTACGCGTCCTGATACACTTTTTGGAGCAACCTATGCGGTGCTTGCGCCTGAGCATGATTTAGTGAAAAACATTACAACTGAGGAGCAGCGTCAGGCAGTTGAAGATTATTTAGAACAAATTAAGAGTAAAAGTGATTTAGAACGAACAGATCTCGCGAAGGATAAAACAGGTGTCTTTACTGGGGCATATGCGATTAATCCAGTAAATGATGTGCGAATTCCGATTTGGATTGCGGATTATGTATTGGCGAGCTATGGAACTGGTGCGATTATGGCTGTTCCTGGTCATGATGAACGCGATTATGAGTTTGCAAGGAAATTTAATTTGGAAATCAAAGAGGTTGTGGCAGGCGGAGACATTGAAAAAGAAGCCTATACAGGTGATGGACATCATGTGAACTCTGATTTTCTAAATGGATTAAATAAAGAAGAAGCCATTAGTAAAATGATTGCTTGGCTTGAAGAAAAGGAAATTGGGACGAAAAAAGTAACATACCGCTTGCGCGATTGGCTGTTCAGCCGTCAGCGTTATTGGGGAGAACCAATTCCGGTCATCCATTGGGAAGACGGTACAATGACAGCTGTACCGGAAGAGGAGCTTCCGCTTATTCTGCCGGTAACAACTGAAATCAAACCATCCGGTACAGGCGAATCTCCATTAGCTAATATTGAGGATTGGGTGAATGTAGTCGATCCTGTAACAGGTAAAAAGGGACGACGCGAAACGAATACCATGCCGCAATGGGGCGGAAGCTGCTGGTATTTCCTACGCTTCATTGATCCGCATAATGATGAAGTGTTAGCAGATCCTGAAAAGCTTAAGGAATGGCTTCCTGTTGACATCTATATCGGTGGAGCGGAGCATGCAGTTTTACACTTATTGTACGCTCGTTTCTGGCATAAGTTTTTATATGATATTGGCGTTGTTCCAACAAAGGAACCGTTCCAAAAGCTGTTTAACCAAGGGATGATTCTTGGTGAAAATAATGAGAAAATGAGTAAATCAAAAGGAAATGTAGTGAATCCTGACGAGATTGTTGAAAGCCATGGTGCTGATACACTGCGTTTATATGAAATGTTCATGGGGCCTCTTGACGGATCAATCGCTTGGTCTGCAAACGGTGTGGACGGTTCACGACGCTTCTTAGACAGAATTTGGCGTTTATTCATTGAAGATAACGGCAGTTTAAATCCTAAGATTAAAGATAATGAAACTGAAAGCAATCTTGAAAAAATCTACCACCAAACAGTTAAAAAGGTAACGGAAGATTATGAGGGCTTACGTTTCAATACGGCTATTTCACAGCTAATGGTATTCATAAATGAAGCTTACAAGGCAGAGGTATTGCCAATTCATTATATGGAGGGCTTTGTAAAATTATTGTCTCCAATCGCACCGCATATTTCTGAAGAGCTATGGGAAAAGCTTGGAAATACTAATTCCAGCATTTCTTATGAGGCATGGCCTGCTTATGATGAAGCAAAGTTAAAGGATGACGAAATTGAGATTGTCATTCAAATTAACGGGAAAGTGAAAGCCAAATTAGTTGTACCAGCAAATACAAACAAAGATGCACTTGAACAAATTGCAATGGATGATGACAAGGTAAAAGCACAAATCGACGGCAAAACCGTTCGAAAAGTAATCGCCGTACCTGGCAAACTCGTTAACATTGTAGCAAATTAATAACCGGTGTCAGGCACCACAAAAAGACAGATTCATTAATTTGTCCATATGTGGTGCCTGACACCCTAAACGAACAATAGGGGTGTAATACATGAGTCAAATGGCTGTCATTACGACATATGAATTAAATGAGAAGCTCGAGGCGGGGGAGAAGCCGGAGCTTGTAGATGTAAGAGAACATGAAGAAGTGGCAATGGGCATCATTCCAGGCGCCAAGCATATTCCAATGGGTGAAATCCCGGCAAGCTTAGATTATTTTGACAAGGATAAAGAATACATTATGATTTGCCGTTCTGGCTCAAGAAGTGCATATGTTTGCGAATTCTTACAAGCTCAAGGCTATAAAGTGCGCAATATGACTGGCGGAATGCTGGAGTGGAGAGGAAAAACGGAATAATAAAAAAAAGCATGGGGCTCCATGCTTTTTTTTATTAATGTCCCCCAAGATAGGCCATTTTTATCTGGTCGCTTGCCCGGAGTTCGTCAGCAGATCCCTGTAGTACGACCCTGCCGGTTTCGATCACATAGGCCCGATTGGCAATTGATAGTGCCATATTTGCATTTTGCTCAACGAGCATGACGGTTGTACCGGCAGCATTAATTTCTGCGATGATTCGAAAAATAGTCTTCACCAATAATGGGGCAAGCCCCATTGACGGTTCATCCAATAAAAGCAGCCTCGGACGAGCCATTAGTGCCCTCCCCATGGCAAGCATCTGCTGTTCACCGCCGGACAGGGTGCCTGATTGCTGCTTCCTTCTTTCATAAAGTCGAGGAAATAAATCATACACCTTTTGAAAATCCTCTCTAATTCCTTTTTTATCATGTCGAAGAAAAGCGCCCATTTCTAGATTTTCTTCGACACTCATATTGGCAAACACCCGGCGGCCTTCCGGAACATGGGATATGCCCTTTTTAACAATGAGCTGCGCCTGCCTACCCGTGATGCTTTCCCCTTCGAATAAAATATTGCCCTGTTTCGGTTTCAATAAACCGGAAATGGTTTTGAGCAGTGTGCTTTTTCCAGCACCGTTTGCACCGATTAAGGTAACAATTTCTCCTTGATTCACGTCAACAGATGCATCCTTTAGTGCATGGATATGCCCGTAATAGACATTAATTCCTTCAATCTTTAGCATTATGACACCTCCTCGCCCAGATATGCTTCAATTACCTTTGGATTATTCCTTATTTCCTCAGGGATTCCCTGTGCAATTAATTGGCCGTGATCAAGTACAAAGATACGTTCACAGACACCCATGACCAGCTGCATATCATGCTCAATCAGAATGACCGTTAAATCAAACTGCTCACGAATGAAGCGAATTAATTTCATGAGATCCTTTGTTTCCTGTGGATTCATCCCGGCAGCAGGCTCATCAAGCAGCAGCAGTTGTGGGGACGCAGCAAGGGCACGGGCTATTTCCAGCCGGCGCTGCTGGCCGTAAGGAAGATTCCTTGCCTTCTCATCCTTGTAAACATCTAAATGGAAAATCTTTAAAAATTCAATGGCTTTTTCCTCCATTTCTTTCTCTCCAGAAAAGTGAAAGGGAAGGCGGAATATAGATGTTAGCATGGAATGCTTGGCCAGGGTGTGATAAGCAATCTTTACATTATCAAGGACGGATAAATCATTAAATAAGCGGATGTTTTGAAAGGTTCGACTGATTCCCTTCTGTGTAATTTTGTATGGAGCAAGCCCGTTAAGTCTTTTTCCGTTCAAAAGAATGCTGCCTTCCGTCGGCGTATATACACCAGTAAGGAGGTTGAACAAGGTTGTCTTTCCAGCCCCGTTTGGTCCAATTAATCCGACTAGCTCTCCTTTTTGAATCTCCATTTGAATGTCGGAAACGGCCTTTAAGCCGCCAAACTGAATGCTGGCATGGTCGACCTTAAGCAATGGTATGTTTGTTTCCATCCTGTGCATCCTCCTTTATAGGTGCATTCTTTTTAAATAATGCTGTCAGTTCCTTTGTTCCCATTAAGCCTTGCGGACGGTAAATCATCATAATAATTAAAACAAGACTATAAATAATCATCCTTGTTTCCGGATAATCCTGAAGAAACGTGGAGACGATTGTAAGTAATAAAGCGGCAATGATAGATCCCGATAAACTACCAAGACCGCCAAGCACAACATAGATTAAAATATCGATAGATTTTAAGAAACCAAAGTTTGATGGCTGGATAATATAAAAATTATGAGCATATAAAGAGCCGGCAACGCCTGCAAAAAAAGCACCAATAATAAAGGCAGCGACCTTATAATAGGTTGTGTTAATCCCCATGGCATCAGCAGCAATCTCATCTTCTCTGACAGATAAACAAGCACGGCCATGTCTGGAAAGCGTAAAATTTCGAATGGCTAAAATCGTCAAGAGCATGGAAAAAAATACCCATGGCCAGGTAGCCATATGTGAGACCTGCATTCCGCTTGCCCCGCCGACATAGTCGACATTTAACAGGATAATGCGGACAATTTCTCCAAAGCCCAGCGTAGCAATTGCCAGATAGTCTCCTCGGAGCCTTAATGTCGGAATACCGATAATGAGTCCGGAAAGTGCCGCGGCAATGCCTCCTGTAACAATCGCGAGCCAGAAAGGCAGTCCTAATTTCATGGTGATAATGGCAGAAGCATAGGCACCAACGGCAAGAAAACCGGCGTGCCCAATTGAGAATTGTCCTGTGATTCCAATAATAAGATGCAGGCTGACAGCAAGGATGATATTGATTGAGATTAGTAGAATCATATTGACATAAAAGGGATTCAACTGTCCGCTGGTTATCAGGAATTGGATGACAAAAAATATGATGAAAGCCAGTGTAATTGAAAGCCAGAATCCTTTTAATCGTCTATATTTAGACATGATAATCCGCCCCCCTTTATACTTTTTCTTTGATATTCTTGCCGAATAAACCAGATGGACGGAAAATTAAAATAAGGATTAACACGATAAATGCGACACCATCACGCCATAGTGAGAATCCGCTAGCACTGACGAATGCTTCGATAACTCCTAAAAGTAGTCCGCCGACCATTGCACCTGGAATAATTCCGATACCGCCTAATACAGCGGCAATAAATGCCTTTAAGCCGGGAATAATACCCATTAGGGGCTCGATTTTTATATAATAGGTTCCAAAAATAACGCCGGCAGCACCAGCAAGTGCAGACCCGATGGCAAAGGTAGCGGAGATGGTATTGTTCACATTAATCCCCATCAGTTTTGCGGCATCCGCATCATAGGAGACAGCACGCATCGCCTTGCCGATTTTTGTCCTATGTACGATAAATTGTAGAATAATCATAAGGGCGACTGAAATGCTAAGAATAAATAACGATTGACCGCTGATGGTAATACCGAAGAGGTCGATATTTTTGGATGGAAGGACATTTCCGGGATAGGCTTCCGGCTGTGCCCCTCGAAAATATATGAAGCCGTATTCAATTAAAAGAGATACACCGATAGCTGTAATCAATGCAGCAATTCTTGTCGCGTTTCGAAGGGGTTTATAGGCAATTCTTTCAATCAAGACGCCAAATACTGCACAGACAACCATTGAGAGCAATAAAGCAGGGAAAAAACCGAGGCCAAGGACGGTGATGGAATAGAAGCCAATAAATGACCCAATCATAAATACATCACCATGGGCAAAGTTAATTAATTTCACAATTCCATAGACCATCGTATAACCAAGTGCAATCAGTGCGTAGATACTGCCAAGCGATATACCGTTGACTAATTGCTGGATGAGTTCCATTGAAGCTCACACTCCTTGAAAAATAATTTTGGATTCAGAAATAGGGGGCATAGCCCCCTATTTCTTTAAGTGATTGAGTTGAAGAACGGTGATTACAGTGGAGCTTAAGGATTGATCTTTGTTTCAAATACCTGCTTCCCATTTTCAAAAGTGAGAATTGTCAATGGTTTTACCGGATTATGCTGTTTGTCAAAAGCAAAATTACCGGTAACAAGTAATAAATCCTTTGTTTCTTCCAGTGCTTGTTTAATCTTTACCGGATCAGAACTGCCGGCACGTTTGATTGCATCGGCAAGTAAATATCCAGTATCATAGCCAAGTGCGTTAAAGGCATCTGGTGTTTCTTTATATTTAGCTTCGAAGGACTTAACAAAGTTTTGGACTTTTTCTTCTGAATCACCTGATGAATAGTGATTTGTAAAATATACATTAGTTAAAGCATCAGCACCGGCAATTTCGACAAGTGTTGGTGAATCCCAGCCATCACCGCCCATAAAAGGTGCTTCCAAGCCTAATTCTTTCGCTTGTTTTAAAATTAAACCGACTTCTTCATAGTACCCAGGAACATAGACAAACTCAGGATTTTTTGATTTTAATCTTGTTAATGTAGCACGGAAGTCTGTGTCCTTTGCCACATAAGCTTCTTCTGCAATTACTTTACCACCGCTCTCTTCAAAGGCCTCTTTAAAAGCATTGGCAAGGCCTTTAGCATAGTCGCTGGAGCTGTCAATAAGGATGGCTGCATTTTTGATGCCCAATTCATCAACAGCAAAATTAGCAGCGACCTTACCTTGGAAAGGGTCAATGAAGCATGTTCTGAAAATGAAATCGTTCAGTTTATTATCTTTAAATGTAATATCAGGGTTTGTTCCTGATGGTGTGATAATGGGAACCTGATTGTCCTGTGCAATTTGTACCTGCGCAAGGGTGTTGGTACTGGTTGCCGAACCAACAATGGCTGATACCTTATCCTGGTTAATCAGCTTGAGGGCACCGCTTGTTGCTTCAGCGGCCTCGGATTTGTTATCGGCTTTTACAAGCTCAATTTTCTTTCCGTCGATCCCTTCTTTATTAATTTCTTCGATTGCAAGGTCGAGCCCTTCGGCAATTCCTTGACCATATGAAGCTACATTACCCGATAGTTCCAGGTTGGCGCCGATTTTAATGCTTTCACCGCTGCCATTTGATTCAGTACCAGACGTTTGCTCATCATTTCCAGAGCAAGCTGCCAAAACTCCAGCTGAAAGCATAAGTGACATGAAAAGAGCGTTTAACTTTCTTTTTCTCATACTTCTCCCCCTTGTAAAATGGTTTGGACTTTGTACTGATGTCTTCTTGGTCATACGTGAATAACAACTAAAATACATCTAATATTCTGAAAACATTGTACAAGATATCCCACGATTAGTCTATTTAATTAATTGAATTACCTGAATATTTAGTAAACTAGTTGGAGGTGTTCTACATAAAACAACAATAATTTGAATAATAGGAAGATTAAAAAATGTAAAAGAGGAAAAAATAAGTAATAAAAAATAAAAGGAAAGTGAGGGAGAAAATTGATACAGGTTAAATTATTTGATGAGGAATACGAGAAAAATCTAGAATCAGAGATGAATCATTTTTTAAAGGATTTGGATGAACGGAAACTTGTGGATATTAAATATAATATTGCAGCAATGCCTGATGAGGAGGATGAGGAACAAATTTATTGCTTTTCAGCCATGATCATTTATCGAGCCTGACAAAGCAGGCTCGATTGTTTATAAATTTAATTACTATATAGAGCAGCGTTTAGCCCTGCTAGACGTCCGGTTACAAAAGCAGCTGTGATATTAAAACCGCCCGTATAGCCATGAATATCAAGAATTTCCCCGCAAAAATACAAGCCCTGCATTTTTTTTGAAGCCATTGTTTTCGGCTCAATTTCCTTCGTAGATACACCCCCGCCGGTTATGAATGCTTTTTCAAGAGAAAGCGTCCCGTTTACAGTAAAGCGAAATCTTTTACAGCCTTCAACGAAGCTTCGCAGTTTTTCATTTGAAAGAGTGGCAGCCTGTGCCATTGGGTCGATTTGACTGTGCTCAAGCAGAAAAAGTAAATAACGTTCCGGAAGTATATTTTTCAAGACATTTTTGATGTTCTTTTTTGGCTCAGCTTTTACCAGCTGCGAAAGCTCCTGGTAGAAATCTTCTTCCTTTTTATCCGGAAAGACGTCCAGATTAACAGTCACCTTTTTGTCATCTGACTTTTTCAACTCTTTCACAATAAACTGACTGCAGCGAAGAACGGCAGGACCGCTGATGCCAAAATGGGTAAAGATCATATCCATCTTATGTGTAATAACAGGTTTACCCTTTTTATTCAAAACACTTAAGGCAACATCTCTTAGTGACAATCCTTGTAATGTTTTTTCTTTTATAAAGGGTTCATTTGAAGTCACGGGTACCTCAGTAGGAAAAAGCTCTGTAATCGTATGTCCGGCTTTTTCAGCCCATGCATAGCCATCCCCGGTTGATCCTGTGTGAGGAACAGATTTGCCTCCAACAGCAATGACAACCGCATGTGTTTGAAGGCGTTCGCCATTTTTTAATAAAACGGCACTCACTCTGTCTTCATCATACTGTACCGTTTCTACAGGACAATTCGTTTTTATCTCAACACGAAGGTCTGATAATTTTCGCAGTAAAGCATCCACTACGGATTGGGCCTTATTACTAATAGGGAACATTCGACCGTGGTCTTCTTCCTTTAATTCAATCCCTAATTTCTTAAAAAATAGAATAATATCTTCATTATTAAAGATTGATAAAGCACTATGTAAAAATCGTCCATTTCCAGGGATGTGCTTAATCAATTCGTCAGTAGGAAGTCTGTTCGTTACATTACAGCGGCCGCCCCCTGAAATAGCCAGCTTTCGCCCAAGCTTGTTTCCTTTATCAAGGAGCAGCACCTTTGAGCCCGATTCTCCAGCAGCGATGGCAGCCATTAATCCGGCAGGACCTCCTCCGATTACAATTACATCATACATATAATAACCCTTTCTATTAAGTACTAGAATTCTTTATGAAAGAAGAGTAAACTACAACTAGTGTGTTTTCAAGTGAATTTGTACTATAATAGTCAAATTTACTTATGCATACAGCAAAAATAAGGTTTAAAATTACATATTGTCTGGCTTTTATCATAACAGTTATATTTACAAATTCCTACGTTGATAAGGAGAAGGAATGAATGTCATCTAAGCTTTTAAGAGGAACGTTTATATTAACACTCGGAACTATTATTTCTAAAGTGCTAGGTTTATTTTATGTGATTCCCTTTGATGCTATTGTTGGAAAAGAGGGTACAACGCTCTATCAATATTCGTATGTACCTTATACTATATTTATAAGTATTGCAACGGCAGGCATTCCGCTGGCCATATCAAAGTTTATATCAAAATATAATGCACTTGAGGAATATGCGGTTGGGAGAAGGCTTTTTAAATCAGGGCTAATTGTTATGCTGTTAACTGGATTTTTCTCGTTTTTAATACTATACTTTTCTGCTCCTGCATTGGGAGAGATGGTCATTCAGGACGATGACCAAGTGACAAAGGTAGAAGATGTCATAACCGTCATTCGTGCTGTCAGCTTCGCTCTTATCGTTGTCCCGTTTATGAGTTTAATTCGAGGCTTTTTCCAAGGACACCAATCCATGGGGCCGTCAGCTGTATCACAGGTAGTAGAGCAAATTGTCCGCATCGTTTTTCTATTAGCAGGTGCTTATATTGTTTTATCTGTTATGAACGGGAAAATAGCTACTGCTGTCAGTGTAGCTACCTTTGCAGCGTTTATCGGGGCAATCGGTTCCTTACTTGTGCTTTTCTGGTACTGGTATAAACGTAAGCCGTACCTTGATGAATTACTGCTGCATGATAAGGGAACGATTGAGATTTCGTTAAAAGATATGTACAAAGAAATTATTCTATATGCGGCACCCTTTGTGTTTGTCGGTATTGCGAATCCACTGTTTCAATTTATTGACCAAATTACGTTCAATAAGGCCATGGTTGAAATCGGCTTGGCCAAGCAATCGGATTTTGCCTTTAGTGCCTTGAATTTTTATTCACATAAGCTGGTTATTATCCCTGTTTCATTAGCAACAGCCTTTTCACTAACGCTGGTTCCTAATATTACTCAGACCTATATGGCAAATGATAGCAATGGATTAACTCGTCAACTGAATCAGACGTTCCAGGTTCTATTGTTTCTCACACTACCTGCTGTTATCGGAATGTCATTACTGGCAGAGCCTATCTATACGGCATTTTATGGTCATGACTTAGCGGGCACTGAGGTATTGCGTGCGTATTCACCTGTCGCTATTCTGTTTGCCTTATACTCTGTGACTGCGGCGATTATGCAGGGGATTGATGAGCAGCGGTTTACGATATTAAGTCTCTTAGTTGGATTGCTAATAAAACTAACGTTAAATATTCCGTTAATCAAATTAATGGAAACAGAAGGTGCGATCCTCGCAACTGCACTTGGATATGGAGCCGCCATTATTATTAATCTAATAGTAATAAAAATATATACCCGTTATTCCTTTAAATTGGTTTTACGCAGGATTCTTTTGATTATAATCTTTTCTGCTTTAATGTTTGCTGGGGCAGGAGGGACCTATATGCTGCTTACTCGTTTCTTATCCCCAGAGTCTGTCTGGCAGTCACTCATCATTATTATAGGCTGTGCTGCTATTGGTGTAGGTATTTATGGAATCCTTGGCATCAAATCTAGATTGGTGAATCGGCTGTTTGGTGATAAAGTAGACCGAGTCATGCAAAAGTTACATCTTAAAGGATAGGAAAAGGGTCTCCAAACTGGAGACCCTTGTTGTTATTTTTAGTAATATTGTTGATCTTCTTGACGAAGTCCAAGTCTTCTTTCGACGCGATCAAGACGGCGGTCAATCTGGTCTACTTGACGGTCCAATCTTTCAATTTGGCGCTCCAATCGAGTTAGACGTTGGTTTAAGTTACCAAAGCCACCACCTGGGAAAAATTGACCTTGTTGAGTTTGGCGATAATCCACCATTGGGTAAAAGTGTTCATATTGACGATAATCCATCATCATTTGACATCTCCTCACTTTATTTTTTTATATGAGACTAAAAATTGTATCTTGTGTGTTCGCCTCATAGTTAAGTTACACGATTACATACTATGATTTTTTTCTGAATTGGAAATGGATAATAGCCTATAATGGAAGAGAAGGAGTGATTTTGTGCGGATAGATAAAATGTTAGCGAATTTAGGCTATGGAAGTCGGAAAGAAGTAAAGGACCTGCTTAAGAGTGGAGTTGTGAAGGTAAATGAAATGCCTGTAAAGAATGGAAAAGAACAGGTTGACCCTAAAGTAGATATCGTAACGTTACATGGTGAGGTGATCGAATATAAGGAATATATTTATTTAATGATGAATAAGCCGCAAGGAGTCATTTCTGCAACAGAGGACCACTATGAAAAAACGGTTATTGATTTACTTGAGATGGAGGATGCTGTATATTCGCCATTTCCAGTTGGCAGGCTTGATAAGGATACAGAAGGCTTGCTGCTCTTAACAAATGATGGTCAGCTTGCGCATCAGCTCTTATCACCGAAAAAGCATGTGCCGAAAACGTATTTTGCAGTGATTGATCGAGAGGTTACAAATGCTGATGTTCAGGCCTTTCTTGAGGGTGTGACGTTAGATGATGGATATGTAACAAAGCCAGGTCAGCTGAAAATAATTAAATCAGGAATTCATTCAGATATCGAGTTAACCATTACAGAAGGGAAATTTCATCAGGTTAAACGGATGTTTGAAGCAGTTGGAAAAAAGGTTGTATACCTGCAAAGAATTTCGATGGGACCTTTACAATTGGATGAAAGTCTTGAACTGGGAGAATATCGGGAACTGACAGATGAAGAAATGACAGCCTTAATGGAAGTGAATACTAAATAAGCCATCTTCATACTGAAGACGGCTTACTCGCTTTCGTTTTTACGAAGTCAATTTAACTTTCTTTTTTGTTGTCGTCCATTTTCCTCGACTTGGGCTTCTGACTAAATCGTTGTACGCTAAGACATTTAAGTCTCTTTGTATCGTCCGAGGAGTGATTCCAAACTCATCTACAAGTTCTTGAGTTGTTACAGTTCCTCGATTGCTAATAAACATATAAACGGATTTGATACGGTTTAACATCCGGTTAGTTGAAGGTTTCAATAAACCACTCCCTATCCTAATTTCAAACCTATGACAAATTCCAGCATCCAACACTTTAGTGAAGATCGAAATCTCCCGA
>Ga0180215_1002141_pt1 | contig 20359 bp, 14 predicted proteins | sample eDN3rd37CBELigBY_FD_128871 | JGI IMG/M metagenome (GOLD analysis project Ga0180215, IMG submission 128871) | Enriched backyard soil microbial communities from Emeryville, California, USA - eDNA 3rd pass 37_C BE-Lig BY (version 2) (version 2) | ecosystem: Environmental > Terrestrial > Soil >... | reverse complement strand
CTGTGCGCCGACCATCCGATTCTACTGCACTTTTGCAGTAGATTTCCATCGACTGTGCGCCGACCATCCGATTCTACTGCACTTTTGCAGTAGATTTCCATCGACTGTGCGCCGACCATCCGATTCTACTGCACTTTTGCAGTAGATTTCCATCGATTGTGCGCCGACCACCCGATTCTACTGCACTTCTGCAGTAGATCTGCACATCGCACGGCCTGCGTATCTCCCGGCTACTTATACGTATCTCGCATCATCACATCTTCATCACTCATCATCTTCATCACTCATCATCTACACCACTCATCATCTACACCACTCATCATCTACACCACTCATCATCTACACCACTCATCATCTTCATCACTCATCATCTTCATCACTCATCATCACATCTTCATCACTCATCATCTTCATCACTCATCATCTTCATCACTCATCATTTTCATTATCACATCTTCATCATCATCATCATTCATATCAATCACTACAACCACCTTCACCAACCCAACCAGCTTACTCTCATCAATACTGGCGGTTCGTGACTTCTCTCTCCGCTACGACTTCGGTAAACACGCCTTCCGGTGGGACGATCCGCTTCGGCAAGGTACGACCTTCGATGATCTCCCTGACTGCCTGCATCAAGATCGGGCCGAATAGCGGATTGCACTCGACGACGCAGTTAATCTTGCCTTCAACCATCATCTCGAATGCCTTACGCGTCCCGTCGACTGAGATGATGATGATATCTTCACCCGGCTGCAACCCGTATTCTTCGATCGCCTCGATCGCCCCGATCGCCATATCGTCGTTATGTGAATACAATACATCGATTGCCTCTCCGCCTAACTCCTCCAGGAATCGACGCATCGTCTCTTTCCCTTGTTCGAATGTAAAGTCTGCGTTCTCCACCCGTTGGATGATCAGATCGTCACGGTCTTCGATCACTTCTCGGAATCCATCTGCTCGCTCGATCGTCGGGGATGAGCCCAAGGTTCCCTGCAGCTCGACGATATGGATCGGTCCCGGCCGATCTCGCACCTTATCGAGCAGATACTTACCTGCTTTACGTCCCTCTTCATAGAAGTCCGAGCCGATCGTCGTCACGTACAGTGTCGGGTCACTCACCTGAACTGCCCGGTCGGATAAGATAACAGGGATGCCAGCAGCCTTCGCTTCCTCGAGTATCGGCTCCCAACCGGATTCGACGACGGGTGAGATGGCGATGACGTCGACATCCTGCCTGATGAACCCGCGGATCGCTTCGAACTGCTTCTCCTGTGACTGCTCTGCGTTCTCGAACAACAGCTTTATCCCAGCTTCTGTTGCCGCCTCCTGGATCGACCGGCTATTCGCCTTGCGCCAGTCGCTCTCTGAGCCCAGCTGTGAGAAGCCGAGCACGATCTGCTGCTCTTCCGGAGGAGCTTCTTGCCCAAGAAGTGTGACATGTGGGGATTGCTCATCGAGTACGACGGAGTCAACGAAGGGTTCGAGCCCCGAGTTGCTCTCACAAGCAGTGAGTACCACGATCGCTAGCATGATGATCCATAGTCTCATATATCTGGTTAGCCCTTTCATCTTCTCCCTCCTTATACTTCTACTTCACGATCGTGATAACGGATCACTATTCGCCACGAACTACATGACCTCGAATGATTCATACATACGCAGTTCATACATACGCAGGTCATGCATTCGCAGGTCATGCATTCGCAGGTCATGCATTCGCAGGTCATACATACGCAGGTCATGCATACGCAGGTCATGCATTCGCAGGTCATGCATTCGCAGTTCATGCATACGCAGGTCATGCATACGCCATTCAAGCAACCGCAGGTCATGCATACGCAGTTCATACATTCGCAGGTCATACATACGCAGGTCATGCATTCGCAGGTCATGCATTCGCAGGTCATGCATTCGCAGGTCATGCATTCGCAGGTCATGCATTCGCAGGTCATTCATACGCAGGTCATGCATTCGCAGGTCATGCATTCGCAGGTCATGCATTCGCAGTTCATGCATTCGCAGTTCATGCATTCGCAGTTCATGCATTCGCAGTTCATGCATTCGCAGTTCATACATACGCATGCACACATAGCAGAACGCTCTGCGATCATGGATGCTTCGTCCACAGAGCGTTCCTCACTATACATATTATATGTTATAAAGCCCGATCTTTGGTAGCACTAACATTAAAGATTCGTTGCAGGACGATGAAGACGAATAGCAGCAGACCGATCACGATCTTCGTCCACCACGAGCTGAGCGTTCCTTCGAACGTGATGATCGTCTGGATCACTCCCTGGATCATGACGCCGAAGAAGGTTCCCGCGACATACCCGACACCACCTGTGAGCAGCGTTCCACCGATGACGACCGCAGCGATCGCATCCAGCTCGAGTCCGACAGCGTGCAACCCATATCCCGACAGCATATAGAAGGTGAAGACGACACCGCCGAGTGCGGAGCAGAGTCCGCTGAACGCATAGATCGCGATCTTCGTACGAGCAACCGGCAATCCCATCAGGAGCGCGGACTGCTCATTACCTCCGATCGCATATGTGTTGCGACCGAACCGTGTATAGTGCGCCATGTATAATGCCAACAGGACGACGACTAACGCGATGACGACGCTGATCGAGATGAAGCTTCCATCGAAGAACCGGATCTTCGTCAGAGCCATCTTCGTATAGAACGGATCCGTGATCGTAATCGTGTTGATGCTGATCACATAGCATAGTCCTCGTGCAAGGAACATCCCTGCTAGCGTGACGATGAACGGCTGTATCTGGAAGTAGTGAATGATCGCACCCATGGCCCCACCGAATACCGTTCCGATCGCGAGCACCAACGGGATGACGACTAGCGGCGGCAAGCCTCCCTGCTCGATCAACGAGGCCGAGAGCATCGTCGTCAGGGCGACGACCGAACCGACGGACAGGTCGATCCCGCCTGATAAGATCACGAATGTCATGCCGATCGCCACGACGAGTAGGAAGGCGTTATCGATCAGCAGGTTAAACAACACCTGCGTCGAGAAGAAGCCCGTATACCGCATAGAACCGGCAGCGAACGCTAGTGCAAATAGTCCGATCGTGATGAGGACAGGAAGATATGGCTTCTTAAGCATGTCGCGTCACCTCCTGGTCGGTTCCGACGGGCCGCGACTTGCGTCTCTTCGCCAGACGGGCTCTGAACTGTTCAGACTGGATCAAGCATACGACGAATACGACGATCGCTTTGACGACTAGATTGATCTCTGGCGGTACGCCGATCGTATAGATCGTCGTCGTCATCGTCTGGATGATCAACGCCCCAACGATCGTGCCAGATAAGTAGAATCGACCGCCGGTAAGCGCTGTTCCGCCGATGACAACTGCAAGTATGGCATCCAGCTCGAACCATAGTCCCGCGTTATTGCCGTCCGCGCTAGATACATTCGAACTGACTAGCAAGCCTGCGATCCCTGCACATAGTGCGCAGAATATGTAGGCAGCGATGATGACCGAGCGGGATTTGATACCGGATAGACGACTTGCGGTCGGGTTCGACCCGACAGATTCGATGAATAGCCCCAGCGCTGTCCGTCGAGTGAACAAGGCTGTCACCAGCCATACCGCAGCAACGATAAAGATCGAGAAGGGGAGCAACAGTAGCCATCCCGCACCGATATACTTGTACGTATTACTCGAGATCGTGATGATCTGACCGCTCGTAATGAGCTGAGCGATACCTCGACCCGCGACCATCAAGATTAGTGTCGCGATGATCGGTTGAATCCCAGCACCAGCGACAAGCAGCCCGTTCCATAATCCAAGTACGATCGATAGACCGAGTGCCATCGCGACCGCCATGATGACGGCGCCCAGACTGTTCTGATCTGTCGCCTGACTGATCGATAAGCAAGCGACTGCGCCGGATATCGCAACTAGAGAGCCGACGGAGAGGTCGATCCCACCTGTCGCGATGACGAGCGTCATGCCGATCGATACGAGCATAAGCGGCGATCCATAGTTCAAGATATCGATTAAGCTGCCATACAGATGACCGCCTTGTATCCGGATCGAGAAAAAGCCTGGATTATAGATGAGATTGAATAGTAATAATACCGCCAGTGCAGCTAGCGGCCAGAATAAATAATGTTTAGTCATGCGTTGCCACATCGAGCTCACCTCCCTGCTATAGCCTTCATGACGTTCTCATGGCTGATCTCATCCGACTCCATCATCGAGATCAACTGCCGATCACGAAGCACTGCGATGCGGTCGCTGACGCGAACGACTTCTTCTAATTCGGAAGAGATGAACAGAACGGCCATCCCTTCTTGCGATAGTTGCAACACAAGCTTCTGAATCTCCGTCTTCGCACCGATGTCGATGCCACGCGTCGGTTCGTCGAGTATGAGTAGATCAGGCTGCATCAGTAACCAACGTGCCAGCAGAACCTTCTGCTGATTACCCCCACTTAAGTTACGGATCAGAATTTCTGGGTTCTTCGGGTTAATGTTAATCTTCTGGATATATTCATCCGCGATCTCTTCCTGACGCTTGCGTGAGATCGTGCGGAACCATCCGCGGCTCGCCTGAAGGGCTAAGATGATGTTCTCGCGAACGGATAGATCGGCGATGATCCCTTCCGTCTTGCGGTTCTCTGAACAGAAGGCGATGCCTTGCTTAATCGCCGCGCGCGGCGAATCGATCGGAGCACCTGTCTTACCAGAAGTACGTAGCACTCCCTGATCAGCTCGATCCGCGCCGAACAACAGTCTCGCTGCTTCCGTTCGTCCAGATCCAAGCAGCCCCGCGAAGCCGATGATCTCCCCTCGTTCGATCGTCAGATCGAACGCTTCGATCGCGCGATTGCGACGCAAACCACGCGCCTCTAGGAACTGCTCACCCGACCCGACCGCATCACGCTTCGCTTGGTTAGGGAGTTGCTCAAGCTGCTCAAGTTCCTTACCGATCATCTTCGTCACGAGCTCGATGCGAGGTAAGTCTCGCGTCATATATTCCCCGACGAATTCTCCTGAGCGGAGGATCGTGATGCGATCTGAGATCTCATAGACTTGATCGAGGAAATGTGTGACGAATAAGATGGCGAGTCCTTGCTCCTTCAGCTTGCGCATGACCGCGAACAGCTCGCGAACCTCGTTCTGATCGAGACTGGAGGTCGGCTCGTCCAGTATCAGCACCTTGGCCGAGATGTTCAGCGCACGAGCGATCGCCACGAGCTGCTGGACCGCGACCGAATAAGCTCCTAACGGTAAGGTGACATCGATCTGCACATGGAGCCGCTCCTCAAGCAGCTGCTTCGCACGACGATTCATCTCTTTCCACAGGATCCGACCGAAGCGACGTGGTTCCCTGCCGATGAAGATATTCTCTGCAACGCTTAGATTCGAGCATAGATTCACCTCTTGATAAACAGTCGATATGCCGTATTCCTGTGCTTCATAAGGACTGCTGACGTGGAGCCTGCGCTCGTCTAACTGAATCTCGCCTTCGTCGATCTCATGCACTCCGGTCAATACCTTGATCAAGGTCGATTTGCCCGCGCCATTCTCTCCCATAAGCGCATGAACTTCTCCTGGAAACAAGCGAAAGCTAACGTTACTCAGAGCAGCGAACCCCGAGAATCGCTTGTGAATGCCTCGCATCTCCAGGATGGGACGTTGATTCATTACATGATCCTCTCCTTTCTCCATTCATCTAGCGATATACGATGCTGAAAGAAAGAGCCACCTCGACCATCCTATCGTTAGGTTGAGTGACTCTTTCTCAGCTTCACATTTCTTATCCACAACGTATCTATATCATCTTATAAATCTAGATGACCGATTAGTACTTCCGATCAGGCAGTGCTGCTTTCGCTTCTTCCGGTGTGAAGGTTGCTTCGATAACCGGGATGCGCTTCGGCACGTCTTTACCTGCTACGATATCCTTCGCGATATCCATCAGCTGTGGTCCGAAGAGCGGATTACACTCGACGATGAAGTTGATCTTCCCATCAGCAGCAGCTTGCATGCCGTCCTTGACAGCATCAACCGTGATGATGATGATGTCTTTACCTGGTACTAGTCCGGCTGCTTCGATCGCTTGGATCGCACCCAGTCCCATGTCGTCGTTATGTGCATACAACACATCGATATCATCATGTGCTTGCAGGAACGATTGCATGACTTCTTTACCCTTAGCACGAGTGAAGTCACCCGTCTGGGAAGCGATGATCTTCAGATTGGCATTCTCCTTGATGATCTCCTCGAAGCCAGCCTTCCGGTCGATCGCAGGAGCTGAGCCTGTCGTACCTTGCAGCTCGACGATATTGATCGTCTCTGAGGAATCCTTGAATTGATCCAGTAACCAACGACCAGCTTTACGGCCTTCCTCTACGAAGTCCGAACCGATGAATGTGGTATACAACGAGGTATCTTGTGAGTCAACCGCACGGTCTGCTAAGACGACCGGAATGCCCGCGTCTTTCGCTTCTTGCAGCACGGTATCCCAGCCGGATTCGACAACCGGCGAGAATGCGATGACATCAACCTTCTGTTGAATGAACGAACGGATCGCCTTGATCTGATTCTCTTGCTTCTGTTGCGCGTCGGAGAACTTCAGCTCGATACCAGCATCCTTCGCTGCTTGCTTGATCGAGTCCGTGTTGGCCGTCCGCCAACCGCTCTCAGCTCCGACTTGAGCGAATCCCATGACAAGACCCGAATCGCCACCGCTTCCTTGCTTACCCCCACTGCCTCCATCTCCATTGCCGCTTCCCCCGGCGCAAGCAGCAGTGAACAACATGATCGCGATTACTGAGAGCAGTCCCAGTAGCCTCATATTTCTCTTCATGTTACATACCTCCCCTTTTACATTCACCTATAGACGGTGTGGTTTCATTATAGAGCGCTTAGAAATGCTGATTATACAGAGATTCGTATGCATTCCTTTGGATTTTATAGGCATTTCCTCTTATATAGGTGTCTGTTCTTGGTTTATTATGTGGAATTCTTTGATTTTTTTGTTATGAATGCGATTACAACGGGATTATCGTTTATGATAAGATGGAAATAACTGATGTCATGTTCATAGAGAGGTCGTTCATCGATGAGCAAGTGGTTTCATTTCCAACTATCCAGCTTACGGACGAAGCTGATGATCATGTTCATCGCCCTTACGCTAATCCCGCTAGTCGCTATCGGACTCGTCTCATATCTGAAGTCGTTCGACACCATCTCCGATCATAGTAAAGCTGCCTCGATGTATGTCGCCGACGAATTAGCCCGCAGCATCGACATACACTTCCAAGACACCAGTCGGCTATTAGAGCTCGAGAATAATTCTACTGTGCTGCAATTTCTATTCAGACAGACCGATTCGTATACAGATGCGAAGCAGATCTTACAGACGTTAGCCTTATACAGAGAGACGTATACTTATGACCATGTGCTGAATATCTCTCTGGTGAATCTGTATGGGAGAGGCATCAGCGAACGCAAGGGAGTCTTCTCACTCAACCAGAATCCGCTTCGTAACCCTCACTATTCGCACCTGATGAGCCATCCCGACGACGTCTTGATCGTGCCAGCAGCGACCTCGTCCCCGCTGGATCGGCTGGACGGATATCAGTATCCAGAAGGCAATATCATCTCTGTCATCTCGACGATCAAGCAGCAGATCACGAACGAGGTCATCGGCTTCATCGTGATCGATCTGGACGATACATTCGTTCGAAACTTCCTAGAGCATTCGACCTTCGGCAAGACTGGGAACTTCTTCGTCACAGACGCAGAGGGGCATCCGATCTACCGGCCCTCCGAAACGATACATAGTATCGACTTCTTACGATCATATGGGCGACTCTCAAGCATGAAGGATACGATCATCACGGATTCGATCAACAACGAAGGGCAGCAGTTCATCACCTATACAACCTCACAGGAGACCGGGTGGAAGATTATCGGCATCGCACCTCTTGCAGAGATCGTAGAAGACGCTTATGAGATTCGCAGATTGATCTTGATCAGTGTCGGACTTAGTATATTATTTATATTTGCCTTGTATTTCTTCATGACGACGCGCTTGACGAAGCCGATCCATATCTTGATGAGGAAGATGCGTCAAGCCTCCTCCGGTAATCTGGACGCGAAGGTTCATCCCTCTGGCTCTGACGAGATCGCTGATCTAGGCAACTGCTTCAATACGATGACGGAGCAGATCAAAGACCTGATGAACAAAAGCATACGAGAGCAGCGCCTCATCCAGATGGCGGAGCTGCGCATGCTGCAGGCACAGATCAACCCACATTTCCTATACAACACGCTAGATTCGATCGTATGGATGGCGGAAGCAGGCAAGAACGATCAAGTCATCCACCTCATCCAGGCATTATCCCGCTTCTTCCGCATCAGTCTCAGTAAAGGACGAGATCTGATCACGCTGAAGGAAGAACTAGAGCATGTACATAACTATCTCATGATTCAACAAGTCAGATATCGTGATATCCTCGATTATTCGATAGACGTACCGGAGGACGTGAAGTCATATTATATATTGAAGATGACCTTACAACCGATCGTAGAGAACGCCCTCTACCACGGCATCAAGAATAAACGCGGTAAAGGCATGATCCGCATCAGCGGTAAGCGCGAGGGGGCTGCTCTGCTCATCACGATCTCTGATGACGGCGCCGGCATGAGTCGTGAGGCGATCGACCTTCTGACACAGCGCAACCAAGTGACAGCGTATGAAGAGCTACACGGTGTGCTGAAGCATCAGCACGAGCATTCCGGATATGGCCTATATAATGTAGAACAACGGATTCGACTATATTTTGGAGCGGATTACGGCATAACGATTCAGAGCCGAGAAGGGATCGGAACGGATGTCACCGTACGCATTCCTGTCCATACAGGGGGGATTCGACTTGAAGAAACGTATCTTTCTAGTGGATGACGAGATCGCCATTCGCGAGAATATCCGAGATTGCATCAAGTGGGACAGAGAAGGATTCATCTATTGTGGTGATGCTTCTGATGGTGAGATGGCGCTGCCTCTCATCGAGGAGCTGCGACCAGATATTCTGATCACCGACATTAAGATGCCCTTCATGAACGGCTTGGAGTTAAGCGCGATCGTACGCAGACAGCTTCCGGACACGAAGATTATCTTGATCAGCGGTCATGATGAGTTCGATTATGCTAGACAAGCTGTGCGCATCGGAGTCGAGGATTATTGCCTGAAGCCGATCAGCGCCGCGGACCTCATCCGGTTGCTGCACGAAGTGTCGGAGAAGATCGATCGCGAAGCGGAACAGAAGAGAGAGCTTGACCGTCTGACGAAGAGTGTGACCGAGAGGGAGAGGTTGTCCCGAGAAGAACTGGTCAGTCAGCTTTGTGGCGGCTTGATCGCGACTGCGGAGGCGGTCGAGATCGCATCGGAGCTACAAGTTCCGCTGATCGCCCGCTATTACGCAGTCGTCTTGACTGACTTCCAAGCTGAGCGTGAGCAGCATGCCGGGTTACCATCTGCGATGGGCGAGGTCCAGGAAGCGATCGGCGAGATCATCCGAAAGCATGCAGACTTTCTCGTCTGCAAGCGAAGCAGAACAGAGCGAATCTGGGTGTTGAAGTCAGATCAGAGAGAGCAGCTACAATATATTTGCGATACATTCGGTGACAGCCTGCGATCCGTAGAAGCTTCCTGTGGATACTCGATCACGATCGGCGTAGGCAGTATTCAGAACCGTCTCCAGGGAGTACACGCCTCCTTCATCGAGGCGGAGGATGATAAACACTGGCGCAAGATTACCCGGCAGCATCGCTCAAATCTACTGGAACGATCCGGGACCGTCGGGCAGGATATCTTCCTCGACCGCGATGCGTTCATCGATTTCCTAACACTCGGCTCTCGAGAGCAAGCCGCGCCCTATATCCGTAGATTTACAGAAGGTCTAAGGCAGATCGAATGGCAGTCTACCCTGTTCGGTTATTATGCGTTAACGGATCTTACGTTGGCTGTTCTGAACAAAGCTCGTAAGCTATATCGGAACGCAGACTCGATAGAGGAATCGATCGACGAGATGAGACGGATGATCAATAAGGTCCAATCATGGGAGGACGCTTGTGCATATCTGACTCGGTTGGCTAACTTGTTCTGGCAGTGGCGAGCAGATGCAGCCGGTAGATACGGTGATCTGATCGCACTCGTGAAGGGCTATGTTCTCGATCATTATAGTAAGGTCGAACTATCCCTTCAGGATGCAGCCAATCATGTGAACGTAAGTCCTAGCCACCTCAGCAAGATATTCAGCCAAGAGACTGGTCAGACGTTCATCGATTTTCTCATGAAGACGCGCATCCGCAAGGCGATGGAGCTCCTCATATCAACCAATGCCAAATCATACGAGGTAGCCTTCCAGGTCGGGTATAACGATCCTAGTTACTTCTCCAACCTGTTCAAGAGAGTAACGGGTATGACGATACGAGAATTCCGTAAGAATGGATGGCAGCATGACGACTTGTTCCATGAGGAGGATCCCTTTGAATCTTCATCGAGTATGTAATGTCCTATTACGCACGGCTGCTATGCTCCTCATCATCAGTCTGGTAAACGCCTGTGAAGCTACGGCTGATCCCCGCCCGATGTCCTCCCAGGGACCGGACTCTGTCACTTCCGTGCCTGTGTTCACATACGGCATCATCTATCCGCACGTCCACCCCTTCTATGAGGTCGTCACGGAAGGTGCGGAGCGTGCCGCGGAGGAAGCGGGTGGCCGTCTCATCATCAAAGCGCCGGACGAAGCGAATCTCGAGCAGCAGATTCGGATGATCGAGGATATGGTGCGGCAACGAGTGAATGGCATCGCGATCTCACCCATCGACAGCGATGCCCTGACACCTTACATCGACCAGGCGATCGAGGCTGGTATTCCTGTCATCTGCTTCGAATCTGACGCTCCGACGAGTCGCAGGTTAACTTACATCGGTGGCGACAACGAACAAGCAGGCGCACTGATGGGTTACGCACTTGAAGACATCATGGGGGATGAAGGCATGGTACTTGTCGAGTATGGGATGTCCAGCATGAAGAGCCAAGAGCAACGTCTGAATGGATTCATCGATTATACGCGCGATCATACAGACATCCAAGTACTGGAGGTGAGGTCTCACGAAGGCAGTGAGGATCAAGCATTACTCGAGATCGAGCAGATGATCGATGCCCATCCGCACTTCGACGCCTTCATCTCACTAGACTATGTATCCGGCGCCAGCTCGATCATCGCATGGAAGGCGATGGGGCTGAACCGCTATGCCCTGACGTTCGGGATGATGCCTGCCATCGAAGAAGCGATCGTCAACGGCCAGATCTCGCTCGCGATCTCACAGAACGAAGCATTATGGGGTGCACGCATCGTCGATACCTTACAGAATCTCAACCGTCACTCGACGGTATCTGAGATCATTCACCTTGGTGACACGATCATCGATGTGACGGACGTTCAGATAAGGTGATAGATGAACGTATATTATGGAGCCTCCTATCGCATCCTTGTCATATAACATCGATGAGGAGGGAATCAGTATGACGACAGACTCGAACTATAATCATAACCAGCATGACCACACTGACAATAATGAGCAGCGACAGAACCACGTTCATGGTGGCGAATATCGCAACGGCCGATTAAGTCAGATCAAGAACCATAACCCCGATGGTGAAGAAGTGCCGAATGAATATATCAATCGAGAACAGTGAGAGTCAGTGAGAGTCAGTGAGAGTCAGTGAGAGATCACTGGCCACTATCTGTAACATGCATACGGAACTGAGATCACTTCACAGCCGGAGGCAATCCATGATACTGGACTGCCTCCGGCTGCATGTGAGCGATATCATCGTTCGATTCGTCGAAACTGGCTGTTATAGAGCGCATAGTATTGTCCCTGCTGTTCGAGTAGCTGCGCATGTGTCCCCCGCTCGATGATCGTGCCGTTATTCATGACGAGGATCTGATCTGCTTCGCGTATCGTTCCGAGTCGGTGTGCGATGACGAAGCTCGTACGGCCGCGCATCAGCTCGCGCATCGCCGTCTGAATATGCATCTCTGTACGGGTATCGATGCTGCTCGTCGCCTCATCCAAGATGAGGATCGCGGGATTGGCCAGCACAGCCCGAGCGATCGTCACGAGCTGGCGTTGCCCCTGGCTTAGGTTCTGTCCCCCAGGGGCTAGCAGCGTATCATACCCTTGTGGCAGCTTCTGTATGAAGCTATGCGCATTGGCCAGCTTAGCAGCTGCTTCGATCTCTCCTTCTGACGCATCTAGACGACCGTAGCGGATGTTCTCTCTGATCGTATCCGAGAATAGATAGGCGTCCTGCAGCACGAGACCGATATGGCCTCTTAGCGTGTCTTTGTCCATCTCCCGAATATCGACGCCATCGATCGTGATCTTGCCGGTATCCACCTCGTAGAATCGGGTCAGCAGATTGATGATCGTCGTCTTCCCAGCACCAGTCGGACCTACTAGGGCGATCATCTGACCAGGTGAAGCACTTAGCGATACATGCTGTAGGATCGGTACGCCTGCCTGATAGCTGAACGACACATCTTCGAAGAGGACTTCTCCACGAACCTGATCGGATACCTGATCGTCACACTCTGTCCCATGCCGCATCGACTCTAGCGCATCATCCTTCGACCGCGGAGCGTCGTGCGGGTCGCCTTCCATATGCAGATGCGATCGACCACTGATTATCGACCCTTCCACATGCTCTCCCTCTGCACGCTGACGCCCTAGTCCCTCCGTTATTGGGTGATCATCAGACTTCGCGTTCCTCGCATTATCCTCACGATCCGTTTCGTTAGTCCTGATCTCCGCGTCTCCAGCAGCCTTCTGTTCATACTCTGTTTCCGTATCGATCGTCTCGAATACACGTTCTGCACCCGCGATCGCAGATTGTACGAGGTTGAACTGGTTCGCCAGATCATTCAGCGGACGTTGGAATTGCTTCGAATAGTTCAGGAATGCGACGACGATCCCGACGGTCGTCCAATCCTGGAACGCCATCCAGCCTCCTACAGCCGCCATAAGAGCAAAGCTAATGTTATTCAACATATTCATAAGCGGCGCGACGACACCCGAGTAGATCTGCGCCCGGATGCTCGCACCTGTTAATTGTTCATTCATCCGACCGAACCTGCTGATCGCAACCTGTTCTCTACGGTATACCTGTACAACCTTCTGACCTGAGATCGTCTCTTCGATGAAGCTGTTCAGCTCCCCTAGCTTCTTCTGCTGCTCGCTGAAATACCGGCGCGTCCACTGTGCGACCAGCTTCGTAGCGAATACGACAAACGGGATCATCACCATGCTGACCAGCGTTAGCCACACGTTCAAGTAGAGCATCACAGCGACGGATCCAACGAGCGCCAGCACGCTAGCGATCAGCTGCGTGACACTCTGGTTCAAAGTCCCTGATACGTTCTCGATATCGTTGGTCGATCGACTCATCAATTCACCGTGCGTCTTACTATCGAAGAAGCGAAGAGGCAGTAACTGCAGGCGCTGGAAGATATCTCTTCGCATCTCACGAACCGTGTGCATCGACACCTTCACCATGATGAACTGCTGCAGCCATGAAGTGAGTGAATGGAGAGCATATATGCCTAGCAAGATGCCCCCGATACGGACAAGTCCTGCATAATCACCAGGGATGATGTAATGATCTACCGCTATGCCGAGCAGATAAGGCGCTGCCAGTGAGCATGCAGTGACGAGTACCGTGGATAGTAAGACGCCGAACAGTCCCGTCCGATACACGCTTAGATAGTGCCAGATGCGACCGAGCGTCTGCCAGGCATCCTTCGGCTTCGCCTTGGTCACGACGATCCCTCTCGGACCTCCTCCTCGCAGACTGAGGTCTGGTGCTTGCGCCACAGTCGTTGTTGAAGCTGGAGGCTGTGTGTGCATATTAGCCATGACTGACCCCCTCCTTCCCTAGCTGCGACTCGTATATCTCCTGATAGATCTCGTTCGATGAGAGCAGCTCTTGATGAGTGCCGGAAGCGACGACTCTACCCTGATCCAGTACGAGGATCTGATCAGCATCCATCACGGATGATATGCGCTGCGCGATCATGATGCTCGTACTGCCATCCATCAGCTGAGCCATCGCACGCTGAAGTCTGGACTCTGTCCCCATATCGAGCGCACTCGTGCTATCGTCCATGATGAGGATCGACGGCTGCAGGATGAGCGCACGTGCGATCGCGATGCGCTGCTTCTGCCCACCGGACAGATTCACTCCCCGTTGCCCGAGCACCGTATCATAGCCATTCGGCATAGCCATGATGAAGTCATGCGCTTGCGCCGTTCTCGCAGCCTCGATCACCTCATCCTCCGTCGCGTCAGGTCGACCGTAGCGGATATTATCTCGTATCGTGCCGGTGAACAGGATGGTCTCCTGTAGGACGATCCCGATCTGCTCGCGAAGCGAGGCCAGCTCATAGTCGCGAACATCGATGCCGCCCACGAGCACTTCCCCATCCGTCGCATCATATAACCGTGGGATCAGTCCGACGAGCGAAGACTTGCCGGCACCTGTCGCACCGATGATCGCCACGTTCTGCCCTTGCTTGACAGTGAAGCTAACTCCGTCCAAGACGAGCTCCGCATCGGGACGGAACGCGAAGCTGACGTGTCTGAACTCCACCGTTCCCGGCTGCTCGACGGTCGTGACGGCTAGCTCAGCATTACGAATCTCGGACTCTGTATTCATCACTTGAAGGATGCGGTCCGCTGACACCTTAGCACTCGAGATACGCACCAGCATCATCGCGACAGAAGAGAGAGCGAATAGGACCTGTGTGACATAGTTGATGAATGCCACCAGAGTCCCTACCTCGAATGAATCATCGATGACATCTTTGCCGCCGAGCAACAGCACAGCGACGATGCTCACATTCAAGATGAGCGTTAAGATCGGCATGTTCACAGCGACGAGCCGTTGCGCTGAGATCGCAGTCTGCGTATAATCGACATTCGCACGACGGAATCTATGATTCTCGTAGTCCGCTCGCACGAAAGCCTTCGAGACGCGGATGCCTGCGAGATTCTCCTGCAAGACCGTATTCACCCCGTCGAGCCTCTGCTGCACCTTAGCGAACAGCGGCAGCGTCATCCGGATGAGTAAGATCATGACGACGAATAAGATCGGCACAGATATCGCGAGGATGACCGCAAGCTTCGGACTGATGATCACCGCCATGACGATACTCCCCAGCGCCATGAACGGTGAGCGCACGAAGACGCGCAGCAGCATCTGCACCATCGTCTGCAGCTGCACGATATCATTCGTCAGCCGGGTGATCAGTGAGCCTGGCTTAAGCTCGTCGATATTACGAAACGAGAATGCCTGGATATGCTTGAATAGATCGTTACGCAAGTCTGCCCCGAATCGTTGCGATGCGATCGAGGCATAGATCGTACATCCGACTCCGCCGACGATCCCGATCAGTGCGATAGCGATCATCGTCACGCCTGTATCTCGTATATGGGCGATGTCTCCGGTCATGACACCATGATCGATGATGCTCGCCATCAGCAGTGGTTGTAGCAGGTCCATCGCGACCTCCACCAGCATGAGGAGCGGTGCGAACAGTGCCGCTTTCCAGTGCGGTCGCAGGTAAGATAGTAATTTGATCATAAGTTCCCCTTCTTCATTCCTTCGGTCGTCTAGCATCCTGTGTCGTATCGTGTCCGTCTCCAGGATTCGTAGACATCGCTCTGATATTATGCTGGATATGAGACAGGATGTTGCTCACACTATCGAGATCCGCCTTGTCTAGACCGCGTATCGCTTGCTGTTCCAGTCTGTCTAGCGTCTCCTGCACGGACCTAAGCGTCTCGAGTCCCTTATCTGTGATATAGATGCGCGAGACACGCTGATCCTTATCATCCGCTCGACGCATGACCATCCCGCTTTTCTCCATCCGATTCAGCATGACAGTCAGTGTCGCCGCCGTGATCTCTAGCTGTGCAGCAAGCTCCTTCTGACTCTGCCCATTCTTATGCGCTAGCGCGAACATGAGCGGTGGTTGTCCAGGGTATACGTCATATTCACTAAGTGCAGCATGGATTCGATTAAAATGCTGTCTAGAGATATGGTATATCATCCTCATAATGGACATCCTCTGATCATCCTGATGCATCCTGTTACCTCCGTTAGTTAGTCGACTAAGTAATAGCGTAATCGGTTCGCTACGGAATGTCAAAGTATAAAAAGCCAAGGCTGCTTCCGCATCCTCGGCTCTATATCATGTGATACCACAAGTTCAACAGACTATAGCTTACTCCACGATCAACCTGGTCTTCACTCGACTAAGCTCAGGATTCACGTCCCGCTCCTCAGTCAGATCGAGTACGGGGTAGCCATCGATATCGAAGTGCACGCGACGTATGCCCGTGCTTCTCGGACCATCCACACCCGGTCTAGCGTGATAGGCATTCCAGATATCCCCCTCATCATCGATCACATAGGAGTTATGCCCTGGCCCGAACTGCCCTGGAACGCTTCTACTCGTCAAGAGCGGATAATTCGTCTTCGTCCAGCTCTTCGGATCCAGCAGATCAGTCCCCGCTTCAGCCGTCAGTAGTCCCACGACATACGTCGCATCAACTGCTGCACTCGAGATCGTAAGGAACAGCTTCGAGCCTCTCTTCAGTGCGAATGGTCCTTCATCGACGAACGTATGGTTATTCGCCCATCCATAGTCCGGCTTCGACAGGAGTACGGGATCGGTCGTTAGCTTCCACGGTTCCTCGGGATTCACCTTCGCGATATAGACCCATGCTCCGATGTCTACCGGTACGAATTGGCGCTCTGACCACGATACATAGTATTCATGCTCCCATTCGAAGATCGTCATATCCAGCGAGATCGTCTTCCCGGCTTCACACAAGTAAGAGCCGTCCTTCCTTAACACACGTCGCGGCTCAGACCAATCTTCCCTGCGTGTAGGATCGCCTCCACGCCGCAGCTGCATGACATGGCACTCTTCCTGCAGGAACTCTCCTGGTGTAGCGGCATGGAAGATGTACAGCTCGTCTCCGATCGCATGTAGCTCAGGCGCCCATAGCAAGTTACCGACATGCGGATACGTCTTCGCGTCTAGGATCAGATGCTCGGGAGCATCTATGAGCCCGTGGATCGTATCTGCGACTCGAATATACATCGTGCGGTTGCCATCCGCATCATTCGTCGCGATGAAGTAGTATTGACCCTGCCACTTGGAGATACAAGGATCCGCGCGATGAACCGCAACAGGGAACGGGTACTGATCCTGATGAATGCTCCCCTTAAGCGAATATTCGCCAGGCTTGTCCCAGTCGATCCCATCAAGCTCCCAGTCTACCGTCTTCCATGATGTTGTCCCGTCATTATAGACCGCCTTCACCTTCACCTGCTTCAGCTGCTCCGCGGACGATACCCTCACTTCCTCAGGTACTTCCGTCGCGGTGTGATAGGGACTGGACAGTCGATAGCGAAGCCTCTTGCCGATCTGCTCTGGAACGGTGATCACATTGCGCGAGACGATGCCCTCGATGTCTGCTGACACACGTGGAAGCTCAACCGCTTCTGTGCGCACGGGTTCTCCAACACTTCTTAGGGCATACAGATCCGTCACTTCGTTGCGATACCAGTTCTCTTGTGTGTCCTGCCAGTAGATGATGTGAACATTCCTCCTGGCATCATATTCACAGACCACATCCTGTATGTATACATCCGTACGAAGATCGATCAGACCGACCTCCTCATATTGCAGTAGATCATGCGAGGTGAAGAACAGTATCTTTCCCTTGCTCTCTTCATCGGCATCTCCATCAGCAGTTGTACGGATCGCAACAACCCCATAGGAGCCATCTTGTAGAGCAAATACATACGGACATCTCAAGCTCTTCGGATTCATCGTTCTGTTCTCGTTATCCGTTGCCTTAGCGAATAACACACCGGAGTTGTGATTCAGCGCTTCATACTGGACACCGTCTTGACTGTATGCCAGATGCATACTGTAGGCTAACCTCTTCGCATAGATGATGTCTTCTTGTGGCTCTCGGGTGTAGCATAATACGTAATTACTCACGCGCATATCAGCACCTTCCACATATATAGAGTCTTTGTTTCTCGCATCCATTCCGATTGCTGGCGATCATTTCCTTCGTCTATATATTATTATGTTAATGTAACTATTACAACGACGAATGTTTCGGTTCGTTAGCGTCGATCGCTCACCTCATCATCGATCACGAATAAGAACGCCAATAATCCTGATGATCATTGGCGTTCTCCTAGGTTACGATATATGGATTAATAGTGATAGAGACGATACATGAGTACGGCGGCTTCTGCTCTTGATGTATACGCGGTCGGATTCAGTCTCACGCCATCGCCCTTGACGATGCCGTGCTTGACTAGTGTCGCCATGCTCTGTATAGCATAAGCAGCGACTTCTCCCTTATCCGCGAAGCGTTCCAGATCTGCCGAAGATCCTCCTGTCAGATACTGCTGCGCTACTTCCATCGCACGTACGATGAGCGTCATCATATCCTGTCTCGTGATCGGCGCTGTCGGATCGAACTTATCGTGACCGACTCCATTCGTAATGCCGAGCTTCTTCGCGATCGCGACCGCTTCTGCATAGGATGCATCTGCCGGGACATCCGAGAAGTTATCTTTCACCTCCGCATTAAGCCCCAGCGCGCGGATCAGCTGCAGGATGAATTCGCCACGCGTAATATGCGCCGTTGGATCGAATAGACTATCATCCTGATGTGCGCCGTCACCGATGACCCCTTTGGACGCCATCACTTCGATCGCCCTGATCGCCCATGGATATGCTGCGATATCCTCGAAGCTCTTCTTCACGTATGCAACCGCGTATTGACTGAGATGCGTCGTCGTGAAGGTGACTGTACCTGTGGCAGGATCATATCTGCCAGAAGGTACTGCGACAGCTGCTCCTGTGCCGTCGATATACCAGACGACGATATGCTCTGGGTCCGCAAGCTCTTCTGCTGTAGGTGTATACGGTATCGTAATGGTGAGCGGTGCTTCTGGATTATTCCACTCGATCTTATTGCCATCCACGTATACATCCAGCTCGATGACCGGCCGATCTCCGATACGATCAAGAACGTCCTGGTCCAGCGTACTCGTATCCGCTCTGGCGATCGATAGTGTAACTTGCTGAGCGCCTGATACATCATCTGGTGTAAGCATGTTACTAGGGAGCTTCAACGTTGCAAGCTCCGATACGATCTCGATCATCTTCGTCGCATCGTCACCGCCTAACGAGCTAGCAGGCACTGTAACGGTATAAGCCGTCACACCTTCCGCTTCCGGCAGCTCGATCACCGCGGTATTCGATGCATCGAATGCTTCTTCCAAGTATGATGCTTGAACGGTCGTCTTAGAGATGCCATCTGTCACCGATGTAGACGGCTCTGGCGTGACAGGCGTTACCGGTATATAGCCGCCTCCGCTATACGCATACTCGAAGTGCGCGGTGATCGTCGTGTCTGCACCCGGCATTGTGAAGGTTGTAGTCGTGCTTTTCGCATCTGCGAAGGTTCCACCGTTAGACGACGTCCATTCCTTGAACTGATAATGCTGATTCGATGAGGCAGAGATGCTAATCTCCGTACCAGCCTCGTACTCACCGCTCGTGCCAGCTGAGATGCTTCCGCCTTGCCCGGCTTCGATCGTCAGACTGTAAGTCTCCGGATCCGGTTCCGGCTGTGGCTGCGGCTGCGCGAGCTTCACGACGAATGTTGTGACACTACGAGCAGGCAGTGAAGCACGGAACGAGTCTTCTGTCACCGTGATCGGTTCGCCGAGCGCAAGGTCTCTGTTCTCGTCTGTCACCCACGAAGTTATCGTAGCTATATCCCCGTTCTGCAGGACGACGTTACCCCTCGCTGCGGAAGTCCCTTTGTTCACGGCGACGATCACCGCTTCGCCATCGCCTGTATACGCGGATACCCATACGTCTTGATCTGGATTCGGTGTCGCATCGACACGGACGTAGCCCGGACGGACGAACTTCGAGTAGTGCGCCATCATATACCCGCGCTTGCTGATCGTACCGTCCTCGCGCATCGGACCATAGCCTCGACGGATATACCACCAGACATAAGCCTGGAACTCCGCATCAACCATCGAATGATGGATATGGTGTGCGACCTCCAGTGCTTCCGGCCAGAGATCTCCCGACGTCATATTACTATTCGGATAGTACACCTCTGTCATCCACAGCTCTTTGCCCGCACCTTTCTCCTTGAACAGCGGATACGGGAAGTCAGCGTACT
>Ga0180215_1002139_pt1 | contig 20361 bp, 14 predicted proteins | sample eDN3rd37CBELigBY_FD_128871 | JGI IMG/M metagenome (GOLD analysis project Ga0180215, IMG submission 128871) | Enriched backyard soil microbial communities from Emeryville, California, USA - eDNA 3rd pass 37_C BE-Lig BY (version 2) (version 2) | ecosystem: Environmental > Terrestrial > Soil >... | reverse complement strand
GAGCGCGCCCCACCGCCGACGAGCAGCACCCGCCGGACCTCGGTGCCCTGCGCCCGGATGTGGTCGATGCCGTCGGCCAGCGAACACAGCAGGCCCTCGAACGCCGCGCGGGCGAGATGCGCGGGAGTCGCCGTTCCGAGCCGCAGCCCGTGCAGTGCGCCGGTCGCGCCGGGACGGTTCGGGGTACGTTCCCCTTCCAGATACGGGACCAGCACGAGTCCGTCGCTGCCGGCCGGCGCCGAGAGTGCGAGCCGCGTGAGCTCGGTGTGGTCGACGCCGAGCATCGTCGCGGTGGCGTCCAGTACCCGGGCCCCGTTGAGCGTGCACACCAGTGGCAGATGCCGGCCGGTCGCGTCGGCGAATCCCGCGACGTAACCGTCCGCATCGCGGGCCGGTGTCGTGGACACCGCGCACACCACGCCCGACGTGCCGATCGAGACGACCACATCGCCTTCGCGGACGTCGAGGGCCAGCGCGCTCGCCGCATTGTCGCCGGCCCCCGGACCGAGCAGGGCACCGGCGACCGTCTCACCGACGCTCTCGGCCGGCCCGGCGACCCGCGGAAGGATCGGACTCGGCCGGCGCAGGGCCAGTTCGAGCAGATCCCGGCGATAGGTGTCCGTGGACGCGTCGAAGTAGCCGGTGCCGCTCGCGTCGCTGCGATCGGTGGCGAGCCGGTCGAGGTCGCGGTCGGTACGCATCGTCCACGTCAGCCAGTCGTGCGGCAGGCACAGCGCCGCGGTGCGGTCGGCGTTGCCGGGTTCGTGGTCGGCGAGCCAGCGGGTCTTCGCGACGGTGATCGCGGCGAGCGGGACCACCCCGACGGCCTCGGCCCACGCGGCCGAGCCACCGGCCTCGTCGACGAGATCGGCTGCTGCCGCTGCGGATCTCGTGTCGTTCCACAGCAGCGCGTCGCGGACCACGTCGCCGCGGTCGTCGAGGCAGACCATGCCGTGCTGCTGCGCTCCCACCGAGATCGCCGCGACGTCGTCGAGTCCGCCCGCTTCGGAACATGCCCGATCGAAGGCGGCGCGCCACTCCAGCGGGTCCACCGCGGTGCCGGGCGGATGCGGAGCACGACCTTCGCGCACGATGGTTCCGGTGTCGGCGTCGCACACGACGACCTTGCACGACTGGGTGGACGAATCGATCCCGGCGACGAGCGTCATCGTGCCGCCTCCCGGGCCGCGGTACGGTCGGCCAGCGTGGGCAGGTCGGCGCCGGCGCGCGCGACGGTCAGACCGGACGTCCACGCGGCGGTGTCGAGCACGTCGCGCAGGTCGTCGATCCCGATGCCGCGCAGCGGTTCCCGATTATCGGCGCCGAGGAGTCCGCAGGTCCACAATCCGTCGAGCAGACCGGTGGTGAAGGCGTCGCCTGCCCCGACGGTGTCGACAACCTCGACCCGCACGGCGGGCACCTCGACGGTTCCGGCCGCACACAGCGCCACCGCACCGCGTTCTCCGCGGGTCACCGCGACGATCGCCGGCCCTCGCGAGAGCCAGTCCCGTGCGGTGTCGAGGGGATCGCGGTCGGGTGCGAACCACGTCAGGTCCTCGTCGCTGGCCTTGACCACATCGGCGAGCGAGACGAGGCGTTCGATCCGTTCCCGCCCACACGCCGGGTCGTCGATCAGTGCCGGGCGGACGTTCGGGTCGAAGCTCACCGTGGACGTTCCTGCCTGCTGCGCGACGAGTTCGGCGACGAGTTCACAACCGGGTTCGAGCACCGTCGCGATGGATCCGGTGTGCACGAGCACGGCGTCCACCGACGGTGGTGGCTCGACCGGATCCCAGACGATATCGAATTCGTACTTCGCGGAACCCTTCTCGTCGATCTCCGCCTGCGCGGTCGCTGTGCGCTCGGCTGCCGCGCTGCCCGGCGTCAACGACACACCGGAGGCCGCGAGATGGTCGACGATCCGCCGTCCGCGGGCGTCGGTGCCGACGCGTGTCGTGAACTGCACGGGCCGGTCGAGCCGCCCCAGACCCAGCGCGACGTTGAGCGGGCTCCCGCCCACATGCTCGACGGGTTCGGCACCGCCGCGGTGGACGATGTCGACGAGGGCTTCTCCGACGACGAGCGCGTGGCCGTTCATTCCGGCTCTCCCGGAAGTTCTTTCAGGGTGGCGCGGGCGCCGTCGTTGTGCAGGGCGTTGAGCGCCCAGGTGTAGGCGTCGACGAAGCGGTGGTTCTGCGCGAGATCACCGAAGACCTCGGTGTTCTCGATGAAAGCAGTGGGATGCGTGAGTTGTCGTCGCGCGATCGGGACGAGCGTGTCGGCGAGCCGGTCGACCACCTCGATCGGTTGCCCCTGTTCGTCGACGCCTTCGGCGTAGCGCGCCCACGAGGCGACGATCGCCGCGGACGACTGCACGTGACCACCGGTGGCCAGGTTCTCCCGGATCACCGGCACCAGCCACTTCGGGATGCGGTCGGACGACTCGGCGCACAAGCGGGCGATCGTGTCCCGGATCTCGGGGTTCGCGAACCTCTCGATGAGGGTGGTCTTGTACTCGTCGAGATCGATGCCCGGCACCGGTTTCAGGGTCGGCGTCGCGTCGGTGTCCATGTAGGCACGGACGAATCCGGCGAGGAGCGGATCCTGTGCGGCCTCGTGGACGAGCCGGTATCCCATGAGATACGCGAAATAGCAGAGCCCCTGATGACCCGCGTTGAGCAGACGCAACTTCATCAGCTCGTAGGGAGCGACGTCGTCGACGATCTGCACTCCCGCATCCTCGAAAGGCGGGCGCCCGTCGGCGAAGGCCTCCTCGAGGACCCAGGAGGTGAAGGGCTCGGCGGCGACCGGCCAGCGGTCCTGCACGTCGAAGCGTTCGGACAACGCCGAGACCACCTCGTCGGTGGTCACCGGGGTGATCCGGTCGACCATCGAGTTCGGGAAGCGGACGTGCTCGGAGATCCACTCCGCGAGATCCGGGTTCAGAAGGCGCGCGTATTCGGTGAAGACGCGGCGCGCGACGCTTCCGTTGCCCTCGATGTTGTCGCACGACATCACCGTCGGGGCGCGCAGTGCCCGCTCCCGACGCCGGGCGAGAGCCTCGGTGACGAGACCGAAGACGGTGGCCGGGGGTTCACCGGACCGCAAATCGTGTTGCACGGCCGGATCGTCGACGTCGAACTCGCCGGTGTCGTGACGGATGTTGTAGCCGCCCTCGGTGACGGTCAGCGAGATGATCCGGGTGGTCGGGGCCGCGAGCAACTCGATGACGGCCTCGGGATCGTCGGGAGCGTAACGATAGTCGACGATCGAGCCGATCACCCGCGGCTCCCACGTGCCGTCGGGGTGGGTGAGCACCAGTGTGTACAGGTGGTCCTGCGCGGCGAGTGCCTCCTGCATGCGGCGATCACCGGGGAGCACCCCGACGCCGCAGATACCCCATTCCTTCGCCTTCCCCTGTTCGAGGAGCCGGTCGACGTACATCGCCTGGTGCGCGCGGTGGAATCCGCCCACACCGAAGTGCACGATGCCGACGGAGACGTCGTCGCGCCGGTAGCTCGGGACGGGCACGCCCAGCGCGGGGAGCGTCTGCTCGTTCACGTGCATGGATCTTCAGTCCTTTCCCGCCGGATCGGTCACGTCCACGACGGCCTTGATGTTTCCGGGTGTGCGATCGGATTCGAGCGCGTCGGCGGTCTTGTCGAGGGGGAACCGGGCGGTGACCATCGAGTCGAGATCGACCCGGCCGGATTCGACGAGTGCGAGCGCGGTCGGCCACGTGTTCGCGTAGCGGAACACGCCGGTCAGGATCAGTTCGCGGTTCTGGACGAGCTGCACCGGCAGGGTCATCGTCTCGGCGCCGGATCCGACGAGGACGACGGTGCCACCGGGACGGACCGCGCGGATACCCGAGTCGACGGCGGCGGGGGCGCCGGACGCGTCGATGTAGGCGTCGACGCGCAGGGCCGACGGGTCGTCGACGCGGGGGTCGAGCGCAGCGCTCGCCCCGAACGACTGTGCGGTCTCGCGTCGTCGCTCGTCGAGGTCGGTGACGACGACCTCGACCGCACCGAAGGCGCGCGCGACCTGTGCGACGACGATGCCGACGGGCCCGGCGCCGGTGACGAGGACTCGTGAGCCGGCGGTGACACGGGCCTTCCGGACGGCCGCGATACCGACCGACAGCGGCTCGCACAGGGCGGCGGCGTCGTCGGACACCGTGTCCGGAACGGGATGCGCGAAGGCCGCCCCGATGGTGACGTACTCGCACAGCGCGCCGTCGACGGGCGGTGTGGCGTAGAAGCGCATGTGCGGGCACAGGTTGTAGTCGCCGCGGCGCGTCTCCTCGGTGAGCGGGTCGGGGCGTTGCGGTTCGATCGAGACCCGCTCGCCGATCCGGCTCTGCGGAACACCGTCTCCGACCGCGACCACGACCCCGGACGCCTCGTGGCCGAGCACGATCGGATCGGTCACGACGAACTCGCCGATACGTCCTTCGCGGTAGTAGTGCGCGTCCGAACCGCACACCCCCACGGTGGTCACCCGGACGAGGACGTCGCCGGGCTCCGGTGCAGGTAGTGGCCGTTCCTGCATCTCGATGCGGCCCGGTTCGAGAAGCACGGCGGCACGCATCGTGTCCGGGAGCGTCGGGCGAACTGTTGTGTGGGTCACACTGCGATGCTAACGTACTGAGCAGATGCACGCACCCCTGAGCAGATGCTCACGGAGCGTTGAATACTGCTCGCACCAAGGAGAGCTCGTGACCGCCCCCGGCCCCACCAACATCCCGGACACGGAGAGCCCGGTATCCACCGAGGATCTCCGTCTCGCCGTGCGGGCCGCGACGCTCTACTACCTCGACGGCCTCACGCAGGCCGAGGTGGCGCAGCGTCTCGGCGTCTCCCGCCCCACCGCCGGCCGGCTCGTCGCGCGGGCTCGCGCCCAGGGCCTGGTGCGCATCGAGGTCACCGTGCCACCCACCTGGCGCGACGACCTGCACGCCGAGACCGAACGGGCACTCGAGGAGCGCTACGGGCTCGTCGAGGCCGTAGTGGTCGGGCGTCGCGTCGACGACGCCGGCCCGATCGAGGACTCCGCGAGCTTCGCCGCCCTCGGGCGCGCCGCCGCCGGCCTGCTCACCCGGCGCCTCCGCCCCTCCGACACCCTCGGATTCACATGGGGCCCGGAGACCGTCGCTGTGGCACAGGCCCTCCCGTCGGGTGTCGCCAGTTGCGCGACGATCGTCCAGCTCGACGGCTCCATCTCCACGAGCGCCTACCAGACAGGCACCGAGTTCGTCCTCGGCCGCTGCGCCGAACAACTTCGGGCGCAACCGCTCCGGCTTCCCACACCGCTGTACGCCGATCCGTCCACGGTCGCATCGATGCGCGCCGACTCGTTGATCTCCCGCACGCTCGAGGTCGGGCGTCGCGCGGAGGTGATGATCTTCGGTGTGGGCGCCGTGTCGACCTCGACCACCCTGTTCGAGGGCAGCTTCCTCGACACCACGATGCTCCACGAACTCGACGGCCTCGGCGCGGTCGGTGAGATCGGCGGCCGGTTCTTCCGTGCCGACGGCACCGCCGTGCACGGCGAACTCGAAACCCGCACCATGTCGGTACCTCTCGACGACGTCCGCGACTGCCCCGCCACGATTCTTGTCACCGGCGGACAGTCCAAGCACCGCGCTGTACTCGGTGCTCTCCGCGGCGGTCTCGCGAACATGCTCGTCTGCGACATCGCGTGCGCCCAGTACCTGCTCGACCATCCCGACCACGCCCTCGAGAACGGCACCCCGAAGGACGAGGCACCACCGAAATGAGGTAGACCATCGTGCCTACAGCAAGAAGATCCATCCGCGCGGCCGCGGCAGGAGCCGTGGCCCTGAGCGTCGCACTGACCGGTTGTGCCGGTGCAGGATCGATCGGTACGTCCGGCCGCACCGTCACCATCGCGATGGTGTCGAACTCCCAGATGCAGGACGCACAGCAACTCGCGTCGCAGTTCGAGGCCGAGAACCCGGAGATCGACCTGAAGTTCGTCACCCTCTCCGAGAACGAGGCGCGCGCCAAGATCACCGCGTCCACGGCGATGGGCGGTGGCGAGTTCGACGTCGTGATGATCAGCAACTACGAGACTCCCCAGTGGGCGGAGTACGGCTGGCTCACGAACCTGTCACCGTACATCGAGCAGACCGACGGCTACGACGCCGACGACATCATTCCCTCTCTGCGCGAAGCACTCTCGTACGAGGGCGACATGTACTCGGTGCCCTTCTACGGCGAATCGTCATTCCTGATGTACCGCAAGGACCTGTTCGAACAGGCCGGCATCACACTGTCCGACCCGCCGACCTGGACCGAGGTCGCCGAGGCCGCAGCGCAACTCGACGGCCCCGACATCAACGGCATCTGCCTGCGCGGCAAGCCCGGCTGGGGTGAGCTGCTCGCACCGCTCGACACCGTCATCAACACCTTCGGTGGACGGTGGTTCGACGAGAACTGGAATGCGCAGCTGAACAGCCCCGAGGTGCGCGAGGCGGTGCAGTTCTACGTCGACCTCGTCCGCGAGTACGGTCAGCCCGGCGCTGCGACGAGCGGATTCAGCGAGTGCGCAACGCAACTCGCGCAGGGACGCGTCGCCATGTGGTACGACTCCACCTCCGCCGTCTCGACCCTCGAGGATCCCGCCTCGAGCAACGTCGTCGGCAAGATCGGCTACGCGGCCGCCCCCGTCCAGGAGAAGGACCCCTCGGGCTGGCTCTACACGTGGTCACTCGGTATCCCGGCGAGCAGCGAGCACACCGAGGACGCCTGGAAGTTCATCTCGTGGATGACCAACCAGCAGTACCTGCGCACCGTCGGTGAGCAGCTCGGCTGGGAGCGGGTGCCGCCGGGCAGCCGACTGTCGACCTACGAGATCCCCGAATACGCCGAGGCTGCCGCGGCCTACGGCCCGATCACCCTCGAATCCATCGAAGGAGCCGACCAGCAGAACCCCACGGTCGACCCCGTCCCGTACACGGGCATCCAGTTCGTGGCCATCCCCGAGTTCCAGGATCTCGGCACCCGGGTCAGCCAGCAGATCAGCGCCGCCATCGCCGGACGGCAGAGCGTCGAGGAAGCCCTCGACCAGGCACAGAAGTACGCCGAGGCCGTCGGCGCGACCTACCGGGAGAAGACGTCATGACCGCACCTGCAGCGCAGCGTCCCGTACCGGACGCCGACGAGCGCATCCGCGCCGTACGGGAAGCGAAGGAGGAGCAGATCTCGCGGGCCGAGGGATGGCGCCGACGCGGACCCCTGCTCCCGGCCCTGATCTTCACGATCGTGGTCACGCAGGTCCCGTTCGTGTTCACGCTCTACTACTCGACCCAGTCGTGGAACCTCGTCAGCCCCGGCTCCCGCCGGTTCGTCGGGCTCCAGAACTACGTCGACGTCTTCCAGGACAGCCAGTTCTGGCAGGTCGCCCTGAACACGGTGATCCTCATCGTCGGCACGGTCCTGATCTCCGTGATACTCGGGCTGCTCCTCGCACTCCTGCTCGACCGGGCATTCCTCGGACGCGGTGTCGCACGGACCCTGCTGATCACACCGTTCCTCGTCACCCCGGTCGCCAGTGCGCTGATCTGGAAGACGTCGATGTTCGATCCCGTCTTCGGCATCGTCAACTTCGTCCTCTCCCCGTTCGGGGTCGAGCAGGTCGACTGGGTGAGCCGGTTCCCGCTCCCGGCCGTGATGGTCGCGCTGGTGTGGCAGTGGACGCCGTTCATGATGCTGCTCATCCTCGCCGGCCTGCAGTCGATGCCCCGCGACATCCTCGAGGCCGGCCGCGTCGACGGCGCCGGAGCCTTCGCACTGTTCCGCGAACTGACGCTGCCGCACCTGCGCCGGTTCATCGAACTCGGCACCGTTCTCGGCGCGATCTACCTGGTGAACACGTTCGACGCGATCTACATGATGACCCAGGGCGGCCCCGGCACGGCCAGCTCCAACCTGCCGTTCTACATCTACCAGCGCGCGTTCCTCGGCTTCGACATCGGCCAGGCGGCGGCAATGGGCGTCGTGGTCGTCATCGGCACGATCGTCATCGCCACCTTCGCACTGCGCCTGATCTTCACATCGTTCACCGGCAAGGAGGAAGCGGCATGAGCACCACGGCCACGGAGCCGCAAGCTTCGGACACCACGGCACCCACCAGCCGTGTCATGCGCACGGCCCGGAAACGCAAGAACCGCAAGTTCAATCCCTGGGGTGTGGTCGCGTGGATCGCCGCCATCGGATTCTTCTTCCCGGTCTTCTGGATGGTGCTCACCGCCTTCAAGCAGGAGGCCGACGCCTACTCCGACCCACCGAAGTTCTTCTTCACCCCCACCCTCGACCAGTTCCGGGCGGTGTTCGAGACCGGAGTGGGCACGGCCCTGCTCAACTCGGCCTTCGCCACCATCGTCTCGACGGTGCTGGTCCTGCTGCTCGGCGTGCCGGCGGCCTTCGCGCTGTCGCTGCGGCCGGTGAAGAAGACCAAGGACGTGTTGTTCTTCTTCATCAGCACGAAGATGCTGCCCATCGTCGCGGCGATCATCCCGCTATACGTGATCGTCGCGAACGTCGGTCTGCTCGACAACATCTGGGCCCTGATCATCCTGTACACGGCGATGAACCTGCCCATCGCGGTATGGATGATGCGGTCGTTCTTCCTCGAGGTCCCGGGCGAGCTGCTCGAGGCGGCGAGCATGGACGGCGCGAGCCTGTGGACGGCGGTACGCGAGCTGATCCTCCCGCTCGTCTCCCCCGGCATCGCCGCGACCGCCCTGATCTGCGTGATCTTCTCGTGGAACGAGTTCTTCTTCGCCGTCAACCTGACCGCCGTCCAGGCGCAGACGATTCCCGTCTTCCTCGTCGGTTTCATCACCGGTGAGGGCCTGTACTGGGCCCGGCTCTCCGCCGCCGCGACGATGGCGGCGCTGCCCGTCGTGCTCGCGGGCTGGCTCGCCCAGAACAAGCTCGTGCGCGGCCTGTCGTTCGGCGCCATCAAGTAGACCCGATTCCCTTTACCAGCAAGGACTTCCATCATGGCCGACATCACCTACCGCAACGCCTCGTGCATCTACGAGAACTCCGACACCTTCGCGGTCGATTCGCTGAACCTCGACATCGAGGACGGCGAGTTCGTGGTCCTCGTCGGACCGTCCGGATCCGGCAAGAGCACCGCGCTGCGCATGCTCGCCGGGCTCGAGGACATCGACGAGGGGTCGATCTCCATCGGCGGCAAGGACATGACCGGTGTGCCGTCGAAGGACCGCGACATCGCGATGGTCTTCCAGAACTACGCGCTGTACCCGAACAAGACGGTCGCCGAGAACATGGGCTTCGCCCTGAAGATGCGCGGCGTGAGCGCGGACGAGCGTCGCCGCAAGGTCGAGGAAGCGGCGAAAATCCTGGACTTGACCCAGTTCCTCGACCGCAAGCCCGCCAAGCTGTCCGGTGGTCAGCGCCAGCGCGTCGCGATGGGACGCGCGATCGTGCGTGAGCCGCAGGTGTTCTGCATGGACGAGCCGTTGTCGAACCTCGATGCGAAGCTGCGCGTGCAGACCCGCACCGAGATCGCGGCGCTGCAACGCCGTCTCGGCACCACCACCGTCTACGTCACCCACGACCAGGTCGAGGCGATGACGATGGGCGATCGCGTCGCCGTCCTGAAGAACGGAGTGCTGCAGCAGTTCTCCAGCCCCACCGAACTCTACGACCGTCCCGCCAACGCATTCGTCGCCGGTTTCATCGGCTCGCCGTCCATGAACCTGCTCCGCGCGAAGGTCGTCGACGACGGAGTCGTCGTGGGCAGCACCGTCATCCCCGTCGAACGCGACCGCATCGCGCGACTGCACTCCGCAGGCATCGAGGAAGTCACCGCCGGGATCCGGCCCGAGGACTTCGAGATCGCCGACGAGGGCGTCGAAGCCGTCGTCGAACTCGTCGAGGAACTCGGCAGCGAGTCGTACCTGTACACGCGGGTGCCCGGCACCGGCAATCAGGTGGTCGCGCGGGCCCTGGTCCGTACCCCCGCACGCCTCGCCGACACCGTGCACCTGCGCAAGCGCGAAGGTACGGTGCACCTGTTCCACGTCGACACCGGAGAGCGGGTGGGCGACTGACCCGGCGACGGAAGGATCACTGTGGGCGAGCAGAAGGAACGGATGCTGGCCGGCGAACTCTACATCGCCGACGATCCCGAACTCGCCGCCGACGCACTCCGGGCAGCGCTGCTGACCGAAAAGTACAACGCGTCGAGCGCAGCGGATCCGGATGCGCGTCGCGCGCTGCTCGAGGAGTTGTTCGACTCGATCGGTGACGACGTGGAGATCCGGCCGCCACTGCAGGTGGATTACGGGTACCGGATCACCGTGGGGAACGGAACATTCGTCAACTTCGGCGCGATCATGCTCGACGTCGCGCCGATCACGATCGGCTCGGACGTGCAGATCGGCCCGAACGTGCAACTCCTCACCCCCACTCATCCGCTCGATCCCGATCTCCGCCGCGCGAAGTGGGAATCGGCGCAACCGATCACGATCGGCGACAACGTGTGGCTCGGCGGTGGCGCGATCGTCGGACCGGGCGTCACGATCGGCGAGAACACCGTCGTGGGAGCCGGCGCGGTGGTCACCCGCGACCTGCCGCCGAACGTCGTGGCGACGGGCGTACCTGCGCGGGTGACGCGCCGGCTCTGAGCCGATCGAAGCCACCGCCTCCGAGCCGATCGGAGCGGAACTTGCGTCGATCCCGGCGCTCGCTATGCTGCCCCGCATGATCAGTCGCCGCGCACGCCTCGTCAGCTTCGTCGTCGTCGCGGGTGCGGCACTCGTCGCGGCAGGGTGTTCGCGGAGCGTGGAGGGTGAGGCCATCGCATCCGAAGCACCCACCGAGCCGGCAAGCACCACCGCCACCTCGTCGGCGCCGCCCACGACCACGACCACCACGGCCGCACCGAAGCCCGTCGACCCCGACGACTACGCCGCGACCAGCGAGGGCGTGTACTACTTCGCGTCCCCGGGCGGGCAGTTCGGATGCGCCATCCTCGTCCACACCGCTCCCCTGACAGGCTGCCAGGGCACGATGCCGACGAGTGCACCCCGGGTCCCCGGCAGCGGCGCGCCCGACGTGCTGGTGCCCGCGAACGCCCTGATGCTCGAAGGCGACGGTCCCGGAGAGTGGGTCAGCATCGGCGACATCGCGTTCACGGATTTCGGGGGTGCCCCGAAGACGCTGCCGCACGGCAGCACTCTCACCGTCGATCCGTTCACGTGCACCGTCGACGAGAAGACCGGTGTCACGTGCGAGACGGACGCCCACGGATTCACCGTGTCGGCGACCGGCGGCGAAGTCTGGTGATCGCGGCGGTGCTCGGGGTGGTCAGGGCAGGTCGTCCCGCGCCATCGGCATCATGAAATCGCCGATCTCGTCCCGCATCCACCACTGGCCCGTCGCGCGTCGCTCGGCGTGCGTCGCGAAGCGGTAGCGAAACAGGCGGGCCCGCACCAGACGGGGCGGTTCGTCCGGGAACGGGTTGTGCCGGAGCAGTTTCACGGTGGCCGGATCGTTCTCCAGCAGTTTTCCCGCGAACCGCGGGAAGCATCCCGCGGCGTAGTCGCGCGAGATCCCCGCGAACCACATCAACCAGTCCAGACGCAGGTGGTACGGCGCGTACTGACGAGGCCTGCGGTACACGTCGCCCGGTTTGCCCTTGAACTCGTACTCGCGCCACTCCGTCGCCGGTGTCACCACCGCATCGGTGGTGCCTTCGACGATCACTTCCCGCCGGGTGCGTGTGACGGTGCCGAACGCGCCGTAGGTGTTCACGAAGTGCCACTTGTTGAACGAGGCGTTCATCGCCTGCCGATGCGACATCATGTTCGCCACCGGCCAGTAGCTGAGCACCGCGACCAGCACGGTCAGCGCCACCACGACGACGGTGAACGCGATCGGTGTCGGACCGTAGGTCGTGGTGGAGTCGATCAGCAACCCGTAGAAACTGTCGGGCACCACCGACAACGCGATGACGATGGTGATCCAGTTGAGCCACGCGAAATTGCCGCTCGTCACCAGCCACAACTGCGTGACGATCATGATCAGTGCGGCGATCCCGGCGACCGGCTGCGGCAGGAACAACCCGAACGGCACGACGAGCTGGGTGAAATGGTTACCCGCCACCTCCACCTTGTGCAGCGGCCGCGGGATCAGGTGGAAGTACCGGCTGAGCGGGCCGGGCATCGGCTGGGTTTCGTGGTGGTAGTACAGACAGGTCAGGTCGCGCCAGCACCGGTCGCCGCGCATCTTGATCAGCCCGGCACCGAACTCGAGCCGGAACAACAACCAGCGCAGCAGGATCAGCACGAGCAGCGGCGGCGCGGTATCGGCGTTGCCCAGGAAGATCGCGAGCACGCCGGCCTCGAGCAGCAGCGACTCCCAGCCGAACGAGTACCAGACCTGACCCACGTTGACGATCGACAGGTACAGCAACCACATCACGAACCACACGAGCATGCAGACCACGAGCGGCAACTGCTCGGTGACACCGAGCATCGTCACCACCGACAGCACGAGACCCACCGCGGCGACCGCGGTGAACAGACCGTCGGAGTATCTCCAGTGGAACAGGCTAGGCGACTGCCGGAACGACGTGAGAGACAGGAATCGCGGGGCGGGAAGGATGCCGCGTTCGCCGATCAGCGCCCGGAACTGCAGCAGGGCCGCGAGGAAGGCCACGGCGTACAGCGCCGCGAGTCCACGGGTGGCCAGCAGCCGCCCGATCGTGTACCCGTCCGCGTCCAACCAGTCCATCGCTCGGCTCGTTCGTCGTCTGTCGTGCGCGCCGATTCGAGCATGCCACGTCCGGTTCGCCGGTGGAGACGGTCTCGCGACGACGTGCGGGTGTAAACAGGAATAGTGAGCATCCCTAACGAATCGGAAGACACCCGATCCCGCATCTCGTTTCCGCGGCGATGGAGTCAGATCGACCCGTCGCGCCGCGGGATCGTCCTCGCATGGCTGGCCTTCACCGTGACCTTCGGCGGTGCCCGCCTCGTGACCTGGCTGATCCAGATCGACACGAGGGGTTTCGGCGACGTGAGCGCCGGCGGTGTGCACCTCCACCACTACCTGTGGGGCATTCTGCTGCTCGCCGGAGTGGCGATCTACGGCATGGTCGACCGATCCCCGAAGACCCGCACCTGGATGGGTCTCGCGCTCGGCGTGGCCCTCGCACTGATCGTCGACGAGGCAGCCCTGCTCATCACGCTCGAGGACGTGTACTGGCAGACCGAGGGCTGGCCCTCCGTCGCACTGGCCATCAGCCTCATCGGGATCGTCGGGACCGGACTCGTCCTCACCCGCTCGGGTGCGGAAGTCGACGACCGCTGACGACCGGCTACACGCGGATCTCCCGCCGCAGCCCGCTCGCTCGGAGCACCTGCCGTGCCACGCCCGCCCGTACCGCGTCCTCGGTTCCGATGATCCGCACGTGCGACCGCGCACGTGTGATCGCGGTGTACAGCAGTTCGCGGGTGAGCAACGCCGATCCGGAGTCGGGCAGCACCACCGAGACGGTGCCGTACTGACTGCCCTGGCTGCGGTGGATCGTCATCGCGTAGACGGTGCTCACCGCCGGCAGCTGACTCGGGCGCAGTTCGAACGGCGTCTCGCCGCGTGCGAACGCCGCGACGAGTTCGTCGCCGCGACGCACGACCACGCCGGTGTCGCCGTTGTAGATCTGCATGTCGTGGTCGTTCGCGGTGACGAGCAGCGGCCGGCCGGGATACCAGCTCTCGGGATCGAGGCGCTGCCCCGCGGCCTCCCCGATCCACTCGGCTGCCTGCCTCGCCCACCACTGCACACCGGCCGGGCCGTCGCGGTGCGCGCACAGCAACCGATGTTCCTCGAACCGCTTCAGCGCCGTCTCGACGTCCCCCGTCTCGGCAGACTTGGTGACCTCGGCGGCGGAGCGGACGATGTCGTCGCGCAGGGCGTCGAGCTCGGAGGGGGCCACGAACGAGACGTGCGGGTCGCCGCTGCGCAGGATGTCGAGCACCGCGTCGCCGTCGCCCTTGCGGACGGCCACCGCCAGCTCGGCGATCGCACCACCGAAGCGGCGGCCGCGGCTCAGGCGCACGACCCCACCGCCGAGCCGGGCGCGTTCGGCCGGAGTGAAGGCCGCTTCGGCAGGGTCGTCGGCGGCCGCGAGATCGCGGGCGACGACCCGTTCGAAGACCGGATCGAGGGCGCCGCCGACCGGTCGCCCCACGAGGTCGGCCAGTACCGCACCGGCGTCGACGGAAGCGAGCTGGTCGGGGTCGCCGACGAGGACGAGCCGGGTGTCGGGACGCACCGCCTCGAGCAGGCGGCACATCATCTTCAACGACACCATCGACGTCTCGTCGACGACGATCACGTCGTACGGCAGATGATTGCCCGCGTGGTAGCGGAAGCGGGTGCGGCCGCGCTGCCAGCCGAGCATGCGGTGCACGGTCATGGCGGTGAGATTCGGCGGCAGACCCAGCTCGGTCTCCTGCTCGCGCACCGATTCCTGCAGGCGCGCAGCGGCCTTGCCGGTGGGAGCGGCCAGGCCGATGCGCAGTTCGTGACCGTACAGGCGGGTGAGCAGCGCGAGGATCCGCGCCACGGTGTGGGTCTTGCCGGTGCCCGGTCCGCCCGCGATCACCGCGGTCGGGCGGGTGGCCGCGAGCGCCGCCGCGACGCGCTGACGGTCGGGTGCCGACGCGGGCCGGGTGGGATCGTCGGGATGGTGGAACAGCTCGTCGAGCGTCGCCGCGATGCGCTCCTCGTCGAGGTCCGGGAAGGTCGCCGTACGTTCGGCGAGCACCCGGCGGATCGTCTGCTCCTGCCGGAAGTACCGGTCGAGATACAGCAGCGGACCTTCCGCGGTGTCGACGAGACGCAACGGACGCAGAGGCCCGCGGTCGCCGCCGACGACGAGAGGACTGCGACGCAGCGCCGCGAGCACGTCCTCGTCGCGGGGCCACGGCAGGCTCGCGGGATCGACGACGGGATGACCATCCGCGTCCTCCTCGACCGTGACCTCACGGAAACGCGTGAGGTCGAGGCACACCGACCCGGAGCGCACGGCGCGCACCGCCAGCGCGGTGGCGAGATGCACGTGCGGGTCGTCCTCGCCGCCGAGCGCCGCGAGTCGCAGGGCGACGTGCACGTCGGCGGCGGAGAGTGCGCCCACCTCGTTGAACTGCCGCAGAGCGCCCTTGCCGCGCTGGGCGATCCGAACGTCGGTCATGGACTCGATCACGAGATCACGGCCTTTCCGGCGAGGAGGTCGGACAGGTCGGTGACGAGGCCGGCCGGCGGGTGCCAGTCGAACACGCCGCTGCCGGATGGGCTGTCCGGTCCGGCCATGCCGCGGACGAACAGGTACTGCACACCACCGAGATGGACGTGCGGGTCGTAGTCGCGCATCCGCCACCGCAGATAACGGTGCAGGGCAACGGAATAGAGCAGAGCCTGCATCGGATAGTGGGCGCGGAGCATCTCCGCTGCCATCGACTCGCGGGTGTAGTGCGCGGTGGTCAGTTCGTCGACGGGCGCGAGCCGGTTGGTCTTGTAATCGACGACGACGAATGCCGGCCCCTCGGTGCGCAGTACGGCGTCGATACTGCCGTTGAGGTAACCCCGCAGCGGCACGGGTTCGAGGGTGCGCACCCGATCGGCGTAGGCCGCCATCGGATCGTCGGCGGGCAGGTGCCGGCGCAGCAACCCGCCGACCGCGTCGAGGGTGACGGTGACGGGCACCGGACTGTCGCCGCCGGTCAGCGGCAACTCGAAGTCGAGTTCGGAGAGCCGGTCGGAGGGAGCGAAATCCGCGAGGGTCCGGCCGAGCGGCCCGAGCGGGGTGCGCATCACCGGGAGCAGCGCCGCCGCGAGCTGCGCGGGGTCGATCGGCGACATCTGGCGACGCACCGTCTCGCGGCAGCAGTCGAGCAGTTCGGCCTCCAAATCTGGGGCGGAGGTGTCGACGACCTCGAGGACGGCGTGCACCAGCGTGCCGAAAACGGTGCCGCCCGGCAGTCCGTTCATCGGTGACGGGATGCCTTCCCACGCGGGTTCCGTTGCGCTCAGCGGAGGCTCGTCCGGCTCGTCGATCGTCACCGGCTCCTCCACCTCACCGCTCACCACCGGTGCATCGTGCACCGAGGCGGTGAGCGCCGAATAGGAGGTCCTGCGCCAGTTCTCGTCGACGACCCGATCGAAACGGGCGGCGGCAAGAGGGCCGGTCTCCACTCGGGGGCGGGTCCAGCGCAGCACCGGAATCGGATGCGACCCCACCGCTTCGGCGGCGATGACCCCACCGGCGCGCACAGCCCACCGCTCGAATTCCTCGGCCATGGCCTCGTCGTGACCGATCCGGCCCTCCGCGGCGACCTCGGGCGAGCCGGGCTCGCGGGCGAACAGCAACCGGTGCAGCGGCGACCGCGAGGTGGGAGTGGACGGCGCCCACCAGAGAGTGAGCGCACACTGCGCGCGCGTCACCGCCACGTACAGCAGGCGCAGTTCCTCCCCCGCCTCCTCGAGTTCGTGCTGACGACGCCGCGCGACGTAGCCGGGACCGCTCTTGCCGCCCACGTCGAGGATGCGTCGGCCGTTCTCGTGCAGCAGCAGCTTGTCGGGCTCGGGGTTCTTCGCGGCATCCCACCCGTACGGAACGTGGACGACGGGGAACTCGAGTCCCTTGCTGCCGTGCACGGTGAGGATCTGGACCGCCGCGGCGTCGCTGTCGAGACGCCGGATCCGGTCGGCCCCACCACGGTCGGGGTCGTTGATGCGATCCTCGAGCCAACGGGTGAGCGCGGCCAGCCCCAGCGACTGTGCCGAGGCGACGTCCTCGAGCAGCTGCGCGACGTGCCGGATATCGGTGAGGGTGCGTTCCCCGGACGGCTCGTCGAGGAGGCGGGCCTCGACCGAACCGAAGGACGCCAGTCGCTCGAAGACGGCGGCGAATCCGGTACGGGCGTAGACGTCGTTCAGTTCGCGCAGCAGTCCGCCGACCTCCACGACCAGCGCTTCGCCCTCCGAATCGATGTCGGTCATCGTGCGGCCCAGCAGCGGAGTGAGCGCGGCGAGCCGGACACGATCGGCGCGATGGGGCTGCTCGAGCGCGTAGAGCACCCACAGCCAGTGCTGCGCGGACGGTGTGGCGAACACACTCGTGCCCCCGGCGACCACGCACGGCACGTTCGCCTTCGTCAGAGCGTCGTGGACGAGCGTCACCTGCTTGTGCTTGCGTACGAGGACGGCGATGTGCCCGGGTTGCACGCGTTCGGGGCCGGAACCGAGGTCGACGGTGACGTTCTCGTCGTCGAGCAGGCGCACGATGTCGGCCGCGACGTCGCGGGCGACCCGCCCGCGCAGGCCGTCGAGATTCTGCGGGAAACCCCAGTCGTTGAGCGGACCGGCACCGGCACGGGGCAGGTGGCGCACGCGCAGGGGCGCGATGCCCGAGAGCCGGGAATCGGCGGCCGCCGCCTTCACCGGGTTCACCACGATGCGCGGATCACCGAGGGTGGCACCGAGATGGACGTGTTCGAGCGCCCGGACGAGATCGCCGTCGCTGCGCCAGTTGGTGGTCAGCTCGCAGTAGGTGTCGGATTCGGAGACGGCATCGAGATAGCTGAGCACCTCTGCGCCGCGGAAGGCGTAGATGGCCTGCTTCGGGTCGCCGACGAGCACGAGCGTGCTGTGCCCGTGGAATGCCCGGCGCAGGATCTCCCACTGCTTGGGGTCGGTGTCCTGGAACTCGTCGACGAGGACGACGGAGAAACGCGCGCGCACCCGCCGGCAGGCGGCGTCGCCGTGCTCCGGATCGCCGAGCACCGCGTGCAGCAGGGACAACTGGTCGTCGAAGTCGCGCAGTCCGAGCCGGCGCTTGCGTCGCTCGACCTCCTCGCGGACCGCTCGCGCGAACTCCACCCGTTCACCGGCCGCGGTGCCGTCGGCATCGTTCGGTGCGAGTTCGGCCTGCGGGTCGAAGATCGCCTCCTTCGCGGCGACGGCCGCCTCGGCGTAGGTGATGGGGGCTTGTCCCCTGCCGTAGCGCCGCAGGTAGAGATCGGCGACGACCTCTGCTCGCAGGTCGTCGACGTCCTCGACGACCGTGACGTCGGGTTCGCGTTCGCCGGCGATGCCGAGTTCGTCGAGCATGCGGCGGCAGAAACCGTGCGTGGTGGAGATGGTGCCGGAGTCGAAGTCGGACAACGCCTGTCGCAGCCGGGCCCGCCGCGCGTCGACGTCCTCGCTCGCGAGATGACGGACGAGCATGTCGTTGCTCGCCCGTGCACCGTCGGGATCGGCGAGGGCGGTGGCGACCTGCGCGAACCGGTTCCGGGTGCGTTCACGCAGTTCCTGCGTCGCGGCCCGGCTGAAGGTGACGAGCAGCAGGTCGGACAGGCGGGCGTGTCCTTCGGCGACGAACCGGGTGGCGAGCCCGACGATCGCATATGTCTTTCCCGTTCCCGCGCTGGCCTCGAGTACGGTGGTGCCGCTCGGGAGCGGGCCGAGCAGATCGAAGCCTGCCGGCGGCGGACCGCCCGCGTCGCGGGGATCGGTGATAGCGGTGTCGGGCACGCTGTGTCCTTCTCTCACGGGCGTCCCTGGTTCTCGGAGGCGAGCAGGGGTTCCCACAACCGTCGGGCGAGCACACCGAAACGGCTGGGGTCGTCGAACCAGCCGGCCTCGACGCCGTCCGGCGCGTCGGCGGTGAGCCGGCCGAGCGTCACATCGGGTCCGTACAGGTACTGCACGTGACGGTCCTTGCCGTCGCCGAACGCGCCACCGAACGCCTTCCCGGCGGCCGACAGTGCCATCTCCACGGAATCACCGCGGTGGCGGCGATCGGCGTACTCGGCCGACGCGCCCGTCACGAGCGGCAGCGGCCGGCACAGTCCGTGGTCGCGCAGATCGACGAGTGCGGCGAGCAGCGCGACGGGATCGGCGGGAGCCAGAAGGGTCGAGCGCCAGGCCGGATACGAGCGTGAGCGGCTGCGTCCCGTGGTCACCGCACGCCACTGCCCGGGATGACCCGAGGCGACGACGGCGAGCAACCGGATCCATGCTTCGAGCCGGTGTTTCGGGGACAGCTTGGAATACGTGCTGCGGGCCAGCACCTCGCCGTGCACACCTCCGACGGTTCCGGTGAGCCGACGGCCGTCGCCGAGATCCACGCGGATGTCGACGGTGCGGGCCTGCCCGGTGTGCACACCGGCGCAGGCGTGCACGAGGCGTTCGACGTTGTCGCTCACCGCGTCGAGCGTCTTGCGGCCGAGCGCGAAGGGTGGGAGCGTGCCGCGCCGCCACTCCGCGTCCTGGAAGGCGCCCGCGGACATGCCCGCCAGCCGCGCTTCGAGCATGCGGTCGCCGAGCTGCCACTGCGCGAGACCGTCGAGCTCGACGTCGAGCGCGTCGGCGATGCCCTCGTCGGTGTCGGGGATACGCAGGCCCAGCCGCTGCCGGAGGAATCCCTGCGTCGGATGTGTCAGGAAGGCGACGAGTTCGTCGAGATCGACATCCGTGCGCGCCGGGGCCGGAAGATCGTCGACGAGGAGCGCGCCCGGTCGGTCGCGCGCGGTCGAACCTCCTTGCCCGGCACGGGCTCCCGCGAGTGCGGTGACACCGAACCCGAACGGGTCGTCGGCCCGGAAGTTGCGCGGATCGAAGGGCTGCAGGGGATGTCGCCGAACGATGCGTTCGTCGTCGACGTCGACGCCCGTCATCGTCGCCACCACGTCGCGCACCTCGGTGAGCGGAATCGCCGGTGGGCGCAGCGCTCCGGTGACAGCGTCGGCGCCGGTGTGGAACAACAGCACCCGTTCTTCCGCGGCCATCAGCGCGTCGAGGAGCAACTGCCTGTCCTCGCTGCGCGGATCACGCTCTCCCACACAGGGATTCTGGGTCAGGACGTCGTCGCCGTCGATGTGGGCCGTGCGAGGGAAGACGTCGTCGTCGAGACCGAGGAGCACCACCACACGATGGGGCACCGAGCGCATCGGCACCATCGTGCACACGGTCAGTTCGCCGGTCCGGAAGTTCGAGCGCGACGGACGCCCGGCGAGCCGGGAGGAGAGCATGGATCGGACGTCGCTCAGGGACAACCGCGTGTCGCCGGCATGCTCGACGGCGTCGCCGATCTCGCGCCGCGCGCGGGTGAGCTGCCATGCGTCGGCGGTGGGAACGTCGGTGAGCAGGTCGATGCCGTAACCGAGTTCGTCCGACCACCGCGCCGCCGGATGCGGGCCGCGCAGTCGGAGCAGCACCACCGTCAGCCGGTCGATGAACTCGGCGAACCGACCGGCGAGGTCGATGTCGTTGCTGTCGACGTCGTCGAGGG
>Ga0180215_1002136_pt1 | contig 20414 bp, 20 predicted proteins | sample eDN3rd37CBELigBY_FD_128871 | JGI IMG/M metagenome (GOLD analysis project Ga0180215, IMG submission 128871) | Enriched backyard soil microbial communities from Emeryville, California, USA - eDNA 3rd pass 37_C BE-Lig BY (version 2) (version 2) | ecosystem: Environmental > Terrestrial > Soil >... | reverse complement strand
GGATTGGGCGGCGTTCAGCTCCAACTGGATGACGAGATGGGAACGGTACGAAGACGAGACGTATTTGAACAAAATTAAGATTGGCATCGATTGCGTCAAGGCAGCCAACTTTAGGCTTATTTCAGGCCCGACGTACGGCTACGATCCGGTAACGAGCAAGCTCACTCCGCTCGGAGACGACAACTGGGGCCGCCATTTAATGATTTGCATGGGCGCTCCGCAAGTATGGATGGAGCTGAGCGGCATGTTGAAGGATCCGGTTTGGGACGAAATGATGGCTGATTTCGGTGTTTACTACAATAAGACGCAAGAGGAAAAGGATGAGTTGAGCGGCGGCGCTATTTTGCACAGCCGTTTCGAGCACCCTGTTCTAAGCGCGGCAATCGCAGCATATGGCGCCAGCTATTACCGGGATGAGCGTTCCGCGCGCAAGGTGTGGAGCATCCTGTATGACAACAGCTTTGCAAAGGTCAAGCTGAAGGAAAGCGCCGAGGAAGTCATGTATGTATCGCCGCTGAACGAAATCGATTGGATGAATACGAATGAAGCGGCCCAATGGTCGTTAAATACCATTATTAGCCTTGAGCTGCTTGCGGAATGGCTTCCTGCTGCAGAAGAAGGTGAGCTGCCATGATAAAGCCCCATTGGAAGCTGCTCTATAGCAATCCGTTAAACTCCAAGGAGCACATTGCAGACTTTGTTATGGAGGGGCAGGGCGTGGCAAGCTTCCCGCAGAACCGGCTCCGGCTAGAAAGCAGAGCGCCGGGAGAGGGGCCGGACGCCAGCGCTGCGGATGCGGCGAGGCAAGTCAATTTTGTATGCTGGTGCCCGGAAAGCTTTCCTGATCATATCGCGGTAACGTGGGAATTTAAGCCGCTGCGCGAGCCGGGGCTGGCGATTATGTTTTTCGCCGCGGAAGGCAGAGCTGGCGTCGATCTATTCGATGAGGGGCTGTCCAAGCGTAACGGGGATTACGTACAGTATCATCATGGCGATATGAACGCTTTGCATCTGTCTTATTTCCGCAGGCGCTGGTCCGATGAGAGGCAGTTCCATACGTGCAATCTGCGCAAAAGCTACGGCTTTCATCTCGTCGCGCAAGGCGCGGATCCGATACCTTCCGTAGAGGATTGCGGCGAGGAAAGCTACAGGATGCTGCTCATTAAGCGGGGGGCTTCGATTTCATTCTCGATCAACGAATTGCAGGTGCTGGAGTGGATGGATGACGGCAAAAGCTTCGGGCCTTTGCTGCGGGGCGGGAAAATCGGCTTTCGTCAAATGTCCCCGCTTATTGCCGAATATGCCAATATGAACGTATACGCCATAGCCGACTAGAGCGGAGCAAGCCGACTTTATAAGGTCAAGGAGGAAGACATGCACAAAATATTGCTTTGCTTTCCTGAAGGAAAACATAAAGCGGTTACGATGAGCTACGACGATGGGAGGCTGGCGGATCGTCGGCTCGTTAATATTTTCAATCGTCATGGCGTAAAAGGAAGCTTTCATTTGAATGGAGGGCTTCTGGGAACGGAAGACAGGATATCCGCCCAAGAGGCAGCCACGCTCTATACCGGGCATGAAATATCGGCGCATACGCTGACTCATCCGACTATTGAGCGATGCCCGAACGAAACAATTGTGTATGAGGTAATGGAGGACCGCAAGCTGCTGGAGCAAATAGCGGGCTATGCCGTACGCGGCATGTCATATCCAAATGGGTCTCATAACAGGCGGATTAGAGAGCTGCTGCCGGCGCTCGGCATTGAATACGCGAGAACGGTTCAGACGACAGGCGGATTCGGTATGCCTGATAATTGGCATGAATGGCGCGCGACTTGCCATCATAAGGATCAATTGCTGCAGCGCGCGGAGCAATTTGTCGGCCTGCATAAGAAGCAATATTTGTACTTGATGTATGTGTGGGGACATAGCTATGAATTTGATCAGGACGGCAATTGGGAGCTGATGGAGCAATTTTGCGGGCTTGTTGCCACCGATCCGGCCATTTGGTTCGCGACGAACATTGAAATTGTCGATTACATGAAAGCATACGAGCGGCTGCAGTTCGCCGCATCGCTGGAATTTGTGTATAACCCGTCCGCGCAGCCGATATGGCTTACTGTTGACGGCAAACTATTTGAAGTAAAGGGCGGAACGAAAGTTTCGTTCGTCTAATAATGAAATGGAGGCGGGGCGAAATGGAAGAGACGGCAAAAGAAGCGTTGGAACTCGGGAGAATCGACATATCCATAGCGGGTCCCCGCTGCAAAATGCTGCTTGGTGACCTGGACGGCGACGGCCGGATGGAGCTGCTGCTCGTCCAGGCTGACAATCGGCAGGATGTCCGATATATTCCCCATCAAGTGCAATGCTTGACAGCTTTTCGTCTGGATGGCAGCCTGCTATGGCAGACGGGAACGCCAGACTCTGGAGCAGGCAGCCAGGGCTCGGACTATCCGGCGCAAATATACGACATCGATGGAGACGGCGCGCTTGAAGTGCTGTGCGTAATGGATGGCGCTTTTGCTATTCTCGACGGGCGCAACGGTACGCTGAAGCGCCGTCATGAGCTTCCGCATCCCGAAGCGCATGATTGCATTATCATTGCCAACCTGTCGGGGAAGGCGCATCCTTCGGACATTATTTTGAAGGATCGTTACCGCAAGCTTTGGGCGCTAAATTCCGATTTTCAGCTGTTATGGACGTACGAGGGCAATCCAGGCCACTTTCCTTGGGTATATGATTTAGACGGCGACGGCAAGGACGAGGTTATGGCCGGCTACGATCTGCTGGACGCCGCCGGCAAGCTGATTTGGAGCTGCCGCGATTTGGAGGACCATGCAGACTGCATTTGGGTAGGCGACGTGAACGGAGACGGCGAGCCGGAGCTCGTCATCGGCGGAAGCGTCACCGTTATGTATAATCGCTTCGGTCAGGAGCTGTGGCGCTATGAAGGCTCAATTGAATCCCAGCATATTGCGCTTGGGAGATTTAGAGAGGGCGGGAGCGGGCTGCAGATTGCCGGCCTGGACCGACTCGTTCGCGAGGACGACGGCAAAGGGCTGAAGGGCAAGGATGCGCTGTTCTTGCTCGACGCGGATGGAACGGAGCTGTGGAAGGAAAATCGGAAGACGGACGGCTGGCTGACCATCGCGGAAACGATGAGCGGCTGGGACGATAGCGGCTTCGATTATATATTGGCCTATCGGCGGGGCGGAGGCGTATATCCGGCGTTATATGATGGCAATGGCCGCCCCATCGCTTCATTTTCTCATCACGGCTATGCCGTGCATGCCGATCTGGCTGGAACCGGTAAGGAGCAAGTGGTCGTATACGATGACAGCTCGGCCGTTATTTATGGCGGAGAGCAGATCGATCTGCTGGAGAGACATGCCGGAGAAGCGCTGCCTCAATCGAAAAGGCTGTACAGTTCGACACTATATCCGGGCGGTCAAATATAAGATTAGCTATTTACAATAATAGTTTTATTCCATAAAATTTAGTAGATAGTATGAGCTTATATCGGCGAGAGGGAGTGTATCCGTGTCTCAAGAAACTTCTGCGGCAGCAATTGTTGAGGAAGGACGGCTTGTGCAGCTTGGAGAGCTGAAAATGGTCGGATTTCCGGTCATCGTATCGTTTAATGATGGAGATTTTGCGAAAATCGGCCAGACGAAGGCGCTTTTTTTGAAACGGAAGGATGAAATTAAACACGCTGTACATACGGAATATTACTGGGCGCCATGGTACAGCTGCGATGTTATGTTCACCTATTTTTATTGCTTGCAGGTCAGCGAGCTGAGCGATATTCCGGAAGGGATGATGGGCTTTACCATTCCCGCAGAGGAATACGTTAGAGTCGCGTATGACGGGCCGAAGCCGATGGATCCGGACCCTTACGGGATGCTTGCCGAGCATCGCCGCCGAAATGGGTTGTCAGAGAAAGAGAATGCTCTCATTATCGAGAAGTACCCTTTTGACAAAGATTGCTTCGAAGATCGTTTAACGGTAGAGGTGTTTGGACCGGTAATCCGTACTTCCCAATAGTTCGTTTCGCACGCAGCTCCGCAGCCTGCCCACAGGCTAGCGGAGCTTTATTGCGGATTTATTAGAAGAAAAGTCATGCAGGCCATCGTGCTAATTGCGGTGGCCTGCATGACTGTCTGTTGTTATTGGGCTTTGGATCTCGCTTTGGCAGAGGGAGCCTTAACGTAGGTTACTTTGTTTTTGCCGGTCGTCTTGGATTGATACATCGCTTCGTCAGCCAGCTTAATAAGCTCTTGAATATCGTAAGCTTCCTTCGTCATGCATACGCCTACGCTTATCGTGACCAATGATTCCTGCTCTACCCGATTGCGGATCGCTTCGGCTACGACATCGGCCTTTACGCGGTCGGTGCCGATGCATGCCAGCAGCTCTTCGCCGCCGTATCGGCCGGCAGCGCCTATGCCGCTCGTCTCCTCGCGAATAATTTCCGATACCTGCTTCAATACGCCGTCGGCTTTATGGTGGCCGTGCGTATCGTTCAGCTTCTTAAAGTTATCGATATCGCAAAACAATACGGCGATAGATTTGGAGCGGCTTTGAATCTGCTGCGACTTCGATATGAAGTGTCTTCTGTTGTACAAGCCGGTCAGGCCGTCAACGATAGAAGATTGATAGGTCGACATCAACCGCTCGATAACCCATTCGAATAATAGCTGGAACAGAAGAGCGAAATATAATATAGGAAGCAATTGGCTTGCTGCAATTAACCATTGCTGCGTTCCGTTAAAAATGTAGCTCTCAGCCAGCCGGGCAAGCTCCGCAACAAAAAACACAATAAGGCTGGCTCTATATTTGCCTGTCATATTCGTGCTTCGCGTGTCCAGCATGATGAGACAGACGATGACAAGGCTGTAGAAATCCAGGACAGGATAAAGCCCGTTATCGCTGAACGACTGCGATGTAGCGACAAGCCCGTTGGCAGCGGCGGCGATAATAGCTAAAGCGGCCATCACGATGAATGGAACAACTTTGAGCCCTGCCGAACGAGGGGTATATAATTTCAGGAAAACAAAGTTTATAATAATAAAAGAACATATTTGCAGCAGCAGGGCGGCCATATACAGCCAAGTAGGCGGAGACCAGCCGGACGCTGCCGTGCCGGGATAAGGAAGCACGAGCAAAATGCAAAACTTCATAATCGCAAGCGCAATGGCTCCGATTAGCAGCATGTATATTCCTTTGTTTCGATAGCTGCCATAGAGCCGGACCGACATTAGCAGCATAAGAATGAGTATGACGATTACAGCAGAAGAGGATAGAAGCTGTCCGTTCGTGCCTGATAACCATTGAATAATTGTCATGGAATGCCACCGTTTTCATGTAATATAATGAAGGCTTAGATTCGATAATGAGATCGATTCTATTGCTTTACAGAAACATATGTTCTAATATATCATGTTTTACGGTAGGCGAAAAGCTTTTCCTTAAGGAGATGAACGTAATGAATATATTGCAAGCGTTGTTCTTTCCACCAGAACAGCCGGGCGGAGTATCGTCCATGGTTCCGTATATACAAGACAGATTTTTGAAATTAGGGTGGCAGATGGAGCTGTTCTCGCTTCCAAAGCGAGTTCGCGGCAAAGGGGAAGAGGTCGTCGCATTCGAAACGTTTGATCTGGAGCAGTACAGCGGCAATGCGATAGTCGATAAGTATATTCAAACGTATAAGGACTACGTATGGTGGACCAAGCTCCGCTTGAAGAAGAGCTATGACATTATTCACGCCCATCATCCGATAGCGGCGTTAGTCATGAAGCAGCTGTTTCCCGATACGCCGCTAATCGTTACCATTCATTCCAGCTATGAGCGGGAGCTGGTGCTTAACGGAAAAATTGAGGAGAACGGCATTGAGCACCGGTTTCTGAAAAGCATTTACGGAGAGCTTGAAGCGAAAGTGGATCAAATATTGACGGTATCCGAATCTTTCCGCACTTATTTATCTTCCTGTGTAAAAGAACCCGACCGCATTAAGGTGATCGCGAACGGCTTTGATGAAAAAAGGTTCAAGCCGATCCCGCATGAGAACGAAGTGACGCAGCTCATTACCGTGTGCCGCCTCGTTCCGGCAAAAGGGCTGGACATTTTGCTTCACGCCTGCGCGGAGCTCAAGAGGCGAGGCCATCCGTTTGTCCTGCACATTATCGGCGACGGACCGATACGCAAGGAGCTGGAGGAGCTGGCTGTCAGCTTAGGGCTGTATAACGATATTATTTTTTACGGCTATATGCTGCATCCCGAGGAGTTTATGCCGTTCTTTGACATTTTTGTGCTGCCTTCGCGCGCTGAGGCATTCGGCTCCGTATTTGCGGAAGCGGCATTATGCTTGCTTGCGTTAGTCGGAACGGATGTAGGCGGCATATCCGAGCAAATCGACAACGGCGTCAACGGGCTGCTCGTCCCGTCGGAGGATCCGAAGGAGCTGGCCGTCGCGCTTGAAACGCTTATAGCAGACCCGTCCTATCGTTATAATATGGCCAGGGCGGGGTGGGAGAAGGCGAAGAAGGATTACTCGCTCCAGCGTGTCATTTCTCAGCTGAAAAAGGTTTATATAGCCTATAAGCAGAATTAGCTGGCGAAGCAATGCTTCATTTAGAATGGAAAGCCGGCCGGCTTCCGCGAGAGCGGACAACCGGCCGGCTTCGTGCTGCGCATATGCAAACATTTCGTCCGGCTGCTGTAAAGCCGGGCTTCCGCGCTTGCAGGCTAGAAAGCATCAGTCCTTAGCGCTTGCCCGTTTGCGGATCATAAGGAACAGCCATCCCATGCTAATAAAGCCGAACAGCGGGTACAGCGTCGAGAGCAGCGGCCCAAAGCCGATCTGGCTGGCTAAATAACAGACGACGAGAACGCCGAAGGTTAATACGCTGCGCGCCCATTTCAGCCTTTCTTGCAGCTGAAGCGTCAAGCCGTATATATCGGCTATAAGCGTCGTAAATATTTCTGCGAAGATTAGAAAGATGTAGACGAGCTGAATGCCGTGGCCAAGCGATCTGGCAATGCCGCCCATCGGAATGGCGTACTGCTGGATGCCGGGCATATGAAGAGAGAGCGCGATATGCCCCGCCAGCAGCATGAAGCCGATGCCGATGCCGCCCACCCAAGAGCCGGCTACAATCGTTTTGCGGTCTTGAATTTCGGCGCCAAGCGGAACGAGCACCGCCTGCGACATCGATAAGTTGAACGCGGTATATAGGAACGGCGAAGCCCAAGCCGCCCACGGCGACAGATCGCTGGTAAGCGTAATAAACTTGTCGGCGCCTGGCGTTTTGAACGTGTCGATCATAACCAGCACAGTAAATAAAAGCATGAGCGGGACGACGATCGAATTGACGGCGAGTATCGCCTTCATCCCTTTGCGCAGCAGAAAATAGCAGCCGAATGCGGTAATAAGAAGTCCGGATTGATAGGAAATATTCCAGTGCTCGTAGAAGATGGCGCCAGCTCCTGCCAGCATAACGGCTGTAACGCCCAACAGAACGACAAGCATAAAATGGCTGACCAGGCGGCCGATTTTATCGCCGAATAGCGCTTTATTTAAATCTTCGTACGATTTTGCCTTTATGTCGCTGGCGATGAGCATCATTTTCGTCCCCAGCCATATGAACATGGCCGTTGCCAGCGCAATCGTAAATGTGCCCCAATACCCGAATCGGGTAAAAAATTGCAATATTTCTTGACCTGTCGCGAAGCCGGCTCCTACAATCGTTCCCATATATGTAGCGGCTATTTGCAGCACCTTGCCTGTTCGTTTCCACATCTGAGCCCGTCCTCCTCGTTAAGCCTTCTATAAAGAAGGTATGTCCAAAGGGGGACAGGCATGACATTAATTTAGTAGGAGCATGTTGAAGCCAATGCTAGTACCAGTCATCGTATTTATCGTATCGCTTGTATTCATTGTTTGGAAGCCGAGAGGCGTGCATGAAGCTTTCGTCGCATTAAGCGGCATGCTTATATTGTTTGCGGCGGGCTTGCTTAAGCCGGAGGATGCCGGCTACATATGGGGGTTCGTATGGAATGCAACCTTTTCTCTGATCGGCATTATGCTGTTCACATCTTTACTGGATCAAAACGGCTTCTTCCGATGGGCTGCTCTTCATATCGTGCGCGGCTTTCACCAGAGGCCGGTTATGCTGTTTATTGGCTTGTCGCTGCTCGGCGCCTTTATTACGCTGTTTTTCAATAATGACGGTTCGATTCTCATTATGGTGCCGATTGTGCTTGAAGTGGCGGCGCTGCTCAAGCTCTCGCGTAAAGGAAGCCTTGCTTATTTGATCGGCATAGGATTTATGGCGGATACGGCTAGCACTCCGCTCATGATGAGCAATTTAACGAATATTTTGACTGCTGATTTTTTCCGTATTTCGTTCGCCGAATACGCTTCGTATATGCTGCTGCCTGGTCTGGCTGCCGTCGCGGCAACGGCTGCGGTGACTGCAGCGATGTTCAGAAGGACGATCGTAAATGAACAAAGCCGTCCACAGGCGGCGGAACTGTTCCCGGCGCCTGAGACGGCTATTGAAAGCACTGGCTTATTTAAATGGTCATGGGCCGTTATTATCGTCATGATGGCCGGATACTTGGGCGCTGAGCGAATGGGAGTTCCGGTAGCTGCGATCGCTATCGGCTGCGCTGCAGTACAATGGTTGTTATCCGCCATTCTTATCAAGATCGATTTCAAAACGACGCTGCTGAAAGCGCCTTGGCTTATAATCGTCTTTGCGCTGTCAATGAATCTGATCGTGTACAGCTTGCATATTCATGGCGCCGCTGCATGGCTGCCGTCGCTGCTTCAAGCAACTACGGAAGGCAGCGAGCTTGCAGGCATCGTCGGCTCAGGCGTCCTGTTCGCGCTGCTGGCCTCTATCGCCAACAACTTGCCGGCCGTGCTTATTTCCTCGTTAGCAATTGAGCAGATTAACGGGCCGTCCTACTTGCCATATGCAAGCTTGCTCGGCACCTCTGTAGGGGCGAAGCTTACGCCAATCGGCTCGCTAGCGACATTGCTTTGGATGGGACTTATTGCGCGGGGCGGCGTCTCCATAAGCTGGCGCGAATATATGAAATACGGGCTGCTGCTTACGTTTCCGATCCTGATTGCCGCACTCGCGGTGCTATGGATCGTCATATGTATAATATAAGTTTAGCTCATAAGCAGCTTTATAGAAATAACCTCATCGACCGCCGGATCGAGATCAAGCTTCAAAAAAGCGCCTTCCGCCTGATAGGTCAGCAAATAATCGGTTTGCGTATCTGGCTTGCCTAGTGCATCCAAGGCAGCGTCCAGCTTATCGCCGATTTGCAAGCCGCTTAAGCCGGCTTGTATATTCGCGCCGAAAAGCTCTACAAATTGAACCTTTTTGGATGTGTTCAACCCGACGGCGAAGCCGTTATACTCGTAGACGCTAATGCTCTCCGGCCCGTCGGAGAGCGTGTAGTTGTCCAGCGCTTTGCCATATTTCTCCACAACAGCCGCCTCCGTATCGCCAATCGACAGATTGAGCAGCTTCGGCGACGCTGCGGCCCAATCCTTATCGCTTGTCTTGGAGGATGCTGGATTTTTGCCCTTATCGACTGCCGTCACGGATGACGATTCCGCAAAATTGCTCACGTCAGGCTCGGTTTCATTCGTAACCGGAACCGCTTCGATAACGCTGCTTGCGTTGTCCAAATAGTTTTGCTGCGGGCTGTCTGCTTCGTGAGCTTTGCTTTCGCCCTCAATATCCGGTAAAGCTGTATAATTGTTGGCTGGCGGCAATTCTGGGCTGCTGCACGCGGCGACTGCCGCGGTGAGCACCGTAGCGGCTATCCATTTCAAAGCTTGGGATCGTTTGGTCTGTTTTTTATTCATAGCTCCGTGCTCCTTACTTCATTAATAAGGTCGTTATATAATTAGACGCTTAAAATAAGGAAAAAGTTGCTATCCTTTAGAAATTCGCTCGCTTTTTATTTGCTAGCATACTTATAGCTGCTATGTTATTTAGGTTGCGCTTTTTAGCATTACTGTGGTATTTTAACGAAAAGGATTTTTGGTGGAGGTCAAAATGATGGAAAAATTGAAGCAACGTATATTAGAAGAAGCATCGGTATTGTCGAGCGATGTGCTGCGGCTTGATGCGATCATCAACCACCAAGTCGATCCGGCTCTGACGATGGAAATGGGGCAACAATTCGCGAACATATTTGCCGAGCAGCAAATTACAAAGGTCATTACGGTTGAATCTTCCGGTATTCCTGCCGCATTTGCAACGGCTTATATTTTAGGCGTCCCGCTCGTATTCGCCCGCCGCAAAAAAACGCTGATCGCCGATCCGGACGCGTACAGCGAGCGCGTTCCTTCATTTACAAAAGGAATCGTAACCGACATCATGGTATCGAAGCAGTTTCTAAACAACGATGACCGGGTGTTGTTCATCGATGATATTATTGCGAACGGCGATGCGGCTAGAGGACTAGTAAAAATAATCGAGCGCTCCGGCGCCCATTTGGTAGGGCTTGGCGTCGTTGTCGAAAAATCGTTCCAATCCGGCGGCAAATCGCTGCGCGAGCAAGGCGTCCGTGTGGAGTCGCTCGTGCGTATATCTTCTCTTGAAAATGGAAAAATATATTTTGAGTAAGATGTACCAGTTCAAATTTACTTCCCCGTGCGTATAATTTCGCTTATAATAAAAAATAAGTGACCGAGGGGAGGCATAAATATGGCTGAAATGTCTGCTGATTTTATGAATGCGAAGCTGAACGACGCAAAAATTCATTTTGAGCGCGCACTGGATTGCAAACATACAGAATTCGATGATTTATATCCTTACATGGTTGAGCATCCGCAATTTTTCTGGTATAAGCGTTATGTTGCCTGGTCGGAACTCCTTACCATTGTGAAACTTTGCGAGCAGTTGTCGATAGAATGGAAAGAGTATTTCACAGAGCGCCAAAGCGAGTATGTCGATAAGCGGGTCATGTCATCGCGCGTATTGGATGAATGGTACGAGACGAATGATTCCAAAGAGCATGTAGACAGCTTGGAATAAGCTGACGAATAAAATGAAACGAACCTCAATGAATTGCGTATGCAATCATTGAGGTTTTTCTTCAAATTGCATCATTTTTAAAGCATTGCGAATCGGAATTCACGTAACCGCCGAAGCGTTGCGTCAGCCGTTTTGCCTAACATGAAGGAGTGATAGGATGGTAAGCGAGGAGCAGCTGGATCGTTTCAGGCTGAGCGGAGAAACGGTGCGAGTCGTTCGAGACGAAATAGAGTCGAACGATGTGCTCGGCATCGTCGTCGCTTGGGATGAGGAGACGGTCGTCATCCGTAAGGCAAGCCGCCGAGTTGTTAAGCTAAGCCGAGCGTATCGATATATGGCGGCAACTGAGCAGCGTATATTTTAACGTGTGAACTGTCTATGATGATAAAGAGGAGTGAATGCGATGAACTGTCCAGTATGTGATGATGTGCGTATGCGAGAGGTATTGAAGGATGATGTGCTCATTGATGTATGCCCGTCCTGCAAAGGAGTATGGCTGGATCGCGGAGAGCTGGATAAGCTGATGAAGGGCGTCCGCGACATGGAGGAGGACTACGGACGGATGGAGCAGCAGATTATGTCGCAGCAGCAGTATCAGCAAGCTCCGCAGCCTCCGCAGCCGCAGCAGCAATATCAGCAGCAGCAGCCGCCGCAGGGCTACGGTAACTACAACAATCAAGGCGGGCAGCCGTATCCAAACCAAGGCTATAACAGCTATGGCCATGGCAAAGACGGATACTACAAGGACGGCTATTACAAGGATGATAAGTACAGAAAGGGCTATCCTTATAAGAAAAAGAAATCGGTATTCGACGTATTCGGCGATTTGTTCGACTAAGGTTAACTGCTTAGGAATACGAAGCTTAAAAGGATGAGGCCGCAGATTTGGACAGACTTCATCCTTTTTTGTATTGCATCTTTATTAGGTATGGTCGTGAACGTATTTCAGAAGCAATTCTTCAACAAGAATGCCGTTGATTGTCATGCCGGTAATATTGCAGCTGTTAATTTTTACGTTTGTCAAATTACAGTTCGCAAGAGTGCTATTGTTCAAATCGCAATGTTCAAATTTTGCCGGTCTTTGCTGTGCTTGCGGGTCATGAAGGGGATGTCCTTCGGGCGGCATGCCGATATGATGAAAATAAGCGCCGCCGATTTGAGCGCCGTCTATTTCTAAGTCGCTTAAGTCGGCGTCCTTAATTGTTGATCTTGCCAGCGTTACATTTTCAAAATAAAGATCTTCGGCCTTGTCGCAAATAAATTGCGAGCCCGAAATATCCGCATAGCGAACAATTAATGTTCTGACGTCCTCAATTACATCAGTCTTTGCTGCTTCCTCCATAACAACACCTCTTTTATGAATAATAGTACACAACAAAAAACTTTCCATTTATGTACAGTTATATTATAGAATGTAAGTGAAGAGGTGTGCAACAAAAAAAGACCAGTCCATTCGCCGTAAGCAGCTTGACTCGTCTTGTTATTTCAATATGGTGCGGTAGAGAGGACTCGAACCTCCACGGTATTGCTACCACTAGAACCTGAATCTAGCGCGTCTGCCAATTCCGCCACGACCGCAAATTATTGTGTCAACAGGAAATATCTTATCATATGTGATATAATACAGTCAAGCTGAATTTATTTATATGTATGGGGGAATTGCATTTGAACAAACTAGAGCTCCACATCAAGCAAGAAGGTACCGTCCTGGGTGAAAATGTGCTTAAGGTGGATTCATTCTTAAATCATCAAGTTGATCCGGAGCTGATGCAGTATATCGGACAAGCCTTTGCTAAATTGTTTGCGGAAGAAGGCGTAACGAAGCTGCTTACGCTTGAATCGTCCGGCATCGCTCCTGCCGTTATGGCTGCGCTGGAAATGAAGGTGCCGCTCATATTCGCACGCAAGCGCAAATCGCTGACTTTGAAGGATGATCTGTACACGGAACAGGTGTATTCCTTTACGAAGCAGGAAGTTAGTGAAGTATCGGTATCGCGCAAATTTTTGTCCAGCCAGGACCGCATCCTTATTATCGATGACTTTCTGGCGAACGGAGACGCCGCGCTTGGGCTTGCAGGCATCGCCCGCCAAGCTGGCGCAGAGATTGTCGGCATAGGCATCGTTATCGAGAAGGCGTTCCAGCCCGGCAGGCAGAAGCTGATCGACAGCGGCTATCGTGTCGAATCCATCGCGCGCATCGCATCGTTATCAGACGGCAAGGTTCAATTCGCCACAAGCGACATTATCGACTAACTGAAATACAATAAGCTCCGCGGGACTTGCGATTAGTCCCCGGAGCTTTTTTTGGCATAGATAAACAAAAAAAGCTTCTGCTCAGCCGAAGGGCGCTACAGAAGCTTATCGTTGATGAAGTTGGTGCGGTCGAGAGGACTCGAACCTCCACGGTATTGCTACCACTAGAACCTGAATCTAGCGCGTCTGCCAATTCCGCCACGACCGCATATTAGAAGCGACATAAGAGAATATAACATGAAACGGTAATATGAGTCAAGAAAAAAATAATTTGTGGATGATTCTGGGCAATTATCTTTTTTTGCCTTCGTTGCTTTTACCCTTGCCAGCATATTTTGCTTCGCCAACACAAACAATGAAGGTAAAAGAAAGGTGTGACTTGCGATGGTAAAAAAGAAACGCAGCCTAATAAATGCTTTGAAAATGCTGAATAGACGCGAGTGGCGGAAATGGGCTCGTACAGCGTGTATGGTTGGATTAGCGGCTGGCCTCGTATGCGCTGCTCCTCCCTTTGGCAGGACAGCAGCGGCAGCCGCTAATCAGGAGCACGGTACTGCTGCATCCAGCCAAGCTGACGAACGCCAGCGTACGGTTGCAATCGTTATCGACGATTTCGGCAACGGCAGCAGCGGAACGAGGGAAATGATGAGCCTGCCTATAAAAATAACGGTAGCGATTATGCCGTTTATGCCGACGACAAAAAAGGACGCGCAGGAAGCGCATCGTCTAGGGCATGATGTTATCGTTCATATGCCGATGGAGCCGAATAGAGGGCTGAAAAGCTGGCTTGGACCCGGTGTCATTACGACTGCAATGAGCGATGCTGAAATCCGGAAGCGCGTAGAGGAGGCTATTGACAATGTGCCGTTTGCCGTCGGAATGAACAATCATATGGGTTCGAAGGCGACTGCGGATGAGCGGGTCATGCGGGTCGTGCTAACCGTATGCAAAGAACGAGGCCTTTTTTTTCTGGACAGCCGGACAACTTTCCGCACTGTCGTTCCGAAAATTGCGGATGAGCTAGATGTGCCTCTCGTATCGAATGACGTGTTTCTGGATGACGTGCACTCCGTGCAGCATATATCCAAGCAAATCAACGTGCTCCGCAAACATCTGGAGTCCAATGAGAGCTGCATTACGATCGGGCATGTCGGAGCGCCAGGCAAGCTGACAGCCTCCGTTCTTGAGCAATCGATATCCGTAATGCAGCCGACCATTCGTTTCGTTAAGCTTTCGGATCTCGTACGCGTATCATCTGGTGATCCATTTGAATTGACGAATTCCTGAAGCGATCGCATCGGCGATTTCTAACTGCTTGCGGGAATCCGTCAGCATGACGCGGTCGGTAGGGCTGCTGATAAACCCCATTTCGACGATAACGGAAGGCTGATGAACGCGCCTTAACAAATAAAACGGCTTTCCCTCCTCCGGAAGGTTAGCCGTATTTTGTTGTCTGTTAAGCGCGTCTTGAATGCAGAAGGCTAGCAGCGCGCTTTCGCCGCTCGTTTGATGCAGGACGAGCGGGCCGCGCTTAGAGCTTGTTTTCGCGGCATTCACATGAAGGCTGACAAGCAGCTCGCTGTCAATTTCCTCTGTCAATTGGCGGCGCTGCGACAAGTCCTTGCGATGACGGGAGCGCGACGAATGCCAGAGATTATCTTCACTGAGCGCGTAGTCGCCTGTCCGGTTCATGACTGCAGATATACCGTAGCTGCGCAGGAGTACATAAAGCTTGCGGGCAATTGCTAAATTAATATCCTTTTCCGAAAGCTCTCCATAAGAGGCGCCGCCGTCGATGCCGCCATGTCCCACATCGATAATGACGACCGTGGACGGAAGCGCCCAATCCTGATTTTGCGAAGCCTTATTGTTTACAGCTTGTTCTGCAGGCTTAGCGCTTGTTCCGCCGGATGCGCTTAGCGCGCAAAGGAGCACAGCCAGCATGGAGAGTGTCGTTTTGTAAAACATTGCTGTCATTCCTCCATCAGATGTTGTTTTATTTAGCGTGGCTCATTGAAGGGTAAAGCATGCATGTTTAGGTTAGCGGCAAAGGGGGAAAGCTGTTATTGAGGACGCTATAGGAGGATGATCGTTATGGCCGACAGCACTGATTATGTAAAATTTATGACTGAAAAGCTTGTCAATTATTTGGAGACGCCAAAGGAGCAGCGGAAGCTGACAAGAACGTCAGCCAAAGCCGCTAGAGAGCATTGGCTGACGCGATGGTTCGGATGGGGGCCAATGAGCTTCATGCTATGGTGGAAAAGCCGTGGACATCGTTAATCGTAAAAATGGCCGAGCTTGGCCAGCAGCTCAAAGGGCAAGTATCGGATACTGCCGTCATATTCACTTCGGGCTAATGCGATATAAAGCTCGTCCGCTGAGCTGCCGTTATCCCAGCTCGTATAACCGACTACAGACCATACGTACAGCATATTGCCATTAAACCGTTCTGCCGTATAGCGGAGCGGTTTTTTAGCATTTATTGCAGACAATATTTTTTCATCTCGATCAGCTTGCATCGGTTTTTTCGTTAACCAAGGCAGCCTCTCGTACGGATCGAAGCTGGGGAGAGATATTGATTTGTCAATGACGGCTTTTGCGCCGCCATTTTTAAGTCCGGCGGCGAGCAGTTTTTCGCCCTCATAGACATCGTTCCAAATCCCGCTGTCCACAGGCAACTGCTCGCCTGATGCGGCATCTGTATAATACGCTTGCGAATGATCGCTCATTTTCCACATGGCGAGCAGAGGATGAATATATAGCCTTTCAATGTTCTCTACGGGTTCATTAATCTCAAGCATTGCAATGGATCGCTGCAGCACCTCGTTATCGAAAACCGAATATTCGCCTATCCCGTATTCGCCGAGCTGATAGCTTCCGTCCTCCGTTGCATGAATGATCATATATCCGACGGTATCGTTGTTCGAAGCGACAAGCGCAAGCCAGCTGTGCGTTCCGGGACCGAGCGGCGATATATGGAGCTCCGCTCCTTTCCAGCCGGACAGTTCGGGCTGCCGCTTCAGCTCTTCAAGCCATAGCTCAGCCTGCTTCTTTAGTGCAGACGGAGGCTGCTGAGACGCGAGGGACGTTTCGGCTTCAGCGCTGCTGAACAAGGGCTTGTCCTGCTGCTGGGTTATCGTCCCGCTCGCGAATGCGAGAAAGATGGAGAGAAGGCTGGAGAAGGTCCAACGGGCAATTCTTCTGTTCATTAATAATCACCTCAGAGCTTATTGTATCGGACAAGCATTAAGAAAGCTGTTGCTTCCTGTCAGCAAAAGACGGCCGAACGGCCGCCTTTTTTTGGCGTATTGCTGCGAGGAGCGTCACATTGCCGCTAATCAATGCCCTTCAAATGAAAAATGCCGCAATTAATGGCGGATGCCCGCACGCGCGGCTCGTATTGCCAGCTAATTTCAGCTTGCCGCTGCTGAAATTGCTCTTCAATCGCGGATTTGGCTTCATCAGCCGCATGCTCCAGCAGCGGCGTATAGTAAGAGCTAATCCGCTGCAGCTCCTCCTCTAGCCGCGTCGCCGCATCGGCGGCCCAACTGTAATCATAGGCCTTGATCTTCTTCTCCAGCGTCTGTTCGACAATGCTGAGCGCTTTATTGAAAGAGACTCCGTTTTTCGCAATATGAATGTTGGCCGGCAGCCGGGGCGTAAGCCGCTTCGCAAGCAAGCGGTCGTGAAACTGCTCTACGCAATTGCCAGTGGCGAGCGATACGCCGAAGCTGTGAATTTCTTCCCGCTTGCGGTCGGAAGCGAATTCGACGCGCATGTTGACGCCTAACCATGCCGTATATGGCGTAGACTGAAATGGCCCGCCTGCCGCCTTATCGGGCTCCTCGAACAGATAGACATAACTTCCGTGCATGCTTGCCGCTTCGAACAGCTGATCCAGCTTGCGGGAGCCGAAATATAGATCCTCGCGCGGCACGCGAGCGGGTACGGCCAGACTGCTTTGGATGAAGCCGAAGGAGCGGTTCAGCACCGTGTTGACCGCAGCATCCTCGGCGCTCGGTTTCGGCGCGGCTGGCGCGGCCTGCTCTTGCTTCAGCGTCTCGTCATACTTTTCTTTGTCGGTAACAAAAAGAAAGGTCATCGTTTCCGGCTCCGCGCCCATCCGGTCGACGAAGCTCCAATAATAAGGCCGATTCGTAAGCTCCCGGTCGGCATGGGGCGACAGCTTCACCATATAATGGGCCGGCGATTTTTCGATTATATTGCAGGAGGTTGCCTCCAGGTAGCGTCCGACAAATTTATGCACCTGCTTCTCGTTCAAGGGGATGCCTCCAATGTGCCAAGCTCGTTGCGAATACGGTTAATCGACGAGCCCAGTTGATTGAATTGCTGCTCCAATTCATTGTCATTGCTGGATTCCAGCAGCATGCGGGCAAGCTTCTGTTCGATCGAGCTGTCGTTCTTCTCATAACGCTCGAGAATGTGGTCCAGCTGGCCGATAACGAGCTCGAACAAATTAATTTTCTCATGCAGCAGACTGACGATATGCTCCTCGATCGTGCCGAGCGTGCATAGATTGAAAATTTTCACATCCTCAGTCTGGCCAAGACGATGCACCCGCCCGATCCGCTGCTCGACCCGCATCGGATTCCAAGGCAAATCGAAGTTGATCATATGGTGGCAAAATTGCAGATTGATGCCTTCGCCTCCTGCCTCGGTGGCGATCAGCACCTGCGCACGGCCGCGGAATAAATCCATCATCCAGTCTTTTTTGCCGCGGTTCATTCCGCCGCGGTACGGAACGGCAATCATATTTTGCTCGCGGAAAAATTGCAGCAAGTATTCTTGCGTTGCCCGGTATTCGGTAAAAATGATGACCTTCTCGCCGATCGCTTTGACGAGCTCCATCGCTTTTTCCGCTTTCGTATTCTGCTTAATGTTTTTAATGTTCTCTACCAAGCCCCAAATTTTCGGTCGCATCGGCGAATCTTCCGCCGTCTTCTTGAACAGATTGACGAGCGTCAGAAAGACGGCGTCCCGGCTGCTGCATACTTCGCGCTGGAGCGTAACGAGCGAGAGCATGCTCGTTAAATCGCCGCCGCTTTCGTCGTATCGTTCCTTCACGAAGCCGGTTACCGCATCATAGAGCGCTTTCTCTTCAGGGGAAAGCGAAAGCGGAATATTTTTGACGATTCGCTTCGTGAACCGGATATCGCCCTCGGTTCGCCGGTTGCGAATCATAATGGCGGACAGCGCTTCCTGCAGCTGATCCTCGTTTTTAGGCAGCCTTTTGTCCACGACAAAATTAGCCGCGAACTCGCTTTGCGGCCCAAGCTGCCCGGGCTTCAGCAGCGTAATTAAATTGAACAGCTCGTCCAAATCATTTTGAATCGGCGTAGCGGTTAAAAGCAGGCAATACTTTTTCCGCAGCTGGCTGACGAACTGATAGTTTGTCGTTTTTTTATTTTTCAGCTTATGCGCCTCGTCGATAATGATCATGTCATAATCGCTGCCGGCGACAAGCTCATGATGGGGCGGACGCTTGGCCGTATCGATCGAAGCGACGACGACATCGTATTGCCAGGAATGGCTTTTCTTTTGGGCAACGGCGGAAATACCGAACTTTTGATTTAGTTCGCGTACCCACTGAAGGACGAGAGAAGCGGGTACGAGAATAAGAACGCGTTTAACGAGACCGCGCACCATGTACTCCTTCAATACGAGACCGGCCTCTATCGTTTTGCCCAGACCGACCTCGTCGGCGAGAATGGCGCGTCCGCCCATTTCGTGGACGACCTTTTTCGCTGTGCTGATCTGATGGGGCATCGGCTCGAAGGACGGCAGCGTACGAAGGCATTGCAGCTGCTCGAAGCTTTCAATCCGCTTCGCCTGCTCCGCCTCCATTGACAAGCGGTATAGCGTCCAGTCATCCCAAGGCCCGTTGCGGGTCAGCCTTTCTTGCAGCTCCTGGAACCACTTTCTGTCGAACTGCAGATCGACTAATGGATGAAGAGGACGTGAAGCGAACCCATTATCGCTATTAGATAAAGAGGCTTGTGTTTTAATCGGCGCCATAGTAGCAGCTCCTTTCGCGGGTTGCAGCGATGAGATGCCACTAGTATGCCCTTTTCACCAATGAATAATAAGAAGGGGTAGAATTTGACGAATGGACAAGGATAGAAGAGAGAAAGGGAATGAAAGCGGTGACGATCGTGAAATTTGGGTGTTTTTCAAACTTTTTCTCAATATATTGTATAGTATAATAAATGAGTCACACAATATATTGTGTCCGCAGCTAGTACGATCATACATAACGTAGATTATGAGGGAATTAGAGGAGGACGATGAATTCATGGGCTCGTTGAAAGCTAGCAAGCTGGAAGGTTTAAGCGAAAAAATATTTTTAGACCGTTACGCATGGAAAAATGCAGATACGAATGAGACGAAAGTCGGCGATGTTGTCCTTGCGCTAACGAAGGACGATCCGAAATTTCCGGCCAAGGAGGTCGGAGAGGTGATCGAGCGCGAAGGCAGCGCGGTTAAAGTAAAGCTGCGCACCGGCGATATTGTCGAATCTACTATAGAAAAGCTGACGCTGACCGTGGAAAAAACGCCTGAGGAAATGTGGGACCGTCTTGCAGGGGCGATGGCCTCCGTCGAGAAGGAAGACGAGACAAGAGAGCTGTGGCAGGAGCGCTTCCGCTACATTTTGGACGATTGGAAGCTGGTGCCGGGCGGCCGTATCGCCGCGGGGGCTGGAGCGAGCGAGGAGCTGACGCTGTTCAACTGCTACGTTATTCCATCGCCTAAGGATAGCCGCGGAGGCATTATGTCTACGCTGACGGAAATGACCGAGATTATGGCCCGCGGAGGCGGCGTCGGCATCAATCTGTCTTCGCTTCGCCCGCGCAGAGCGGTTGTAGCGGGCGTTAACGGCAGCTCCAGCGGTTCCGTATCATGGGGCGGACTGTTCAGCTATACGACAGGCTTGATCGAGCAGGGCGGAAGCAGGCGCGGAGCGCTAATGCTTATGATTAACGACTGGCATCCGGATTTGCTCGATTTCATTACCGTTAAACAGACGATGGGACAAGTGACGAACGCGAATTTGTCCGTATGCGTCAG
>Ga0180215_1002135_pt1 | contig 20417 bp, 6 predicted proteins | sample eDN3rd37CBELigBY_FD_128871 | JGI IMG/M metagenome (GOLD analysis project Ga0180215, IMG submission 128871) | Enriched backyard soil microbial communities from Emeryville, California, USA - eDNA 3rd pass 37_C BE-Lig BY (version 2) (version 2) | ecosystem: Environmental > Terrestrial > Soil >... | reverse complement strand
CCTGCGGTCGCGCTTCGACTACGTCATCATCGACGCGCCGCCGCTGCTGCCCGTCACCGACGCGGCGATCCTCACGAACATCGCCGACGGTGCGCTGCTCATCGCGCGTTACGGCAAGACCACCCGCGAGCAGTTCGCGCGGGCCGTCGGCAACCTGCGTGCGATCAACGCGCCCGTGCTCGGCACGATCCTGGCGATGACCCCCACCAAGGGACGCGGCACGGCCTACGAGTACCGCTACTACTACAGCTCCGACAAGGACGGTGCCGCTCCGGCTGCTGCTCCGGCGGCCGCCCAGACGAGCACGCCGGCGACACAGCGTGTCGGTGCACCGGCCCCGACCGCACCGGCCGCCCAGCCTGCCCCGCAGACGCAGGCACCCGTGGAAGGCCCGGCACGGCCGCAGAACGGTCATCGCCACGTCGAGCCGCCGGCCACGCAGGCCTACCCGGCGCCGAGCAACGACGCCTACCACTACCGCGCTGCGGAGCAGTTCCCGCCGGCGCCGCAGCCGGCAACGGAGCGGTACGGCAGCGAGCCCTACCAGGCGCCGCAGGCGTACTCCTCCGCCGAGCCGCTGTCGCGGCCCGTGGTGCACGCACCGCGGCGCCCGGTGAACGACTCAGGATCGGAGAGCGGCGAGGAGAGGTAGCAACAGGTCGGCGATCTCGGATCCGACCGCGACGAACGTCTCCTCGTCGCGGCCGATCGGATCGACGATGTCCTCCGGCCCGGGTGCAGACATCTGCGCCCGGGCCGTCGTCAGTTCTGCGATGGTTCGCGCTCCGGTGGCCTTCTGCAGCCGGGCAGCCTCGCGCAGTGTGAACGTCACCCGCATCCTGCGGGGTGCGAGCTGAATCACCTTGGCGCGATGCTTCTCGCTCATCGTGATGATCATGTCGGAGTCCTCCGCGATCTGCGGGGTGATCCGGCGCGCGGCGAATCCGTCCGGATCGCCTCCGAGCTGCTGCAACACGAGGGCAGCGGTGGGTTCCATGCCGTGACCGACCATCGCCCGGGTGCCGGCACTGTGCGCCGAGAGATCTCCGCGACCTTGTTCGGCCGCGTATGCGGTGGTCAGCCTCTCTGCGGTGGGTGAGCGGCAGATGTTTCCGGTACACACATAGAGAATCCGCATTCGGCGATCCTATGGGAGACGCCGTCAGGGTGCTCGGTCCCCGTATACGTCATCCGAACGGCCCTCGTGACCGGTCGGTAACGTTCTGTACCATCGTCGGTGATTTCGGGCGCCGGGGGAAGCTGAAGCGGCTGGCGCATCCAACGTCGAAGGCGGCTGATGAGTTCTATTCTCGGTGTGACCGTGGGGGAGAGCGCCGTTCGGGTGGTGCGGCCCGTGGATCGAACGACCCCGACGGCGGGGTTCCAGTTCCAGGTGGTCGAAACCGGTAAGGACGATCCGGCACGGCTGGCGGCGGGCACCCTCGGGGTGCTCTTCCAGACCGGTGTAGCGGGCGATCCGATCGAGCGGGTCGGAGTGGTCTACCGCGACCATGCCCAGGCCGAGCGCCTGCGCGCGGCGATGGCCGTCGAACACATCGACCGCTACCTCCTCGTCTCCGAACCCGAGGCCGCCGTCACCTATCTGCAGGCCACCGGCGAACTCGGCAGCAACACCGCCGTCTTCTACGACCTCGGCGACGCCGGGCTCACCGTCACCGTCGTCGACCTCGTCTCCCGAGAGGTGCTCGCCGAACGCACCGACAGCATCGGCGGCCGCGTCTTCGACAACGTGATCCGCGACCACCAGCTCGACACGAACGGTGTGTGGCGCCCCGACGACCCCGCCACCGACGACGAATTGTCCGCCCAGTGCCGCGAGGCCAAGGAGAAGCTGTCGCTGAGCGAGACCGTGGCCGTGCCGGGTGCTGCAGGGGTCGTGCTCATGTCGCGCGAGACCTTCGATCCGCTCATCGCACAGTGCGTCGAGTCGTCGGCGCAGTTCGTGCACCAGGTGATCTCCCGTGCCGGTCGCAACCCCGAGGCCGTGGTCCTGCTCGGCGGCGGCGCGCACATCCCGCTCGTGCAGGAGGTGCTGCGTTCGTGGCTCGGACTGCCGCTGGTGGTGCCGCACGAGCCCGAACTCGTGCTCGCCAAGGGCGGGGCCATGGCCGCCGCGAAGCCGGCGAACTCGCAGCCGGTGAGCACCCTCACCCGCATCGTGCCGGGCCGCCCGTCGTCGACCAGCGCTGACACCGAGCAGATCCCCGTCGTCGCTGCGGCCGCCGCACCGACGACCGCGGCCGCCTCCGGCCCGGAATCCGCCGACGCGAAGAAGCCGTGGTGGGCGACGCTGGCCGGTCGCGGCCCGTCGGTCAGCGGCAAGCAGATCTCCGGCGCCGGTATCGCCGGCACGGCCCTCGCGGTCGTCGCGGTCATCGGCGTGGCGCTGAGCACCGGCTTCACGAGTTCGTCGACCGACGAAACGAGCCCCACCCAGTCGTACACCCCCACGACCACCAACGCGCCGCGCCAGAACCCCGCACCGGCGGTGGCGCCCACACAGGTCACCACGACCACCACGGTCGAGCCGGAGCCCGTTCCGACGACCTATTCGCCGCGCCCGGTGCCGCCGGCCCCCGAACCTCCGCCCGCCCCGGCTCCGACCATCCCGGGGCTGGGAGTGCCGGTGCCGACGCTGCCGCCGCTGCCGACGATCGAGTTGCCGCCGCTGCCGCAGATCCGGCTTCCCTGAGTCGCCCGCTCACGCGCGTCGCGCGTGCCGGCCACCCGTCTGCTGTCCGGGGGCGTCGGTACGCGCGAGCACGGCGGCGATCGCCGTGGTGAGCGGCACCGACAACGTGAGCGCGATGCCGCCGACGCATGCGCGGACCAGCTCGATCGCCACGGCGTCGCTCGTGATCACATCCGTGATCGAGCGCCCGGCCACCGAGAACAGCAGCAGCAGAGGCAGCGCGCCGCCCGCGTAGGCGAGGACGAGTGTGTAGACGGTGCTGGCGATGTGGTCGCGGCCCACGCGCATCGCCGCCGAGAAGATCTCACGACGTGACGACTCGGGATCGAGCCCGGCGAGTTCGAAGGCCGACGACGCCTGCGTGATGGTGACGTCGTTGAGCACACCCAGTGAGCCGATGATGAATCCGGCCAACAGCAGGCCCGAGATCGACACGTGCCCGATGTACAGCTGTACGTCGGTGTTCTGTTCCTCCGACAGGCCCGTCAGGTGCGTCATCCGGATCGCGACGTAGGACAGCAGGGCCGCGACGACCATCGACGCGAGTGTGCCGAGCAGCGCCGAACTGGTCCTCAGATTCACGCCGTGCGCCAGATAGAGCACCGCGTAGAGGATCAGTGCACCGCCGACCAGTGCGACCGGCACGGCGGGTTTGCCGTCCAGGAGCGCCGGGAGCATGAACACCACCAGCACCCCGAACGCGACCACTAGGCCGATCAGGGCCCGCAGACCGCGCCAGCGGGCGATCGCGACCACCACGACGGCGAAGGCCGCGACCACCAGGGCGAGCGGGAAGCCGCGGGCGTAGTCGTAGAAGGAGTACTGGGTGGCACCCGCCGGATCGGTCTGGCGGACGAGACGGATCTCGTCGCCGGCCTGTAGTTCGGGCTGACCCGGGCCGGGGATCACCTCGAGGAGGGTCCGGGCACCGTCGTCGGGACCGGATTCGATGGCGACGATGCTGCGTTCGCAGTCGAAGGCGTTGCTCGAGGGAGGGGACGGCTCACCGGTGAAGACGCGCCCGAAGGACGCGCTGCCGCACGGGCCGGTGTCCTGTTCGACGACGGTTCCGGCCTCGGTGACGACCGCGCCGCCGCTACTCGTCTGGAAGGGGGCGGGGATGTCCACGGAACGGCTGCTCGGCCACAACAGGGCGGTACCGAAGAGCACAAGGAGACCGATCGCAGCCAGGAGGCCGACGACGATCTTCGCGGCGATGGGTCCGAGTGGGATGGGACTTTCGTCCTGCCCGTGGCCGTGACCGTGGCCGAAGTGGCCGTGTCCGTGATTCACCCGGACAGGCTAGCCAAGAGGCGAGATGGTTGGGGCTGGTGGTGGCGGGGAGCAGGGGGGGTGTCCCCGCCACCGTCACCTGATCTCGCACAGGGGGGATGGCGATCGATCAGGGAGCCCGGCACAGCGCGTAGTGCTTAGTGCCATAAGACAAATTACTGGTTCCGACCCCGGGTTGGGGAGGGGTTGACATGTGGCGATGGTCACGAACCCGACAAACTGTCCGTTCGGGTAGGTCGCCCGTGCCTCTAAACAGGGACTTTGGTCCCGAAAGGCGCAATATAACTGTTCGGCAACGATTGCCGGCCCGGGGTCGGAAGCCTAGTTCCTACTGCTTGTAGGAGGACAGGAAGTTACCGATCCGCTCGATCGCCACCGCCAGATCGCGTGCCCACGGCAGCGTGACGATGCGCAGATGGTCGTGGTTCGGCCAGTTGAAGCCCGTGCCCTGGGTGACGAGGATGCGCTCCTGCAGCAGCAGATCCTGCACGAGCTTCTCGTCGTCGTGGATGTCGTAGACCTCCGGGTCCAGACGCGGGAAGGCGTAGAGCGCGCCGCGCGGCTTCACGCAGCTCACGCCCGGAATGGCGTTGAGCCGCTCCCACGCGACGTCGCGCTGCTCGAGCAGGCGCCCGCCGGGCAGCACCAGGTCCTCGATGCTCTGGTAGCCACCGAGCGCCACCTGGATGGCGTGCTGGGCCGGCACGTTGGGGCACAACCGCGTCGAGGCGAGCAGGTCGACGCCTTCGAGGAAGCCCTCTGCGTGATCCTTCGGGCCGGTGATGACCATCCAGCCCGATCGGTAGCCGGCGACCCGGTACGCCTTCGACAGGCCGTTGTAGGTCAGGCAGAGCAGGTCGGGGGCCAGCGAGGCGAGGGAGATGTGCTTCGAGTCGTCGTACAGGATCTTGTCGTAGATCTCGTCGGCGAGCAGCAGCAACTGGTGCTTGCGGGCGAGGCGCACGATCCCCTCGAGCACCTCGTGCGAGTACACGGCGCCCGTCGGGTTGTTCGGGTTGATCACCACGATCGCCTTGGTGCGGTCGGTGATCCGGGACTCGATGTCGTCGAGGTCCGGGTTCCAGTCGTTGGTCTCGTCGCACAGATAGTGCACGGGGGTGCCACCGGCGAGCGAGGTCATCGCCGTCCACAACGGATAGTCGGGTGCCGGGATGAGCACCTCGTCGCCGTCGTCGAGCAGGGCCTGCATGGTGATGGTGATGAGCTCGGAGACGCCGTTGCCCAGGTAGACATCGTTGATGTCGAACTTCGGGAAGCGCGGCACGAGCTCGTAGCGCGTGACGATCGCGCGACGGGCGGAGGCGATGCCCTTGGACTCCGAGTAGCCCTGCGCGTGGGGCAGCGCCGCGATCATGTCCTGCACGATCGTGTCGGGCGCCTCGAACCCGAACGGTGCGGGGTTGCCGATGTTGAGCTTGAGGATGCGATGCCCCTCGGCCTCGAGCCGCGCGGCGTGGGCGTGCACCGGCCCGCGGATCTCGTAGAGCACGTTCTGGAGCTTCGACGACTGCTCGAGCCGACGGCTGATGTGATGGTGAAGTTGGCCTTGCTCCTCGGTAGTCACGGCTTACATCGTGCCACCGTGCCGCAACAGGATTTCATCCGCGTTTTGCCGGTTGCGGTAACGAGTTGGGAAACAAGGCGCGACGAATGTCCGGATCAATGCGATGATCGAGGTCCATCTAGGCCTCACGTCGGGGTGACGTGGGGGAATGCAAGGAGCAAGTGGTATGGCGCAGGGCACTGTCAAGTGGTTCAACGCGGAAAAGGGCTTCGGCTTCATCGAGCAGGATGGTGGGGGAGCAGACGTTTTCGTCCATTACTCCGAGATCCAGGGTTCGGGCTTCAAGACCCTGGACGAGGGGGCACGAGTCGAGTTCGAGATCGGTCAGGGGCAGAAGGGCCCGCAGGCTCAGGGCGTGCGCGCCATCTAGGTCGCACCCTTTCGAGAATTCCGCGTTCGACGGCGTCGCACCTCAGGATGCGGCGCCGTCGTCGTGTACTACCGCGGTGTGTGCTCTGCGCCACATAGGGGTCATATAGACCTACCCGTCGGTAAGTACTACTTGTAAGGTATATCCGGGTCGTGGGGTAACAGTTTGTTTCATCCGGTGCGGGGGGATTCGTACCGGACGGTTTTTCCTTCCTGGGGGATTGGTGTTTGTGGATTCGGCGACTCCTCGCAGCGCGACGCACGATCGATGGACCGACCCCAAGAAGCGCCTCTGGCTGTACGGACTCGTCGTCCCCCTGAGTCCCTTCATCGCCTACTTCCTCGTCGAATACCTGCACCTCGGCGTCTTCTGGGCCACCGGTGCACTGGTCATCGCCGTCGTCTGCCCGCTGGTCGACGCGTTCGCGAGGCTGGACACGAGCAATCCCCCCGAGAGCGTGATGCGGACGCTCGAGAACGACCGGTACTACCGCTACTGCACCTACCTGTATCTCCCACTGCAGTACGCGGGCCTGGCATTCGGATGCTGGATGTGGGTGTCGCAGCCCATGGGCGGCGCCGAACGGTTCGCGATGGCCGCCACGCTCGGCATCGTCGGCGGTGTCGGCATCAACGCGGCGCACGAACTCGGGCACAAGCGCACCACCATCGAGCGGCGCCTCGCGAAGATCGCACTCGCCCAGTCGTTCTACGGCCACTTCTACGTCGAACACAATCGTGGACACCACGCCCGTGTGGCGACCCCGGAGGACCCCGCCACCGCCCGCATGGGGGAGAGCTACTGGCGCTTCCTGCCCCGCTCGGTGTTCGGCAGCCTCCGCTCGGCGATCCGCTACGAGAAGGGCCGCCTCGAACGTCGCGGTACGTCGTTCTGGAACGTGCGGCACAACGACATCCTCAACGCGTGGGCGCTGAGCGTCGTCCTGTACGCCGTGCTCATCGCGGTGTTCGGCTGGTCGATCGCCCCGTGGCTCGTCGTCCAGGCCGTCATGGCGATCATGTTCCTAGAAGGCGCCAACTATCTCGAGCACTACGGGCTGCTGCGCAAGAAGCGCCCGGACGGCAGCTACGAACGCGTGCAACCCCAGCACAGCTGGAACAGCAACCACGTGTGTTCCAACCTGTTCCTCTACAACCTGCAACGGCACAGCGACCATCACGCCAATCCGCTGCGCCGCTACCAGACCCTGCGGTCGATGCCGCAGGCGCCGCAGTTGCCCGCCGGCTACGCGGTATTGATCATCCTCGCGCTGTTCCCGCCGCTGTGGCGGCGGATAATGGATCCGCGACTGCTCGAGCATTACGGGCACGATGTGTCGCGAATCAATATTGAGCCTGAGAAACGAACGGCGGTTCAGGCGCGATACGGTAATCGCAGTTAGGCGCCGTGTCGGGGAGACCGCGCCGTTTCTGTGATGCGCACACCCGTGCGGATCATGCGCGCCTGGGGAGATAAGTGGAGAAGCGGTATTTGCCTGCATCGTCGCAGGTCGGGGAGACCGACGACGGTTTCCCGCTCTCGTCGGCCCAACGCGGGATCTGGTTCGCCCAGCATCTGCTCGGCGACATTCCACTGACCATCGCCCAGTACGTCGACGTCCGAGGCGAATTCGATCCCGAGATCTTCGCCGACGCCGGCGCCGCCACCGCCCGCGAACTGGGCACCGGCATGCTCCGCATCTTCGAGGTCGACGGCCACCCCCGTCAGGTCATCGACCACGGCCTCGAGGACCGAGCCACGATTCTCGACCTGCGCGACGAGGACGATCCCGAAGCAGCCGCCATCGCCTGGATGCGCGCCGAGTACCGCACACCCCTCGACATGCTCGAGGACCGGCTGATCGTGTGCGCGGTCCTGCGCATCGCCGACGATCGCCATTTCGTCTACACCCGGATCCACCACATCGCCCTCGACGGCTACGGGGCGACCACCTTCGACACCCGCACCGCCGAGCGCTACAGCGCCGCGGTGCAGCAGCGCGAACCCGCCCGCTTCGACGTCAGCCCGCTGCCGGAAATCGTCGAGGACGAACAGCGCTACCGCGACTCGGCCCGGTTCGAGAGCGACCGCGCCTACTGGGCCGACCGCATCCGCGACCTGCCGCACCCCATCAGCCTCGCCGGTCGCGCCGCGCCCGTCGGCCCGCACCCGGTCCGGTTCAGCGCGCCCCTGCCCGAGCGTGTCGAGGCCGCGATCGACCGGATGATCGCCGAGCGCGAGAAGACCACGACATTCGCGACCGTGGTCGCCGCCGCATTCGCAGCCTTCCTCGCCCGCATCACCGGTGAGACCGACGTGGTCCTCAGCCTCCCGGTTTCGGCGCGCACCACCGTCCGCCTGCGTCGCTCCGGCGGCATGGTCTCCAACGTCGTCCCGATCCGCGTCGGTGTCGAACCGGACGGCAGCCGCGACGATCTGATCGACCGGATGCAGCTCGAATTCACCGGGGCACTGCGTCACCAGCGGTACCGGCACGAGGACATGCGCCGCGACACCGGCTACGGCAGCGCCGACCGCGGATTCTTCGGGCCCGCGGTCAACGTCATGATGTTCGACCACGAGATCCGCTACGGCGATTCGGTCGGCCGCCGGCACGTGCTGAGCACCGGCCCGGTCGACGACCTCTCGCTCAACATCTACCCGAGCGCGCCGGGGCAGCCCGCCCACATCGACCTCGAGGCCAACCCCCACCTGTACACGGTCGACGAACTGCGCTCGCACCACACACGGTTCGTCGAGTATCTCGGCGAATTCGCCGACTCCGACCGCACCATCGGCACACTGCCGGTCCTGCACGACGACGAATACGAGAGCCTCGTCCCGTATCGAGGACTGCCCGCGCAGCCCGTGCGGCTGTTCGCCGACTTCCTCGCCGACGGTGTGCGCCGCAATCCTGACGGCGTCGCGATCATCGACGGCGACCGGCAGGTCACCTACCGCGAACTCGACGATCTTTCTACACGTCTCGCCGCACAGCTCGTCGCCGCCGGGGCCGCCCCCGAGACCTTCGTGGCACTGAGCATGGACCGTGGCGCCGATGCGCTGATCGCGGTGTGGGCGGTGGCGAAGACCGGCGCGGCCTTCGTCCCGATCGACCCGGCGCTCCCGGCCGACCGGATCGCCTACATGGTCGGTGATTCCGGTGCGCAGCTCGGACTCACCGTGCGGAGCCGGATCGCAGACCTGCCGTCCGGGCCCCGCTGGATCGCCGTGGACGACCCGCTCCGCTCGGATACCGACGTCGAGGTCGTGCACTCGCCGGCCGTGCCGGAGAACCCGGCGTACATGATCTACACCTCGGGCTCCACCGGAACCCCGAAGGGCGTGGTCGTCACCCACCGGGGGCTCGCGACCTTCGCCGCCGACGCCCGCCCCGAACTCGCCCTCGGCACCGACTCGCGGATGCTGCGGTTCTCCTCGGCGAGCTTCGACGCGTCGATCTTCGAGATGTTGCAGGCCTTCAGCGCCGGAGCGGCCATGGTCGTGGCGCCGCCGCACGTCCTCGGCGGCGACGAACTCGTCGACGTCCTGCGCGCCCGCCGGGTCACCCACATCGTCTCGGCGCCCACCGTCCTCAACACCGTCGACCCCGCGGGCCTGCCCGATCTCGAGGCCGTCGTGGTCGGCGGCGACGTGTGCACCGCCGACCTCGTCGAACGCTTCGCTCCCACCTGCCGGTTCACCAACAGCTACGGCCCCACCGAGACCACCATCGTCGTCACCGCCGGAGACCCCCTGGCCCCCGGCGACCCGATCACCATCGGCCGTCCCCTCGACGGTGTCGTCGCCGTGGTGCTCGACCGTCGCCTGCGGCCGGTGCCCGTCGGATTCGTCGGCGAATTGTATCTCGGCGGACCGGCTTTGGCGCGCGGCTACCATCGCCGTCCCGGGCAGACCGCGGATCGCTTCGTGGCCAACCCATTCGAACCCGGCACGCGCCTGTACCGCACCGGCGACGAGGTGCGGTGGACGCCCGATCACCAGCTCGACTTCGTGGGCCGCTCCGACTTCCAGGTGAAGATCCGTGGCTTCCGCATCGAACTGGGCGAGATCGACACCGCCCTGCTCGACCAGGACGGCGTCGACTTCGCGACGACCGTCGTGCACGACAGTGGCAGCTCCGTCGTCCCCGTGTCGTACGTACGTATGGAATCCGGCGCGACCTTCGACATGCAGGCACTGCTCGACGGCGTCGCTCGCGTCCTCCCGGCGCACATGGTGCCCGCCGCCGTCGTCGAACTCACCGAGATCCCGGTGACTCCCGCCGGCAAACTCGACCGCGCCGCGCTCCCCGCCCCGCAGTTCGCCACCGCCGAATTCCGCGCCCCCGAAACCGACTCCGAACACCTCCTCACCGAGGTCGCCGCCGGCCTGCTCGACGTCGAACGCATCGGCGTCGACGACTCGCTGTTCGCCCTCGGCGCCGACAGCATCGTCGCGATGCAATTCGCCGCCCGCGCCAAGGCCGCCGGACTGCACATCACCGCCCGGCAGATCTTCGAACACAAGACGATCGCGGCGCTCGCGCGGGTCGCGACTGCCGTCCCCACCGCCCTCGTCCTCGACGAACTGCCCGGCGGGGGAGTGGGCGACATCCCGATCACGCCGATCGTGCACGAGATGCTCGGACGTGGGGACTACTCCACCTTCGCGCAGGCCGTCCTCGTCTCCACCCCCGCGGATCTGACCTACGACGATCTGCGGGCCGCGCTCGGTGCCGTCGTCGCCCGGCACGACATCCTGCGGTCCACACTGAGCGACGGGCAGTGGCGGACGCACGCCGAACTGCCGGATCTCGACGCGTGGATCACCCGCGTCCCGGTCGCCGACGCTGCCGAATCCGATTCTCTCGTCGACCGCGAATGCGACGCTGCCGCAAGCGATCTAGATCCGGAATTCGGTCTCGTGTTGCGTGCCGTATGGTTCGACGTCGCCGAACCCGGCGAGCAGGGCCGCCTGCTGCTCGTCGCACACCACCTGGTGGTCGACGGCGTGTCGTGGCGGGTGCTGCTTCCCGACCTCGGCCAGGCCTGGATGCAGGTCGCGGCAGGACAGGCACCGTCGCTTCCCGAGGTGGGCACCTCCTACCGCCGCTGGGCGCACGCCCTGCACGACACCGCCCGCGACCACGTCGGTGAACTCGACCACTGGACCGAAACCCTCCGTGGTGCAGCACCGCTCACCGGAGTCGCGTCGCTCGACCCGGAGATCGACACCCTCGTGACCACCGCGACCGTCCGGGTCGATCTCGATCCGAGTGCGACCGACGCGGTGATCGCCCGACTGCCCGAGTTGTACGGCAGCGGCACCGCCGACGGACTGCTCACCGCTCTCGCGCTCGCTACCGCCCAGGACGGGCAGCGTTCGTTGCTGCTCACCCTCGAAGGGCACGGCCGCGACCTCGACGCCACCGGCACCGTCGACCTCGCCCGCACCGTCGGCTGGTTCACCAGCGCGTATCCCGTGCGCCTCGACCTCGCCGACGACCTCGACCTCACCGACGCCGCCGCCGGAGGACGCGCGAGCGCCACCGCGATCAAGGCCGTCAAGGAACGACTCGCCGCCGTCCCGAACAACGGCGTGGGATACGGCATCCTGCGCCACCTCGATCCGGAGACATCGCCGGTCCTCGCCGCCCTGCCCGCCGCGCAGGTGTCGTTCAACTATCTCGGCCGTCTCACCTCCGGCCACATCGCCGACGAGATCCGCGAGATCGGCTGGGTGCCGATCGATCTCGCCCTCGATCCCAACCGCACGTCGCGGATGGCCGCATCGGTCGCCGTCGACATCAACGCGATGGTCGTCGACGGCCCCGACGGCGCGCACCTCACCGCGTCGTTCACCTATGTGCCACGGGTGATCTCCGCCGAGACGGTCGGCGCGCTCGCCGAACGGTGGAAGGACGCACTCGTCGGCCTGGCCGCGCACACGCAGCGACCCGACGCCGGTGGTCTCACCCCGTCCGACGTGCCGCTCGTGCGTACCCGCCAGCAGCAGATCGAGCAGTGGGAGAACCGCTTCGGTCGCCTCGCCGACATCTGGCCGCTCTCGCCGCTGCAGACCGGTCTGGCCTTCCACGCCGCGTTGTCCGTCGACGCGGTCGACGTCTACACGGCACAGCTGCGTCTCGACCTCGCAGGGGAGGTCGACACCGATCGCTGGCAGGCAGCGTTCGCATCGTTGCTCGCACGACATGCTGCCCTGCGCACCGCCTTCGTGCACGACAACTCCGGCACCCCCGTCCAGCTCGTCCTTGATCACGTCGAGATGCCGTGGCGCGGGGTCGATCTCACCGGATCGTCCGACCCGCAGCACGACCTGCAGACGCTCCTCGACAGCGAACGCTTCGCCCGTTTCGACCTCGCGCACCCACCGCTGCTACGCGCCGTCCTCGTCCGACTGCCCGAGCAGCGCGCCGTCCTCGCCCTGACCAACCACCACATCGTGCTCGACGGCTGGTCGATGCCGCTGCTCGTGCGCGAACTCCTCGTCGGCTACGCCGCCGGCGGTCAGGCGGCGCTGCCCACCCCCGCGTCCTACCGCGGCTACCTGGCCTGGCTCGACCGGCAGGACACCGACCGCGCCCTCGACGCATGGGCCGAGGCGTTCGCCGACCTCGACGAACCCACGCTCGTCGCACCCGGGGCCACCGACGCCGTCGACGACGCACCCGTCCAGATCGACATCGACCTCGACGCCGACGACATCGACGCCCTCGCACGGCTCTCGCGCCGCACCGGCGCGACGCTCAACACCATCGTCCAGACCGCCTGGGGCCTGCTGCTCGCCCGGCACTGGCGTACCCGCGACGCAGTGTTCGGCGCCACCGTCTCCGGGCGGCCCGCCGACCTGCCCGACGTCGAGAACATGCTCGGCCTGTTCATCAACACCCTGCCCGTGCGGGTGCGGATCGACGAGACCGAAACCGTCGCCGACCTCGTGCTGCGCCTGCAGGGTGAACAGACCGCCCTGCTCGACCAGCAGTTCGTCGGCCTCGGCGCCATCCAGGACCGCATCGGCACCGGCACCCTCTTCGACACGCTGACCGTCTTCGAGTCGTATCCCGTCGACCGCGCCGGATTCGACGAGAACACCGACATCGCCGGTATGCGCGTCACCGACGTCGACGCCCGCGACGCCACGCACTACCCGCTCTCGCTCATGGCGCTGCTCGAACCCCATCTGCGACTGAGCCTGCGCTACCGCAGCGACGTCTTCGACGCCGCGACCGTCGACGAACTCGCCCGCCGCTTCACGCAGATCCTGAAGTTCGTCGCCGAGCGTCCCGACGACGCCGTCGGCGCCGTCGACGTGTTCCTGCCCGGCGAACGCGAACGGGTCCTCGAGTCCTGGAACCACACCGCGCACCCCGTGCCCGCCGGAGACGTCGTCGCGTTGTTCGAGCAGCAGGTCGCGCGGACACCCGATGCGCCGGCCGTCGTCGTCGACGGATCGGCGTCGACCTACGCCGAATTCGCGTCCGACGTGCACCGTCTCGCTCGTCGGCTGCTGGCGGAGGGTGTCGCTGCGGAAACCCGCGTCGCCGTGGCTGTTCCGCGCTCCTACGACCAACTGGTCGCGATCTACGCCGTGCTCGCCGCCGGTGGAGCGTACGTGCCGGTCGATCCCGACCAGCCCGCCCAGCGCACCGCCCACGTCCTCACCACCGCGGCACCGCAACTCGTGCTCGCGACCGAGGAGACCCACGACAGCCTGCCCGCCGACCTGCGCGTGCTCGACGTGTCCGACGTCGACAGGTACTCCGGCGACCCGCTGACCGACGACGAACGACCCGCGCTCCGCCCCGGCGACCTCGCCTACGTGCTGTTCACGTCCGGCTCGACGGGCCGGCCCAAGGGTGTCGCGGTGACGCACGGCGCGCTGCACAACCAGCTCGCGTGGATGCGCGCGGCCTTCGCACCGGACGCCACCGACACGGTGCTCTACAAGACACCCTTCACCTTCGACGCGTCGGTGTGGGAGCTGTTCCTGCCACTGCAGAGCGGGTCGCGGCTGGTGATCGCCGACCGCGACGGGCACGCCGACCCCGCCTACCTCGCGTCGGTCGTCCACCGCGAACGCGTCACCGTCGCGCAGTTCGTGCCGTCGGTGCTCGACCTGTTCGTCGCCGAGGCACAGCACGCCGGCATCGGCGCCTCGTCGCTGCGCGCGGTGTTCTCCGGTGGTGAAGTACTCCGGGCGACCACCGCCGCCCGCGTCCGCGAAGTCCTCGGCGCCGAGGTCCACAATCTCTACGGCCCGACGGAGACGACGGTGCAGGTCGCGCATCGCACCGCGATGGTGCAGGTCGCGCACCACACTGCGCGCCGCGACGATGCCGAGCAGGTGCCGCTCGGCCGGCCCGTGTGGAACACCCGCTTCCTCGTCCTCGACGCCGCGCTGCGTCCGGTGCCCGTCGGGGTGCCCGGTGAGCTGTACGTGGTGGGCTCGCAGGTCGCGCGGGGCTATCAGGCCGGTCCCGCCGTCACCGCCGATCGCTTCGTCGCGAACGCCTTCGGGAACTCCGGTGACCGGATGTACCGCACCGGCGACCGCGTCCGGTGGAACCGGGACGGCGAACTCGAATACCTCGGCCGCACCGACTTCCAGGTCAAACTCAACGGTCAGCGCGTCGAACTAGGCGAGATCGAGAGCGCACTGCTCGCCCATCCCGGCATCACGCAGGCCGTCGTCACGCTGCGCACCGGCCGGCACGGCGACTATCTCGCCGCCTACGCCGTCGCCACCGGTGAGCGGCCGGACGAGAACGCGGTGCTCGCGACCGTCGCCGACCGCGTGCCCCGGCACATGGTGCCGTCGGTGCTCGTGTTGCTCGACGACCTGCCCGTCACCGCGCACGGCAAGATCGACCGGGCGGCCCTGCCGGAACCGGACTTCGACGCCTCCGCCGCCTACATCGCACCGCGCACCGACACCGAGGCCGCCGTCGCCCGCATCATGGGCGAGTTGCTCGAAGTCGAGCAGGTAGGTGCGTCGTCGAACTTCTTCCAGCTCGGCGGGAACTCGCTCGGCGCCACCCGATTGATCGCCCGCGTCAACGAGACGTTCGGCGCCGGCATCGGGATCCGCGCACTGTTCGACGATCCCACCGTCGAAGGCCTCGCCGCCGCCGTCGATCGTGCCCGCGGCACCGGCGCAACGGTGACTGTTCCCACGGCCGGGCCGCGTCCCGACCGGATTCCGTTGTCGCCGGCACAGACCCGCATGTGGTTCGTCAACCGGTTCGATCCCGGCTCCGGCGCCTACAACGTCGGCGCCGCCCTGCGGCTGCGCGGCGAACTCGACCTCGACGCCCTGCGCGCGGCGGTCGTCGACATCCTCGAACGACACGAGACGCTCCGGACGATCTACCCGGACTCCGATGTCGGGCCTTACCAGAACATCCTCTCCGTCGACGACGCGCTGCGGGATCGTCCCGTGCTGGTCGCCGGCACGGAGAGGGTCGCGGAAGACGACCTCTCCGAACGCATCCGGGCGCTGACCGCACGCGGATTCGACATCACCGTCGAACCGCCGCTCGAGCTGACCTTGCTCGAGTGTGCCGACGGCAGCCACGTCGTCGTGATGGTCGTGCACCACATCGCCATCGACGGCTGGTCCACCCAGGTCCTCGCCACCGATCTCGTGCTCGCCTACTCTGCGCGCGCCGCAGGTGGGGCACCGCTCTGGGAGCCGCTGCCGCTGCAGTACGCCGACTACGCGCTGTGGATGCGCGAGCTGCTCGGCGCACCGGGCGAACCCACCGAGATCGCCGCGCGCGAACTCGACCACTGGACCACGACACTCGCCGGCGCACCGGCGCTGCTCGAACTGCCCACCGACCGGCCGCGACCCGCGAGCTCGTCGTTCCGGGGCGCCGCGGTGCCGTTCACCGTCGATCCCGGGACGGTCCGCCGCCTCGACGCCTACGCGCAGACCCACGGCGTGAGCCGGTTCATGGTGCTGCACGCCGCGCTCGCCGTGTTGCTCGCCCGGCTCGGAGCGACCGACGACGTGTCCGTGGGCACGCCGGTCGCCGGTCGCGGCGACCGCCGCCTCGACAACCTCATCGGTATGTTCGTCAACACCCTCGTGCTGCGAACCCCTGTCGACCCGGCTGCGGGCTTCGACGACATCGTCGCCACCGTCCGCGACGTCGACCTCGACGCCTTCGCCCACGTCCAGGTGCCGTTCGAGCAGGTCGTCGAGGCCGTCGACCCCGTGCGGTCGCAGAACAGCGCACCGCTGTTCCAGGTCGCGCTGTCGGTCGAGGAAGCGCACCCCAGCGACCTCGAACTGCCCGGGTTGCGGGTCGAACCGATCGTGCCCGACTTCGGTATCGCCAAGTTCGACCTCGAGTTCACGCTCCGCGACGACGACGGTGCCCTCGCCGGCACCCTCACCTACGCCACCGACCTGTTCGACGCGTCCACCGCCGCCCGCACCGCCGAGCGCTGGAACCGCATGCTGGCACAGCTGCTCGACGACCCGCGCAGCCCCGTCGGCGACCTGCCGTATCTCGACGTCGACGAGACCACTCGGGCACTCGATGCGGCGCGCCCGGAACCGATCGGAATCCGGACGCTGCCGGAGATCCTCGCGGCGGGTGTCGCGACGTCGCCGAACGGTGTTGCCGCCGTGGACGAGACGCGACAGCTCACCTACCGCGACCTCGACGAGCGTTCCAACGCTCTGGCCCGTGTCCTCGTCACCGAGGGGGCCGGACCGGAAACCGTGGTGGCCCTGGCCTTCGAGCGGACCATCGAGTCGCTGGTCGCGGTGTGGGCGGTCGCGAAGACCGGCGCGGCGTTCGTGCCGATCGACGTGAAGCTGCCCGTCGACCGCATCGCGTTCATGCTCTCGGACTCGGGTGCCGCCTTCGGCCTGACCATGAACGGGATCGCTCCGGCCGTCGACTTCCGTTGGCTCGCGCTGGATTCCGACGACATCGTCGACCGGTGCGCCGACGTGTCGACGGACGCACTTTATGTCGACGTCGCACCCGACGTCGCGGCGTACATGATCTACACGTCCGGCTCGACCGGCACCCCGAAGGGCGTCGTCGTCACGCACCGCGGCCTCAACGCCTTCACCGCCGAGTACCGCACCGAACTCGGACTCACCGCACAGTCGCGGGTGCTGCGGTTCTCGTCGGCGAGCTTCGACGCGTCGGTGTTCGAGATGCTCGCCGCCTTCGGCACCGGAGCCACCATGGTGGTCGCGCCGCCCGAGATCGTCGCCGGCGCCGACCTCGAAGCGTTCCTGCTGCGCCACAACGTCACCCACGTGCTCACCGCACCGGCCGCACTCGGTGGTGTCGACCCGGCGAGACTGCCCGATCTCGAGGCCGTCGTGGTCGGCGGCGACGTGTGCCCACCCGAACTCGTCGAGCGGTTCGCGCCGCGCTGCCGGTTCTTCAACAGCTACGGCCCCACCGAGACCACGATCGTCATCACGATGACCGATCCGCTGGTCGCGGGCGGTGCCATCACCATCGGCCGGCCCATCCGGGGCGCCGGTGCCGTCGTGCTCGACGCACGCCTGCAGCCCGTCCCCGACGGAGTCCTGGGTGAGCTGTATCTGGCGGGCCAGGCGCTCGCCCGCGGCTACCACGACCGGCCCGGCATGACGGCCTCCCGGTTCGTCGCGAACCCGTTCACCGGTGGGCTCATGTACCGCACGGGCGACCTCGTGCGCCGACGCTCGTCGGGCGAACTCGAGTTCGTCGGCCGCAGCGACGCACAGGTCAAGCTGCGTGGCCTGCGTATCGAACTCGGCGAGATCGAGGCGGTGCTTAGCCGTCAGGACAGCGTCGCGCACGCCGTCGTGGACGTCTACCGCGACGCCCACACCGGCGAACGGCTCGTCGGCTACGTCGTGCCCCGCGACGGCGCCGAGGTCGATGCCGATGCGCTGCGCAGCGCCGTCGCCGACGTTCTGCCGTCGTACATGGTGCCCTCGCAGATCGTGCCGATCGAGACGGTGCCCGTCACGGTCAACGGCAAGCTCGACCGAAAGGCGCTGCCCGCGCCCGACCCGGTGACCCGCGAGTTCCGTGCCCCCACCAACCCCGTCGAGGAGACTGTCGCCGAGATCGTCGCCGACCTGCTCGGCGTCGAACGCGTGGGCCTCGACGACGACTTCTTCGCACTCGGCGGCAACTCGCTCATCGCAACGCGCCTGGTGGCCCGCATCGGGGAAGCGCTCGGCACCACGGTGCCGGTGCGCGCGGTGTTCGAGGGATCGACCGTGCAGGCGCTCGCCGAGACCGCCGGCTCGCACATCGGCACGGGGGAGCGGCTGCCGCTCGTGCCGCAGGAACGCCCCACGCGGGTGCCGCTGTCGTACGCGCAGCAACGCATGTGGTTCCTCAACCGCTTCGACCCGACGTCGCCGCTCTACAACATCCCGCTCGCGGTGCGCCTGCACGGCGACCTCGACGTCGACGCCCTCACCGCCGCCGTCCGCGACGTGCTCGACCGGCACGAAGCACTGCGCACGGTGTTCCCGGAACACGAGGACGGGCCGTCGCAGCACGTACTCGCCACCGGCGACGTGCCGCTCGACCTCACCCCGATCGACACACCCGATACCGACGCACTGCACACCGCGATCGCCGGAGTGGTGGGACGCGGCTTCGACGTCACGCGCGAGGTCCCCATCCGCGGCGCGCTGTTCCGCGAGAACGACCGCACCCACGTGCTCGTGGTGGTCGTGCACCACATCAGCGCCGACGGTGCGTCCACCGTGCCGCTGGCCCGAGACGTCCTCGTCGCCTACTCCGCGCGCCTCGACGACGCACAGCCGGCCTGGGAACCGCTGCCGGTGCAGTACGCCGACTTCGCGCTGTGGCAACGCACCGTGCTCGGCGACCCGCACGATCCGCAGGCACCGATCGCGCAGCAACTCGACTACTGGACCTCGGTCCTCGCCGACACCCCGGCCGTGCTCGAACTGCCCGCCGACCGGCCGCGACCCGCGGCGGCGTCCTACCGGGGTGCCAACACCGGCTTCCGGATCGCCCCCGACGTCCTCACCCGCATCGACCGCCTCGCTCACGCTCACGGCGCGACCCGCTTCATGGTCCTGCACGCCACCCTCGCCGTGCTGCTCGCGCGTCTCGGCAACACCGAGGACGTGTCGGTGGGCACGCCGGTCGCCGGTCGCGGTGATCGTGCCCTCGACGACCTCGTCGGCATGTTCGTCAACACCCTCGTGCTGCGCACCCGCATCGATCCCGCGGCGTCGTTCGCGGAGTTCCTCGAGCAGGTCCGCGCCACCGATCTCGCGGCGTTCTCGCACGCCGACGTGCCGTTCGACCAGGTGGTCGAAGCCGTCGATCCGGTGCGTTCGCAGAGCCACTCGCCGCTGTTCCAGGTCGCGCTGTCGCTGCAGAACCAGGGCATCGGTGAACTCGAACTGCCCGGGCTGCGGGTCGAACCGCTCACAGCGGATCTCGCCATCGCCAAGTTCGACATCGACATCGCGCTGCGCGAGGACGAAACCGGCGGGCTGGCCGCCGAACTCACCTACGCGACCGACCTGTTCGACGAAGCGACCGCCGTCGATCTCGCCGCGCGGTGGGTGCAGCTGCTCGACGCGAGCACGGCCGACCCGACGGCTGCCGTCGGTGACATCGCACTGCTGTCGGACGCCGAGACCGATCGGGCACTGTCGTACTCGGTGTCGGCACCTCTGCCGCAGAAGACCTTCCCCGAGATCCTGGCCACCGGTGTCGCCGCGAACCCGAACGGTATCGCGGTGGTGGACGGCGACCGGCAGCTCACCTACACCGAACTCGACCACGCCTCCAACCGTCTCGCACACAAGCTGATCGAACACGGCGCCGGACCGGAAACCGTGGTGGCACTGTCGTTCCCGCGCAGCCTCGACGCCGTCATTGCCCTGTGGGCCGTGGTCAAGACCGGCGCGGCGTTCGTGCCCGTCGATCCCGCACTGCCCGCAGCGCGTATCGCGTACCTGCTCACCGACTCCCGCGCGATCCTCGGCCTCGGCGACGGACCGTCGCATGTTCCGTGGCTGAGCATCGACGCCGACGATTACTCTTCTGCGCCGGTGACTTCCGCGGTGCGTGCGGACTCGGCGGCGTACATGATCTACACGTCCGGCTCGACCGGCACGCCGAAGGGGGTCGTCGTCACCCACCGCGGCCTCAACGCCTTCACCGCCGAACACCGTCCCGAACTCGGATTGAGCACCGGCTCGCGGATGCTGCGGTTCTCGTCGTCGAGTTTCGACGCCTCGGTGTTCGAGCAGATCTCGGCGTTCTCCGCCGGCGCCACCGTGGTGGTCGTGCCGCCGCACATCGTCGCCGGCACCGAACTGACCGACCTGCTGCGACGCGAACGCATCACGCACATCATCACCGCGCCCGCCGCGCTCGGCACCGTCACCCCCGACGACCTGCCCGACCT
>Ga0180215_1002133_pt1 | contig 20419 bp, 22 predicted proteins | sample eDN3rd37CBELigBY_FD_128871 | JGI IMG/M metagenome (GOLD analysis project Ga0180215, IMG submission 128871) | Enriched backyard soil microbial communities from Emeryville, California, USA - eDNA 3rd pass 37_C BE-Lig BY (version 2) (version 2) | ecosystem: Environmental > Terrestrial > Soil >... | reverse complement strand
CTCACCCCAGCAAGGCTATCATGCTCGCCTCTCCAGGTAAAGCTTTCACTCCGAAGGTTAGACTAAATGTCTATTCTTAAACGATCATTTTTGTACATTCTTAAACAAGCATTTGCAGAAGTGCGACTTCCGCTATTTCACTTCCTTACCCCGCCACGTCTCGAATAGCGGAAGTTTGACTTCCGCTATTTCACTCCCTCACCCCACCACGTCTCGAATAGCGGAAGTTTGATTTCCGCTATTTCACTCCCTCACCCCGCCACGTCCCGAATAGCGGAAGTTTGACTTCCGCTATTTCACTCCCTCACCCCGCCACATCCCGAATAACGGAAGTTTGATTTCCGCTATTTCATACTCTCACGCCTCCACATCTCGAATAGCGGAAGTTTGACTTCCGCTATTTCACTCCCTCACCCGCCACGTCTCGAATAGCGGAAGTGCGACTTCCGCTATCAGCCCAACTTAACTGACTGGCATCCGATCTAATAGTATTACATAAGCGAAGCACAATATCTTCTTCTGAGCGAATGGGATAATGCCACTAGGGGGCGCAAACATATTGCCAATGTTGAGAAAACCTCAATCAAGGCCATTCGCAGAGGAGCGACCGCATCAAACGGAGGGTTTTGTCGCCAACAGGAAATTCTCGCCACGCATTATCAATTTAACGTAGTTAAACTTTCCTACGGCAAGGCAAAAAAGCCGCCTCGTCACTCACAGACAAAGGCGGCACTTCTAATATACATCGGTATCGTTCGGTATTGATGGATTGATGGTGTTCTTACTTGCAATGCTTGTCGAAGGCAGCTGCTAGATCAGCGGCAATCTCTTGTGCTGAACGGTCTTCGATATCATGACGCTCGATGAAGTGAACAAGCTCGCCATTCTTCATCAGCGCGATCGACGGTGATGACGGTGGGTATGGAGCGAAATATTCACGAGCTTTGGCCGTTGCTTCCTTCTCTTGTCCAGCGAATACCGTGAACAGATAGTCTGGCTTCACTTCATTCTGCAGGGCAAGTGTCACACCAGGGCGCGCCTGACCAGCAGCGCAACCACAGACAGAGTTAACAACGACGAGCGCCGTTCCTTCTTTGGCCTTCTCGAAGTTCTCTTCAACATCCTCAGGTGTTAGAAGTTCTTGTATACCATTGCGCGTTAATTCGTCACGCATCGGTTGGATCATGTCTCTCATGTACAGTTCGAATGACATATTCATCGCAATATCACTCCTTATCGTGAAATGAGCGTGACACAAGTCACACATCTATCTATACACATTATACACAACATGAAAAAGGAGCGAAAGGCTTCTTCGCTCCAATCCAGCTAATCAAGCTATAGTTCGTATTGATGAATGGTTTTATGGCTCTTGAGCTTAGTCCCTATCCTTCACGCTTCGGCTTACCATCGTATCCTTCCAGGTTCGCCTCATAGGCTACGTCTTTGTCCGGATGCATAAACATCCCACCTTGCGGTGGGATTCCGCGCTCGAACAGCTCTCTGTTCTCCTCCGTGTGGAAGCCGATGTCCTTGAATGGATGGACCCACTGATCTCCCGACATGATGGCCGGATCCGTATCTTCGCTCCACTGGTTGAGTGGTGACTCCGGCGATTCATACATATGATCACCGATAACGACACCATACTCATTGACGAATGGCTCTTCTGGCCCACGCCCTTCACGGAACTCAGGCAAAAATTCGATCTCATACGGATCTAGTGAAGGATCGTCCTTGGAGATCTGCGCCAGCTTCTTATGAATGTCCTTCGTACGACGGTCGTCATGGGTATGGTTTTGCTTCTCGTTTTCGTTCATATAAGCTACCATCACCCCTTATTCAGCTGGGCGGTTTGGTCCATCTAGCTTCTTATCCACCGCCTGAGTCGGTTTGAATTCGCGTTCTTCAGCACGATTATCCTGTGACTGCTTGCGTTGTTCCGGTGAACTATTCATCGATGTTTCCTTAACCACTTCCATCATCTCCTTTCGGTCATTAGTATGTTCATCAGAAGATGATTGTATCAATCCGGCAATGGTGTGCTCATCGATCCTAGTTGCAGTCTGCTTCTGACCCCGCTCGCCATCTACCTTCGTCGTAGCCACATCTTGATCCCGCTCACCACCTACCATCGTTACAGCCACGGCCTGATCCCGCTCACCATCTACCATCGTCGTAGCCACGGCCTGATCCCGCTCGCCTTCTAACATCGTTGCAGCCACGGCCTGATCCCGCTCGCCATCTAACATCGTTGCAGCCACGTCCTGACCCCGCTCGCCATCTACCTTCATCGTAGCCACGTCCTGATCCCGCTCGCCATCTGTCGTCGCTGCAGCAGGAGTATGCGGCATCATACGAGCGATATAGGGCATCATCATGCCTGTCGCGGCAAGTGCTAGGAATAGCCACTGTTCGGTTGATAGTAAGAACGTGACTTCCACACGCTGGAACAATGTGACCATGAACCATCCTAACCCCAGTCCCGTATATACATCACGTGCGATCGTCCCAGTTCCCCATCGACCGCTCCGAGCGAACCAAGCATAGAGTGCCACTCCCATGCCGATCATACCAGCATAGAGATGAAGCGGGTGATATTGGAACCTCGGATCTGTCAGTGTAATTCCCCATGGCATGTCCGTAAGCGTTCCATATTCCCAGAAAGCGACGCGATACAAGCTCCAAGCGATTAATACGCCATAAGCTAGTGCATCCAGTACGATCGGGAATAGCGATCGGGACCGCCACAGGGCAACTGCCGTATATAACAACCCGGCTGTTATGCCGAGCGCCAAGCCTAATGTGCCGCCTGTATATGCTAATAAGCTGAGAGGTCTGGTCCATAACAGTGACGGTTCTTGTAGCAGCGGGGTGAACTTCCAGACGAATATCGCCAGGATAACAGCGTTGATCATCTTATCTAGCAACTTGCGACTAATCTCATCCGGAATTTGTACACGTCCCAGCTTCCATCTGACGACATAGTATGCGAAGATGATGGACACAATCAGGATGAGCACCTTGGTCTGTATCATGAAAGAACCGATCTGCATAATCTCTGGCACGTATCATATCTCCTTCCGTATGTTTCCGATCGTATGGTCTCATTTCGTCATGAGCTCATTTCATTATATATCGCATCTCGTTATGTTCTCATTTCGTTATGCATCTCATCTCGTTATGCATCTCGTCTCGTTATGTATCTCATTGTACCTTGACTAACCTATGATTCCAACTGCTACCGGATAAGACGTTACAGTCGAACTTCCGCGAACACCGAACGCTACTTGATTCCATACAAGAAATTCATGATACTATGAATATTAACTGTGTTGCATACTCAGGTCACTTGCAACAGTCGGACTCAGATATCATCAGAGACCAGAGATCAGAGAGGGGTGTAGAGGATGCGTTATGACGTGATCATCATAGGGGGTGGGCCTTCTGGCCTTATGGCAGCAATCGCCGCTAGTCGGCAAGAAGCCAGTGTGCTCCTCGTCGATAAGGGGGACAAGCTCGGTCGAAAGCTTGGCATATCGGGTGGTGGTCGGTGCAATGTGACGAACAACAAGACCCTTGATGAATTGATTCGCTTCATACCGGGTAACGGCCGATTCCTATATAGTGCGATGTCGGAGTTCAACAACCAGCATATCATCAAATTCTTCGAAGGTCTGGGCATACGTCTGAAGGAGGAAGATAACGGACGGATGTTTCCCGCTACGGATAAAGCGAAGACGGTCGTCGACGCCTTAATCTCTCAAGTACGCAGGCAGGGTGTTCATATCCGAACGAACAGCCCTGTGGAGCGGATTCTCTATGAGAACGGAGCAACCGTCGGCATCAAGCTTAGAGACGGTGAACAGATTAGTGGGTATTGCGTCATCATGGCTACTGGAGGCAAGTCTGTTCCCCAGACTGGCTCTACAGGAGATGGCTATCGCTGGGCGGAGGATGCTGGCCATTCGATCACAGAGCTGTTCCCTACGGAAGTCCCGATCTTACTCAGCGATGCGTTCGTTCAAAGCCGCGAGCTTCAAGGCTTATCACTTCGTCATGTGAAGCTAACTGTCTGGAATCCTAAGGATAAGCAAGTGATCTCGCATACGGGGGATATGATCTTCACGCATTTCGGGATATCTGGCCCGATCGCTCTGCGCTGCAGCCAATTCATCCACAAAGTAAAGAAACAATTCCAGGTTCATGACGTGCGCTTGACGGTCGACCTCTACCCTGAGCAAAGTGTAGATGAGCTGTTCACAGCCCTATATGATGACGTCAAAGCGAATGGCAAGAAGATCGTGAAAAATGTCCTTAAAGCTCAAGTTTCTGAACGGTTACTACCGGTCTTGCTACGCAAATCGGAGCTGAGTGGTGATGTTACAGGAGATAACGTAAGCAAACAATCGATCCTCTCCTTCACACAAGTAGCAAAGGCACTGCCACTGCATGCGACAGGTACTCTATCACTGGAGCAAGCATTCGTAACTGGCGGCGGGATCAACTTGAAGGAGGTCGAGCCGAAGTCGATGAGATCGAAGTTAATGCGCGGACTTTACTTCTGCGGGGAAGTCCTCGACGTGCATGGTTATACGGGGGGTTATAACATCACAGCCGCATTCGTTACCGGACATACGGCCGGTCATCATGCGGCTATCGAAGCAAGAGAACGAGAGCATCTCCTATCCTGATATGCTTCTCTGATCAGCAGTGCGTAGGTGGCGGAACCCATATCCTATCCGACATGCACAGCGCCACCTGTCAAGCGTGTACTTCTCCGGAGAAGTGATTGTACGACTCCTCGGAGACATCGTATAGCGGCCCTTCATCGCTATCCGGTATCTCCGGTTCAGGGCCCGTGGCATCGAGTCGACTGTTATCAACCTCGTGACCGGCATAGACGCCAGCGCCTCCACGATCAGCCTCGTCCGTCCGATCACTATCCAGTTCGTATGCCATCGAGAGAACACGATGCTCATCCATCCGATCCTGACCCTGTTGCTCTTCTAACAACACCCCACCGAAAGCCTGCCCGATCTCCAGCGCCGATGTCAGATCCTCATTCACCACTCGGATCGCTACCTTCGGCTGTGAATCCTCTTCCATCAGATCAGGCTCATACCCTAATTCATCAAAAGTATCTAAAGCATCCATCGCAGTGCGCTTACTCGTAAATTGAAATACGAGCAACGGCTCCTTCATGCTGTTCATTATATGCACCCATACCTTCCTTCTCGTAGTCTGCTGTCTGCTCGATATGGTATCCGAACTTCCACTTCACCATTCACAAAACTCTTAAATTTGAATAATTTGCGGGACACTGTACAAAGCTACTTGATACACCACAACCGAACATCACCTACATCCCGCAGTCTCTCAGATTCGCAGCACAGAACGGTGGTAAGGAGGTTCGTCATGTTCCGCTTTAGATGGATGACATCATCAACTAACTATGCTAATCGAAGGAAGGATAACAATTCTTCAGCGCCTCGCATGTCGGGCCTGCCAGATAACATTCTAGATGAGCATAAGGACGATGTGTTGTCCGGTTCAGTCGTACAAACGACCAATTTCATATATAACCTACTGGGTAAAAGCGATGACTTCGTCATGCGAAAATTCCAGGTGTTCGGACAGTATCCAGCAGCTCTCTGCTATCTGTCTAGTCTATCAGCTGAATCTAAGATCAACACCGAGATCCTTAAGCCGCTAATGTCAGGCTCGGATCAGGTGACAACCGCTAGCTACAACAGCACTGAGCTGAAAACATATATCGCGGAGCAGGTCTTGTTTCAGAGTGAGTTACGATATGAGTCCCGCATCGTACAACTGGTCGAATCGATCCTACGCGGTCATATCATCGTCGTCATCGAGCAATTAAGTGAAGCCTTCATCTTAGGAGCGAGGCAGATCGACAAACGCTCGATCGATCAGCCGCAGACGGAACAAGTCATCCAAGGTCCACGTGAGGGCTTCATCGAGGCGTTGGAGACGAACCTCGCCCTGATGCGTTACAGGCTACCGACGCCGGACTTCCGGATCAGGACGATGCAGCTAGGTCGACTTACGAAGTCGAAGGTCGCGATCTGTTACATCGAGGGGATCGTCAATCCTCTGCTCGTCGATGAGGTGGAGCAGCGTCTATCGAAGATCGATATCGATGTCTTACTCGATGCAGGGTACATCGAGCAGTACATACAGGACAACCATCTGTCACCCTTTCCACAGGTGCAGAATACAGAGAGACCAGATAAGGCAGTGGCAAGCTTAGCTGAGGGACGCATCATCATCTTAGTGGACGGCTCGCCATTTGGATTGATCGTACCGAGCGTCTTCAGTCAATTCTTCCAGACGACAGAAGACTACACTTCCCGCCAGCTGCAGGGTAGCTTCGTCCGCATGGCACGTGTGGTCGCTCTCGTCCTATCCTTAATCTTCCCTGCGCTCTACGTATCGGTCATCTCTTTCAACCCTGAGCTCATCCCAACAGAATTCGCCGTTGCTGTCGCTGGCGGCAGAGCCGGAGTACCGTTCCCTTCCGTCATCGAAGTACTGATCATGGAGGTGGCGATGGAAGTATTGCGAGAAGCGACGATCCGTCTCCCTCAGCAAGTCGGTGGTGCACTGTCCATCGTCGGTGTGCTCGTCATCGGGCAGGCCGCGGTATCGGCAGGCTTCGCCTCACCGATCACCGTCGTCGTCATCGCACTCACGACGATCGGCTCATTCGCCACACCAGCCTATACAGCTGCGTTCGCTTTACGGATGCTTCGCTTCCCACTCATCATCCTAGCCGGCACTTTCGGCCTGTACGGCATCATGATCGGACTGATCTTGATATGCAATCATCTGCTGTCTCTGAAGTCTTTCGGGGTTCCTTACATGACTCCTATCGTGCCCGCCGATGCCGAGGGCATGCGAGATACGGTGCTCCGCCAGTCGCTATGGTCGATGAAGAGACGGCCGTCTTTTCTGCGAACACCTGATCAGATCCGTGTCAATAAGTCGTCTGAGATGCAGCAGGAACCTCGTAACATACTTGACCCGATGAATACACAAGATGAGAGGTTGGTGGATCCCGATGCAAACACCGCGACAGATCACACTGATCCAAGCAACAGCGGTCATCATTAGCACGATTATCGGTGTCGGCGTTCTGACACTTCCCAAACTCGCAGCGAAAGCAGCTCATTCCGGAGCACCTCTGGCCACCATCATCGCGTTAACGCTCGCATCGCTCGGATTATTCGTCGTCACAAAGCTCGGTTCACGGTTCCCTAGACAATCGATCGTTCAATATTCAGAGCGGATCATCAGCAGATGGTTGGCGGTCTTGGTGAACATCGCGATGATCTCCTTCTTCATCTTCTTAACAGCACTTACCGCGAGGGAGTTCGGCGGAGTCGTCATCGCCACTGTGCTGATGGACACCCCGCTCGAGGTGACGGTCCTCGTGATGCTGCTACTCGCAGCGTTCTCCGCACGTCACGATATCCGGACGTTCGCTTATATCCATCTGTTCTACACGCCGATCATACTCGCACCTGTTCTACTCATCATCATCTTCTCGCTCAAAAATGCGAATCCGCTCTATCTGCTCCCTGTCTATGGCTATGAGCGCGAACAGATGCTACCTAACATATGGACGATCGCCGCACTGTTCCAAGGTGCATTCGTATACACGATGATCATCCCTTATATGAAGAAGCCGAACAAAGCGTGGCGATCTGCACTATGGGGCATGATGATCGCGGGTGGCTTATACGTATTGATCGTGACGGCTGCTGTCAGTGTATTCGGTCCCAAGGAGACCGCTGTACTACTATGGCCCACTCTTGAGCTGGCCAAGGCGACCGCTCTGCCCGCGAATGTCCTAGAACGACTGGATGCCGCATTCATCGCAGTCTGGGTGACCGCCGTGTTCACTACCTTGCTATCAAGCTACTACATGGCGATCCATTCCCTGAGTGAGGTGCTCAGATTCCGCGACCACCGGATGCTGTCGTTCTTCGTGTTACCGATCATATTCGTCCTCGCCATGATCATGCAGAACATCATTAAGCTATACGAGCTCATCGAGATCGTCGGGAGGATCGGACTGTGTCTGACGATCGGTTACCCTATATGTCTTCTGATCGTAGCCGCTATCCGAAACATACGAGGTGAAGCTGATGATACTAACCAGCCGCGTAAAACAGGCACTTAAGATTAGTCTAGTCGCGATAGCTACGATGGCATTAACCGGTTGCTGGGATCGGCTGGAGATCGAGAATCGGGCCGTCATACTAGGCATCGCGATCGATCTAGAAGAGACGGATAAGGATGAGCCGGAAGGAATCTCTGCGATCGATGAGAAGCATACCCCGACTGTTAAGCAGCGCGTTCGCATCACCGCCCAAGTCGCTGTGCCTGGACGGATCCCGTTAGGCCCCGGTGAAGGCGGCGGCTCAGGAAGTGAGAAGCCCGTATGGGCAGTAAGTGCAACCGGTCGCACGCTGGATGGCGCGATCATGGCACTTCAGCAAGAGCTCGCGGACCGGATATTCTTCGGTCATCTGCGTGTCGTCGTCATCTCCGAGCAGTACGCTCGTAACGGGATCGAGAATCTGAACGACTTCTTCAAGCGCAATCCACAGATTAGAAGGCTCACATGGATCGCCGTCTCGAAGGGTCCTGCTGAAGCGATCATGCAGGCGAAGCCAGAGCTAGAGCGCGTCCCGGCGTTATACCTACTCGCTATGCTGGATCACTCTGTCGATCTAGGCAAATATCCGTATGAGCATGCAGGGAAGTTCTGGAGCAAGGATTCCAGTGATGGACAAGATCCGAACCTGCCATATATCGAGTTGAAGGAAAATGACAAGATCATGATCGCCGGCATGGCGATGTTTCGCGATGAACGATTAGCTGGTATCACTTCGACCCCGATCGAGATCGGCTTCTATATGGCGATCACCAATACGAAGCAAGGCGGTTATTCGGCCTACACCTCTATCCCCGGTGTGAATGATTATGTCATGTTTCACGCTTCGAGCAGGAGATCCGTTACCGATGTCCAGATCAAGAACGGCAGACCTCAGTTCAATATCCGGATTCAGATCGAAGGAGACCTGAGAGAACAGACGAAGAACATCGACCTCGAACCGAATGATCAGATCATCGATCAAGTCGAACGTCAGTTGGAGCACACCGCCGCGGAAGCGATGCATAAGTTCGTCGCCAGGACGCAAGCCCTCGGCACCGATATCTTCGGCTTCGGTGAGTATGTGAGAGCCAAGGAGCACGCCTATTGGCTGACATATGCGAAGACCAAGGAGGGATGGAGAAAGATATACAAGGACATCGACGTGAACATCACTGTGGATATCAAGATACGCCGCATCGGCATGAGAGAGATCTGAGTTCTAAAGGGTTAAGAAAGCTATGGATGAACAATCGAGGATAAGAGGCGACGTGTGACGTTCGGTAGGGATACGGGTAAGCCGCGTGCCTAAGTCGGCACGCGGCTCGATAATTCTGATCAAGACGAAGGAATTCATGTGTTCGTCCAGCTCAATTCGTGAGAAGGGAGTGATCCACCTGTTCAGTCTGAATATGAACTATTGGCTGTACATCGTCATGCTGTGCCTCATAAGCGGCTGGCATCTGCTTCAAGTAGATGCTAAGAAATATGCCGCAGCGGGCATGGCTACCGAGCATAAAGCTTCGCGCATCATGGGCTGGATGAATATCGCCCTCGGTCTGCTCGTGTTACTCGCCCAGTGGGGCTTCGGAATCTTCTACGAATAACGAGGACGTTACACCCACCACATCTCGCCAAGAGGCTCCTTCATCAGGATCGGCTGAAGATTCTGAACGGCCTTCGTGAACCCTTCATCGACCGACATCAATCCATCTTCGTGTTCGATGCTGACGACATAGTCGTAGCCGACGAGGCGCAGTGCGCTGATGATGTCCGCCCATACCTTCATATCATGACCATAGCCAACGGTACGGAATTGCCAAGCACGATCTAGCATGTTCGTGTATGGCTGCATATCTGTAATCCCGTGGATATTCATGTTATTCACATCAAGCGCCGTATCCTTCGCATGGAAGTGATGGATCGCTCCGGCCTTACCTAGATATAGGACAGCTTGCACAGGATCGATGCCCTGCCACCACATATGGCTCGGATCGAGATTAGCGCCGATCACGTCGCCGACTGCTTCTCTAAGGCGCATCAGGGTCGCTGGCGTATGTACGGAGAACCCGCCATGAAGCTCTAGTCCGATCTTCACATTGCGCTTCTCGGCTTCGCGGCCGATCTCCCGCCAGTACGGGATGACCTTATGCTCCCACTGCCATGCTAAGATCTCTTGGTAGTCGTTCGGCCAAGGGGCTACCGGCCAGTTCGGATACTTCGCATCCTCCGAGTCACCTGGACAACCGGAGAAGGTATTCACCACCGGTACATTCATCCGCTTCGCAAGCTCAAGCGACTTCAGGATCGTCTCATTCGCTTCCTGCGCGATCTCCTTGTTCGGATGAAGCGGGTTGTTATGACAGCTGAACGCACTGATCATGATGCCGCGAGACGTGAATTCCTTCTCATAATTCTTCAGTGCCGTCTCATCCTGCAGCAGCTCGTCGATCGGACAGTGTGCATTCCCTACGTAACCGCCTGTCCCGATCTCAACAGACTCCACTCCTAAGGAAGCGACATGATCAAGCATCTCTGGAAGCGCTTTCTGAGAGAACAATACGGTAAATACACCTAACTTCATACTATCTACCTTCCTTTCGCATATGGTAATGGGATGAGTTGCTAGATGATGCGTATACATGTTGGATTATTCCATGTCTACTCTAGTTTATATTATTAATCAGACCCTGTCATTATTCAAGCTCTGATAGCTGTAGTCATAGTTAGTCTCCCCTAGTCCGAGTTCTGTGTATGCCTGCGATATAGAGCCTTAGCATGCGGTGGTACGTCTCGTCTAGATCGAGAGGCAAGCCGAATGCATGCTTCTGTTCGAGAGAGGCGAATCCGTGCAGGATGCTGCGAAGGCCACGAACAGTGTGGATCGCATCCTCGTCCTTCAGGCCGTATGAGGCTAATACATCCGTCAGTAGTCCAACTACCTCACTCGATATCGTCACTAACTCTACTTGTTCCGGACTGGGGGCTCTTATCGCTGCTTCATACAGACCAGGATGACTACGGGCGAACGCCAGATACGCTTCGCCGATGGCGAAGATCGCTTCATCCTCAGACCGCCCCGCCGCCGCCCGCAGCATGCGATCATACAGTTGGCGGAGCGCATACACCGCCATACGCTCGCGAAGCTCTGGCAGGCCAGCGAAGTGGTTATAGAGCGAAGGGGAACGGATCCCTAGCGTCTTCGCTAGCTTCGCTAGTGTGACTTCCTCCCACCCATGCTCATCCGCCAGCTTACCAGCAGCCTGCAATATGGTATCCATATCTAACCCTACGCGTGGTGACATGATTCGACTCTTCCTTTCTATCTCATAGCGTATAGTGTGACGGAATCCTATGCAAGAACGGGCAAGCGACGTGCCGCATCCGCGATCGCTCGATCCATCTGTACGGCCGCATCGTGCATCATGTTGCCATGACCTACAGCCAGAACTCGTGGTTCATATGCACGAAGCTTACGAGCAGTCTGCAGCGCGACTTCCTTGCTCCATGTCGCCATCGCCGGGAAGGGGAACGTCGGCCGCATGATACCAGAGACTGCGATGCCGCCTCGTGTCTGGAATGCGTCACCGGCGATCATGATGTCGTGCCTGGTATCTAAGAATGCCATATGCCCTGGCGTATGACCCGGCGCGGCGATCGCGATCAGCGAACCGATATGGTCTCCATCATAGATGAGCTTATCAGGCGTTGTCTTCAGCTTACGATCGAAGCCACCCCTGATCGGATCAGTCGGTTCCCCTTCACGTAGCGTATGATCTCCTGCTAGCAGCCTCGAATCCCGTTCAGATATATATACCTCCGCATCTGGCAGCTCGGCCTTCAGCCGATCCAGCGCACCGACATGGTCCGCATGTGCATGCGTCAGGACGATGCGCGTAACCGGCTTGTCGATCGATGCGGCTGCTTGCAGGATTCCCTTCCAGCTGTATGGCATCGCCGCATCCACCAGAGTGAGGCTGTTCTCCTCTTCGACTAAGTAACTATTAACCGGAAAGAAGCGTGGCATGAAAGAAACTTGAACCACCGTCTGAACTTTAGTAACTCGCATAGATCGATCATCCTCCATAAACTAATATCGTTAGTTTTATAATAACTAATGGTATTAGTTTGTGTCAACAAGAAATTTAACTTATGAGCTTCAAGCCCAGCCAAGCCGTCATTAAGCCTAATCCTACGGAGACTACTACATACCACGCTGCGGCCTGCCAACGCTTGTTCTCTATCAATCGTAACGTCTCATAACCGAACGTCGAGAACGTCGTATAGGAGCCGCAGAAGCCGATGCCGAGTACAAGCCACAGCTCCTCTGACATGACCTGCTGGGAGTGCAAGGCATAGACCACACCTAGCAGGAAGGAGCCGGAAGCATTAATAATCAGCGTCCCAAGCGGAAAGTTCAACCGTGTCCGCTGTGAAACCCATCGCCCCATATAGTAACGAGACAGCGCTCCGATGACGCCACCTATACTAATCCAGCCGATCATGCTCGTCCCTCCTTCGTGCGGACAGGCATACGTGCCAAGTACCAGCCTGCCACAGCAAGCAGCACGCCACCCAGCACACTGATGATAACATACAGCGCAGCGAGAACCCATTCGCCCGCTTGGGCCAGCTCTAATGTCTCGACGGAGAACGTCGAGAACGTCGTGAACGAACCGATGAGCCCTGTGCTGATCCCTACCCGAACTGCTCCGGGCAATCTCATACGGAGCGAGGAGGCCGTAAGGAACCATCCGAGGACGAGACAGCCGACGAGATTCAAGATCATCGTACCTAGCGGAAACGGACTTACGCCCATCCCTAACGAGGTCGACGTCAGCCATTCGCCTGACATATAACGCAGATTAGCACCTACTAATCCGCCGATGATCACAGCCATCACATTCATCCACCGTACCTCCCCTATATCCATGGATTGTACGTCTCGCTATATCTGAGCATATCATACGGATATCAAGCTGCCTAACGTTATCGCAACGATAACATGATACTGCCATGCCATCGATCTGACAACTATCTACAGCTTCCACGCCCAATAAGAACGCCCTGACCATAGGAGGCCAGGGCATTGTCAGTAACCGAGTCGTTTAGATCCCTTAGATCCCGTATGCTTTCATCGCTTTCCACAGTTCCTTCAGCGATGGACGCTTGCCGTACATCAACACACCGGTGCGATAGATCTTCGCCGATAGCCAGCTGAGACCCCAGATCGCCGCTAGCTGGATGACGATCGATAGCCAGATCTCCCATACGGCCGGATCGCTCATGCCGATGCGCACGAACATGATGAGCGGCGCTAGGAATGGTACATACGAAGTGATCGTCACTAGCGGTGTGTTCGGATCCTGGGTGCCAGAGAAAGCGATGAAGAAGGCGATGACGATAAGCACCATGATCGGTGTGATCGCCTGGTTCAGCTCTTCTGTCCGGCTGACGAGCGATCCGATCGCCGCAGATAGCGTGCCGTATGTGAAGTAGCCGATCAGATAGAAGATCAGGAAGTAGATGAAGATGCTCGGATCTAGCTTACTAAGATCAAGTCCGATGCTGCTGATCATGTCGATATTACCAGGTACGGCGAACAGGTTCACCACGATAACGACCACGAAGAACGCCAGCTGTACAAGTCCTAGCAGACAGATGCCGATCAGCTTGCCCGCCATCTGCTTGATCGGAGATACGGAGGAGATCAGGATCTCCATGACGCGCGAGCTCTTCTCAGCCGTGATCTCTGTGGCGATCATCTGACCGTATAAGATGACAGCCATATACAGGAAGAAGATCATCACGTAGACGAGCATATACGCCATCATGACTTCCTCGATCGATTTGCCCTCGCCACCAGAGTTCAGCTGCACCTGCTCGCTTGACAGCGTGACTGGCGCTGCGAGCTTAGCCAGCTGCTCACGTGTAAGATCCAGCTCCTGAATCGCTAGCTGCTGTTTCACGTCAGTGAGGGCTACTTGCAGACTATCCATCGTGCCGAATTCCATCGTGCCGAGAGACTTATAGATGGCGCCCGGGAATACTCCACCTTCCTGTTCATAGAACAGCAAGTATCCGACGATCTCGCCATCACTTAGACGATCTCGAGCCGCCTGCTCATCGCCCCCTGCGATCTCAACGATGATGTATGGAGGCGTCTCTTGGCTTGCGTAGTAATTCGTCAAACCTTCCACGATCTCAGACGATGCACCGAGCACGCCGATCGATTCTGCCTGCGTCTCACCCCCGCCCAGCATGCTGAACAGCCGCGGCACATTGAATGCACCGGTGATGAGTAAGAAGAATATGACGCTTACGACGAGGAAAGTCTTCGACCGAAGGCGTGTCATAAACGTAAATCGAATAATAGAGTTTAAACTTTGCATACTTGTTCACCTTCCATGCTCTTAGTTATAACGCATCGCTTTCCATACTTCTTTAAACGCCGGTCGTTTGCCGTACATCAGTACCCCTGCCCGATATACTTTCGCTGCGATCCAGCCAACCACTAGGATGAATGCAATATTGATACCGATCGCCAGCACGACCTCCCATAATGCCGGGTCGCTGAGCCCGATCCGCAGGAACATCAGCACCGGGGTGAATAATGGCACGAACGATAAGATCTCGACATATAGTGCGCCAGCGTTCGATACGGAGAAGATCGCCACATAGAAGGTGATCATCGAGATGATCATGATCGGCGATATAACCTGGTTCACGTCTTCTGTACGGCTAACGATCGAGCCTGCTGCCGCGAACATGACCGCATAGGCGAAGTACCCGATTAAGTAAAATACGATGAAATAGACTAGTAAAGCGATCGACAACGCACTTAGATCAATATCGAATGCCGCGAATGCATCGCGATTATGTGGCAATAGTAAATTAACGATAACAGCAGCTGCATAGATGATAAGCTGCACGAGCCCGATCAAGAAGACGCCGATCACCTTACCGAACATCTGCACAAGCGGCTTCACGCTCGTGATCAAGATCTCCATGACGCGCGAGCTCTTCTCCGCACTTACCTCCGTCGCGACCATCGCGCCTCCGCCGAAGGTCGAGCCGAACAGCATCGACAGCATGACGAAGACGAAGATGATCGTCACTCCGATCTCTGCCTCGGACTTCCCATCGTCTTTCTCAGACACATGAACGCCCTGAATCACGAACGGTTGATTCAACTCGACGAACTCCTCACTGCTCAGCTCTAGCTGTTGCGCGACCATATTCATGCGAATATTCTGCAAGGTATACTGAAGCTCTTGCTGCAGACTCGAGCCGGCGTCCTTGGAGCGATACTCGGCAGCCGCTACGAGCCTCATGCCAGACTCCTGTTCAGGGAATACAAGGTACCCTTCCAGATCCCCATCGAACATCATCTGCCTTGCTAGCTGTTCATTCGCTTCGGCACTGCCTTGGTCCTCGAGCATTAAGATCTCGATCTCGGGATCCTCTTGCCCCGCATAGAACTGCTGTAGCACCGCAGGAAGCTCCGACGTCGTCGGGAGCACGCCCACCTTATCGGTACCGCCGAAGTTGAACGCCTGGATGATCAGCGGCAGATGGATGCCGATCGTGATCAAGACGATGAAGAATATCGTACCGATCTTGAATCCCTTCGTACGAGCTTGGCTCCAGAATGTGAAGCGTATGACGGATCCAAGCTTACTCACGGTTCTCACCTACTGTCTTGATGAAGATATCGTTAAGCGTCGGCTCCATGACTTGGAAGCGGTAGACCGTGCTCTGACCTGATGCTGTGCTCAAGATGTGCTGTGCCGCGCTCAATTCACTGATGGCGATCTCGTATCCGGAAGCTGTCTCACGTACGTTTTTCACGCCTGCGATCTTCTCCAGTCCCATGACCTTACCTTCCGTCTCTAGGAGCACTCGCTCTTTCGGAAACTGGCGCTTGATATCCTTCAGCTTACCCTGCAGCTTCGTATTCGAACGATGAAGGATGATGATATTCTCACACAATTCCTCGACATGCTCCATGCGATGGCTTGAGAACAAGATCGACGTCCCTTGCTTGCGAAGCTCCATGACCGTCGACTTGAGGAGCTCGACATTCACGGGATCGAGACCACTGAACGCTTCGTCTAAGATCAAGATCTCCGGACGATGAATGACTGCAGCGATGAACTGGATCTTCTGCTGATTACCCTTCGACAGTTCTTCTACACGCTTGTTGTAGTATTCGGTCACGTTAAACTTCTCTAGCCATTCCTTCAGATTCTTATCCGCTTCCTTACGGTTCATACCGCGCAGCTCCGCTAGGTAGACGATCTGTTCGCTTACCTTAATCTTCGGATACAGTCCGCGCTCCTCCGGTAGGTAGCCCATGATATGACGGAGCTCCTCACGGTAGCCCTTGCCTTTCCACAGGATCTGTCCTTCATCCGGGTAGATCAGACCGAGTACCATACGCATCGTCGTCGTCTTACCAGCTCCGTTAGCGCCTAGCAGTCCGTAGATCTCACCAGCTTCTACGTTGAAGTTAATACCGTTAACTGCCGTCTTGTCCCCATACTGTTTACTTACCTTCTCTACTTGCAGTGGATACATGTCTCGACTCTCCCTTAACTCATATTATTCCCTTACATTCAAGCATGCATATGAATCATATATCTCATAATCTCATCAAGCGCGACAGGCTGGGTCTGATAGATCCGAACCCCCCTTCGCTGCAGCTCTTCTGACAGCTTCGTGTATTGATGTGTAATCAGACGATGAGGTTGACGAACGTCAATATAACATAGCCCATCTATCTCCGACAAGTCCGTAATCTCCCCGTTAATCCATACCTCTCTCCACTCTTCAAACAGGCTGTCTTTCTCATACATCCCCAGCAGATTACCTTCGTACATGAACACGACATAATCTGCTAATCTACGAACCTCTTCGATATGATGAGTGGCGATCACGACGGTATGACCCTCATGCTCCATGTAACGGTGAATCTCATCCAACATATCCTGCCAGGCAAGCGGATCAAGTCCAGCCGACGGTTCATCCAGCAGCAGTAGCTCAGGAGACTGCGCCAACGTCATAGCGAACGAGAACTTCTGGATCATCCCTCTCGACATCTTGCGAAACCTCTTATGCTCGTCGATCCTGAATCGCTCTAGTAGTCTTCGATACCTCCCTGCATCCCATCGTCGGTAGAACGGAGCAGTGAAGTCGGCCATCTGCCTCGCGGTCATCGATTCGTCGATCAAGTCATAGCTATCCGGCATGAATCCGATCTTCTCTCTCAGCTCTAGGTCATCTTCTGGATATGTCCGATTCAGAACTTCGATGCGTCCGCGATCAGGTCTCGTCAGATTCACCAGCAGCCTGAACAACGTACTCTTGCCAGAGCCATTCGGTCCGACGATCGCGGTAACGAACCCAGCTGGAATGCTTAGGTCGATCGGCCCTAGAGTGAATCGATCTGCGCTCTTCATGACTCCTCGTATGATGATACTCTGTTCTCCCAGCAACTTAGTCGCTCCTCTCTTCATCCGTTAGACATGCTAAGAACATCTGCTTAATGTCCTCAACTTCATATTGATGACTGCGAGCGATCTCGATCGCTTCACGCATGGCAGACAACACAGTCTCACGCCGGCTTAACTCTTTATCGGTGTCATCTATCTCGGCTACGAATGTTCCGGTCCCTTGTCTAGTACGCAATATCCCCTCGGCCTCCAGATCCTGATAGACCCGGCGGATCGTGATGACACTACAGGACAGATCTTGCGCCAGCTCTCTGATCGATGGCAGAAGCATCCCTTGCTGTAGCTGGCCACTCATGATCAGCGCCCTTAACTGCGTCTTGATCTGATGGTACAGTGGTTCAGGATGCTCCAGCGATACCTGAATCGGAATTCGCAAGTTACACCACCGCCCTTCAGCTATAGTAATCCCGCCGATCCAAACGGCGGATGATGATGCGTAAGAATAGGTGTACGGCTAGTCCTGCGATCACTAGCGCCAAGATGTATAGGAGCGGATGATACCCTTCACGTGCTTGTTCCAGTAGCGATACAGTCAACTGAATATCGAACAGCCAGAGGAGATACACGGCTAACAAGGTAAGGAGAACACCCACGATGCTGACCTCTAGATATCGTCTTGCACGATGGCCAATCTCCATATATACATAGAAGCTACCCGTCACAGAACCAAATAGGAAGATGAATATCAGTAATGAACATAGCTCCGTCATGGTGACCGCCTGTCGAATCCCTGGCATTACGAGATAGGCTGGAACGATGAGCATGACTGCATTCACCGCTGTCATCACGAGCATCATCGTCACCCTCGCGATCGCAATCTCAGAAGTTCGGACCGGAAGTCTTCGGATCACCCGCATCTTCCTCGTGTAGGGATCAGTCCGAAAGAGGTTCATCAGATTGAACTTCGTGATGCCTAGACCGAGGATCTGACCGAATAGCAGGATCACCATATCCACGATGATGCTCGCCCCTGTCTCACCTGCCACTGCATCTTCGAACGTTACACTTAATACTAGACTGTATAAGGCGAAGAAAAGCATCGTACCGATGTAACTTAACCAGAATAAGCGAAGCTCTCTGACGAGCAATCGACCTATATTATTCATCCTGCACATCACTCCTTGCCATCGACTCTTCCTAATATATTCATATTAGCTGTGTATACTGTATATATCTATATACACAGTATACAGGATAATGATCATGATGCAAGTATTTTTTCCCTTTCCTGAATTTTTTTTTAACCGTCGTGCGATACCCTAATAACACTGATAAGGGGCTGTCCAATAAGTCCCCAAAATAAAAGTTGGTCGGTGAAACGTCAAGTTTCACGACCAACTATTCCATTTACCAGGAAGGTTGCCTTTACTCGAACATAGGTGGAATGAAGGATTAAGTCCGTATAATTGTGTAAAAAGGAAAGGACAAGATCAACTCCTATGTTACAATGTTTTCGACCAAGAAAATAATTGTAAAGGAGAGTATGATCATGTCCCAGATCCATTTTACATTAGATATCAACCAATTAAAAGATGAGGTAATGAATTCTAATTTAAACGCGGTTGTAAAGTCTTCCGTCGTTCTGATTATGAATCAATACATGGAACTTGAACGCGACACGTTCTTAAAAGCAGGCGCATATGAGCGCACTTCTGAGCGTGTAGACTATCGGAATGGGTATTATGAACGTGACTATATCATGACCCTTGGGAAGCTGCAGCTCAAGGTCCCGCGGACTCGATCAGGTGAGTTTAATACATCTGTTTTCGAGAAGTATCAACGTTCCGAACAGGCCATTATCTTATCGATGCTGGAGATGGTTATCAACGGTGTTTCCTCTCGCAAGGTAACGAAAATCGTTCAGCAACTATGTGGTCAACATGTATCTAGATCACTAGTATCATCGATCACAAAGAAGCTCGACCCTATCGTGAATGAGTGGGCCAACCGCCCGCTAAACCTGATGTACTACAAGTATGTCTATGTTGACGCGATGTACATCAAGGTTCGCGAGCATCAGAAAGTTGTATCGAAAGCGGTTTATATCGCTGTCGGTGTAAACAGCCAGAACAAGAGGGAAATCATCGGCCTAAGCATCAATCACGCAGAATCTAAGGAAGGCTGGAAACAGTTTTTTGACCACTTGAAATCAAGAGGTTTTCAATCGCCTAAGCTGATGATTTCCGATGCACACCAGGGATTGAAGCTAGCGATCCAAGAGTCCTTTATCGGTACATCCTGGCAGCGTTGCACATTCCATTTTAAGAAAAATATCTACGATGTATTGCCAAAGAAAAACACCTCAGAGGTCAAGCAAGATCTGCGAAACATATTTGAAGCCGCAACTCCTGAGAGAGCGAGAGAGCTGAAAGATAGGTTCATGAGCACCTATGAAGACCAGAAGTCTTTGCAAAAGGCACTACACATACTGGATGAGGGGTTTGAAGATGCCATCCAGTACATGAACGAGCCACAAGCCTATCACCAGAAACTAAGAACAACAAATCAACTTGAACGCCTAAACGAAGAGATTCGAAGAAGAGAAAAAGTGATCCGGATCTTTCCAAACAGTCAATCTGCATTCCGCTTAATCGGAGCCATACTCATGGAATATGAAGATCAACTTGATCTAGGCAATCGAAAGTATCTCTAGAGCTACATAGGCACTTGCTGTTCGAAACATTGTATAGGAATTTTACACAAAAGTTCTGACTTGACT
>Ga0180215_1002129_pt1 | contig 20445 bp, 18 predicted proteins | sample eDN3rd37CBELigBY_FD_128871 | JGI IMG/M metagenome (GOLD analysis project Ga0180215, IMG submission 128871) | Enriched backyard soil microbial communities from Emeryville, California, USA - eDNA 3rd pass 37_C BE-Lig BY (version 2) (version 2) | ecosystem: Environmental > Terrestrial > Soil >... | reverse complement strand
GACGTCGCCAAGCCGTACATAGAACAGCCTTGCTGATTATTTAGCAGGGCTGTTTTGTTATGCTTGTGTATCGTGGGCGACGTTTCTCTCCCTGGGAGAGTATCTGAATCTGAATCGAAGGAACTCAGAGATGAGCGACCGCGTTTAGAGGAAGATACAGATGCCGACCTCGATGTAATATCGAAGCAGCTTATGCTCGGTGCGGAAGGACGTCGCCAAGCCGAACATAGAACAGCCTTGCTGATTATTTAGCGGGGCTGTTTTGTTATGCTTGTGTATCGTGGGCGACGTTTCTCTCCCTGGGAGAGTATCTGAATCTGAATCGAAGAAACTCGGTGATGAGCGACCGCGTTTAGACGAAGATACAGATGCCGACCTCGATGTAATATCGAAGCAGCTTATGCTCGGTGCGGAAGGACGTCGCCAAGCCGAACATAGAACAGCCTTGCTGAGTTATTCAGTAGGGCTGTTTTGCTATGTTTTGGGTATTGTGAACGACGTTAGCTCTATGTGAGACTCTTTTCCCTCATACTCAAAGCGACTCCTGACTCTAACGGTTCCAGAGACACTAAAGGTAGATTGAGGAACCTCCTGTAGCACGACTTTGCTTGGGATGGAGATCTAACGGTCTCCAGAGACACTAATGTGCGAAAAAGAGCCCCTGAAAAATTCTAACGGTCCGGGGAGACACTATATTGGGTTTTGAGAGCGGAAAACGACCAAAAACCGGCCAATAGTGTCGCTGGGGACCGTTAGAAAATAAAACGATCCAAAAAAGGACTAATAGTGTCTGTACGGACCGTTAGCCATCATATGACGTTTCAAGTAGGATCCTCGTGTCAGGATGAAGATGTTTTCCGAGAACAATTGGACACTGTGTGAATCGGCTCGTTCCAAGTGACATATGACTGTCAGAATCCAAGAGGCATACGTCCATCGATCGACCATTGCCAATCCGCAAAGCCGCACAATAGGAGTAGTGTAAGGAGTAGTGTAAGGAGTAGTGTAAGGAGTAGTATAAGGTCCACAGCGACATATGCAGTTAGTATGGCGGGGGTAAAGGGCTTACTGCTACCATATCCACACATGCACAGGAGAGCATGACGATGATGGGGCAACATATGCATGTCCCGGAGCTTATGGATCGCATGCGTCTATAGTGTGGACTATCGCGTGCGACTATAGTGTGCGACTATCGCATGCGTCTATAGTGTGGACTATCGCGTGCGACTATAGTGTGCGACTATCGCGTGCGTCTATAGTGTGCATCAGCAAGTCAGGATTACGTCTGGCACTTGAGGGTATAATGAATGTAATTCAGACAAAGCTAGATCGTATGACGGAGCAGCAATAGATGTCATAGCGAAGGTTCTGAATATATTCTGATTCATTCTGTCATTATTCATGATCATGTATCATTGACCGATCGCCGTTAACTGAGCAGTACCGACACTGGAAAAGAATTAACAAAATACTTCTCGCCCTATAAAGCTCACATCAATATGGACAATCTGTTCAAAAGCTTGATATAGAAGGCGTTTTCATACTTTTACTTCGCTTGACATGAAAATTGAGCTTTTGATAAGATTGCAATAATATACGTAAGAGCAATGATTTTAAGGGAGGACTTTTCTTGTGAGGGAAGACAAATTTAGCAAAGAAGGGTTAACATTTGATGATGTTCTCTTGATGCCACGGAAATCAGAAGTGTTCGGTAAAGAGATTAGTGTGGCTACGACGTTAACGCCTAGTGTCAAGCTTAATATTCCGTTCATCAGCTCGGCCATGGATACGGTCACGGAGAGTGCAATGGCGATCGCGATCGCACGTGAAGGTGGGATCGGAATTATTCACAAGAATATGTCCATCTCCCAGCAAGCAGAAGAAGTCGATCGGGTAAAACGTTCGGAGAGCGGTGTTATCACGAATCCATTCTCATTAACTCCAGAGCACCATGTATATGATGCGGAAGAGCTCATGAGTAAGTATCGGATCTCTGGTGTACCGATCGTAGATGAGAATAATAAGCTGGTCGGAATCTTAACGAATCGTGACTTAAGATTCGTGCATGATTACAAGATCCAGATCAAAGAAGTGATGACGAAAGAAAACCTAGTGACTGCTCCTGTCGGAACGACACTGCAGCAAGCAGAGGGCATCCTGCAACAACATAAGATCGAGAAGCTGCCGATCGTCGATGAGCTTAATAATCTGAAGGGCCTTATCACGATTAAGGATATCGAGAAGGCGATCCAGTTCCCGAATGCAGCGAAGGATCAGCAAGGCAGACTGCTGGCTGGCGCGGCTGTCGGCGTAGCCAAAGATGTGATGGAGCGTGTAGCGGCTCTCGTCGCAGCAGGAGTTGATCTGATCGTCGTTGATTCGGCACATGGACATCATATCAACATATTGAATACGGTTCGTCAGATTCGTCAGCAATATCCAGATCTCACGATATGTGCGGGGAACGTAGCGACTGGCGATGGTACTCGCGATCTGATCGAAGCAGGCGCATCGATCGTCAAGGTAGGCATCGGTCCGGGATCGATCTGTACGACACGTGTAATCGCCGGTATCGGTGTTCCTCAGATTACAGCTATCTATGACTGCGCGATGGCTGCTCGTCCATACGGTGTTCCGGTCATAGCGGACGGTGGCATCAAGTATTCAGGTGACTGTGTCAAAGCATTAGCTGCAGGTGCCAGTGCAGTTATGATCGGAAGCTTATTCGCAGGGACGGAGGAAAGTCCCGGTGAGTCAGAGATCTTCCAAGGCCGCCGTTATAAGATCTATCGGGGGATGGGTTCACTAGGTGCGATGAAGGACGGTAGTAAGGATCGTTACTTCCAAGAGAATGAGACGAAGCTAGTACCTGAAGGCATCGAAGGGCGGGTCCCTTACAAAGGGCCACTATCAGATATCGTGTTCCAGTTGGTCGGTGGTCTGCGCTCTGGGATGGGATATTGTGGCGCACCGAGTATCGATAGCTTACAGAACGATACACAGTTCATTCGGATTACGAACGCAGGTCTTAGAGAGAGTCATCCGCATGATGTTCAGATTACGAAAGAAGCACCGAACTATTCGTTATAATCGCTGCACACGGTATGGATATAGGTAAATAGTGTAACGAAGACAAGGCAAGTGCCTTGTCTTTTATTTTCGTAGCGAGAATCACTTGTCATAGGAAGTCTATAAGACTGCAACGAACTTACAGATGGCTATGTGTCATGAACTTACTTATGCTAGATGGACTAGGTCGAGCTAAGTATTTCTTATCGACAATTCATGTGATACAATTAGAAATATTGTAAAAGATACTTGCTATCAAGTAATTCACGGAGAGGTGAAACCTTTGTCAAGGGAAGGAGTAAGTGGGGTGCATCAGCAGCATGTATGGCGCAAGTCTATGATTATAGTAAGTCTATTAAGTATGTTGCTATATTCGTTGATAAGCGCGCTGATCCAACCAGCCGTCGCACTGGCAGCAGATGTCAATAACACGACAACGGAGACGAACACAGAGGATAATGCAGATGTAGCGACAAGGCCGAGCACAGAGGATAATTTCCTTGGATTACAAGTGAAGTCAGCATTATTAATGGAGGCAACGACCGGTCAGATCTTATATGAATATCATACGCCGGATGCGAGAGATGGCTGGGAACCAGCTAGTATGGTTAAGATGATGACCGAATATCTAGTCCTTGAGGCGATCGCTCAAGGGAAGTTTAACTGGGATACTGTCGTAACGATCACGGAGAGACAAGATTCGATCAGAGGTTCAGGACAGCTATTGGCCGCAGGTCACAAATATACGATTAAAGATCTATTTAATCATATGTCTATCTATTCCGCTAATGATGCAACGGTAGCGTTGGCTGAGACGGTCGCAGGAACAGAGGAAATATTCGTCGATATGATGAATGAGAAGGCGAGAGAGTTCGGTTTATCCGAGCACGCACATTTTACGAATGCTACGGGTCTTGCGAACGATTACTATGGCCAATATGCTCCGAATACGTCGGGGATTAACTGGTTTACGGCTAGGGATGCGGCTACGATCGCGCAGCGTCTGCTATTCGATCATCCCGAGATTCTGGACTTCTCCAGTAGACCACAAGAATACCGCCGTGAAGGGGATACGTCAACAGAGCTTATGTTGAACTGGAATCGGATGCTGGATAGTTGGTTCCCTCTGAACAATCTATACTCCAAGCTGTATGCATATGAGGGACTAGATGGACTGAAGACCGGGCATACGGACACTGCCGGATACAATTTCACGGGAACAGCTGAACGTGACGGATTCCGTCTGATCAGTGTCGTGATGGGAACTGAGAATGAAGATATGCGCTTCGGAGAGACACGCAAGCTGTTAGACTATGGCTTCACGAACTACGAGATGCGGACGGTCATCACGGCGAAGACAGAGATGGCTCAGTTACCAGTGGTTAAGATCAAGCGAGGTAAAGAGAAGGAAGTACCACTCGTCACGCAGAATGGGCTAGAGATCGTGATGAAGAAAGAGCACACGCTCGATGCGGTGAAGATCACAGCTGCGCCAGTGGCGGAAGAGTTACTCACAGCACCGGTCGCGCAGGGTGATGTGCTAGGAACGCTAACTGTCGAGTATCATAACGGAGTGGAACCCGTGAAGCACACGATCAACCTGATCGCAGCAGAAGAAGTGAAGGAAGCTGGCTGGTTCTCGCTGTTGTTAAGAGCGATCGGTAACTTCTTCAGCAACATATGGAACAGCATCATGAATATCTTCTAAGGCTGGAGATATGTTATGAGGAAGATCCACTACGCGGTCCACTAATAATTCCTAGTAAACAGGTTGTATATTATTCAACCATCATGTAAAATCATAAATTAGATTTATCGATCTGATTCGGGAGGAAGAGACAATGGAAAGAGGAACTTCAACTGTTAAAAGAGGTATGGCAGAAATGCAAAAGGGCGGCGTCATCATGGACGTCATGAATGCTGAGCAAGCGAAGATCGCGGAAGCAGCTGGCGCATCAGCTGTTATGGCTCTGGAGCGTGTACCATCAGATATTCGTGCTGCTGGCGGAGTTGCTCGTATGGCAGATCCGACGATCATAGAGGAAGTCATGAAGGTGGTATCGATACCGGTCATGGCGAAAGCGCGGATCGGTCATTATGTAGAAGCGAAGCTGCTGGAAGCGATGGGTGTAGACTACATCGACGAGAGTGAAGTATTAACGCCAGCTGATGAAGTGTTCCATATCGACAAGCACTCGTTCACGGTACCGTTCGTATGCGGCGCACGTGATCTCGGCGAGGCGCTTCGTCGGATCGGTGAAGGTGCATCCATGATCCGTACGAAGGGTGAGCCAGGAACGGGTAATATCGTGGAAGCAGTACGGCATATGCGTCTGATGGTATCGCAAGTGCGTAAGGTTCAGAACATGTCTAAGGACGAGCTGATGGCGGAAGCGAAGAACCTAGGCGCACCATATGAGTTGTTGCTACAAGTCCATGAGACAGGCAAATTACCAGTCGTAAACTTCGCTGCAGGAGGAGTTGCTACACCAGCTGATGCTGCTCTGATGATGCACTTAGGCTCTGACGGTGTGTTCGTCGGCTCAGGAATCTTCAAGTCGGAGAACCCAGAGAAGTTCGCGAAGGCGATCGTCGAAGCGACGACACACTATGAAGATTACGAGCTCATCGTGGAACTTTCGAAGAACTTAGGCGCGCCGATGAAGGGTATCGAGATCTCCAAGCTCGCTGCTGCAGACCGCATGCAGGACCGCGGCTGGTAATCGGTAAGGCATAGATAAGGGATAGGTTCTCGGGAAAGAAGGAATGAACACGTGAAGGTCGGAGTATTAGCATTACAAGGCGCCGTAACGGAGCATATCCGCGCAGTACAAGCATGCGGAGCAGAAGGCATCGTGGTGAAACGGACGCACCAGCTAGCGGACATCGACGGCTTAATCATCCCCGGGGGCGAGAGTACGACGATCGGCAAGCTGATGCGTGAGTATGGCTTCGTCGAGGCGATCCGCGAACGATCTGCTGCGAAGATGCCGATCTTCGGCACTTGTGCAGGATTGATCGTCATCGCCAAGGAGATCATCGGTCAGGACTGGGTACATCTCGGATTGATGGATATTACCGTATCACGTAACGCGTTTGGCCGACAACGTGAGAGCTTCGAGATCGATCTGGATGTTAAGGGCATCGAGGAGGACGTTCGTGCCGTATTCATCCGCGCACCACTTATAACGAGGGTCGGCGACGGAGTAGATGTGCTTGCTACTGTTAATGATCAAGTCGTGGCAGCGAGGGAAGGCCATCTGCTGACGACTTCCTTCCATCCTGAATTAACGGATGATTATCGGATGCATGCTTATTTTCTAGATATGATTAGAGAGCATGAGAATCGCTCATAGGATATGTTGATCATCCCAGGGGCACCAAGACTAGACGTGTATGTAGACGCGTCGGTGTTGGTGCCTTTTGCACAAGCAAAAGTTGAATCTGATCTAACGGTGTAGTACATTATAAGTCATAACTGAGTTTCCCTTTGGGGAGGGGTATTTTTTGCTGGATATTAAACTATTAAGACATGACATCGAGCGAGTAAGACAAGCCTTAACGAGTCGGAACGCAACACTCGCGGATATCGAAGGGTTCGAAGCGTTGGATGTACGACGGAGGGAATTACTTCAAGAGAGCGAGTCGCTCAAGAATCGCAAGAACGTAGTATCCCAGGAAGTCGCGCGTCTCAAGAAAGCAGGAGAAGATGCTGAAGCGATCATCACGGAGATGAAGCAAGTATCAGACCGGATCAAAGGATTAGATGAAGAGATTCGGGATATGGAAGGTAAACTGGAGCAGATCCTCATGACCATCCCGAACATTCCTCATGAATCTGTGCCATTCGGCTCTTCTGAAGAAGAGAACGTGGAGATACGCCGTTGGGGCGAACCGCGCCAGTTTGATCATGAACCGTCGCCACATTGGGATATCGCGGGTGAGCTTGATATTCTCGACTTCGAGCGAGCGGGTAAGGTTACGGGCTCAAGATTCGTGTTCTATAAGGGTCTCGGCGCCCGATTGGAAAGAGCGCTCATCCAGTTCATGATGGACCTGCACAGTGAAGAACACGGGTATACGGAGATGCTCCCACCTCTTATGGTGAATCGCGCCAGCCTTACAGGTACGGGACAGCTGCCGAAGTTTGAAGAAGATGCTTTCAAGGTGTCGGGTACGGACTACTTCATGATCCCTACTGCAGAAGTTCCGGTCACGAACTATCATCGAGACGAGATACTGAGCCCTGCCGACCTTCCTAAATATTATGTCGCTTATAGTCCATGCTTCCGTTCTGAAGCAGGCGCAGCGGGAAGAGATACACGAGGAATCATTCGTCAACACCAGTTCAATAAAGTAGAGCTTGTCAAGTTAGTATCTCCAGAGAGCTCCTATGCGGAGCTAGAGACACTGACTCAGCAAGCTGAGACCGTGCTACAGCGATTAGGCTTACCTTACCGAGTGATCGAGCTATGTACAGGTGATCTCGGCTTCACAGCGGCGAAGACCTACGATATCGAAGTATGGCTCCCTTCTCAAGACACGTATCGGGAGATATCCTCCTGCAGTAACTTCGAGGATTTCCAAGCACGTAGAGCGAATATTCGATTCCGTCGTGATGCAGGGTCGAAGCCAGAGTTCGTCCATACGTTGAATGGATCAGGACTAGCCGTAGGTCGAACGGTCGCAGCCATCCTAGAGAATGGCCAGCAGGCGGACGGCAGCGTCATCATCCCTGAGGCCCTACGACCCTATATGCGGAATCAATCAGTCATCTCCATAAAATAGCCATTGGCATTTTACAGCTGTTTGTGTTACAATTCTTTTGCTGTGACAGGATGCATTCTTGTCACATTCGGAGAGGTGGTCGAGTGGTTGAAGGCTCTGGTCTTGAAAACCAGCGAAGGGGTAACTCTTCCGTGGGTTCGAATCCCACCCTCTCCGCCAGTACATATATCCAAGCCATACCGCGCATCATGCGTTGTATGGCTTTTCTGTATGCATAAAGCTCGGGCATGATAGAGACAATGATAATGAACACCACCGTGAGGAGGCTTAATCATTCATGCCAAAAACGAAGACATTCCCGATCGTTAATGAGGAACCGCGCCACCAACGTGAACGTGAGGCGGACACTCAGCCAGAGCCGCTGTCAGGCTCCAAAAAAGTGAAGAATCGGAACCACTCCCGTCAAAATCATGGAGAAGGTAGTTAGACGGGAAGTTAAGTGAATTTCTTCCTATGCTTAATAGGATCTATACGGAATATGTCGAATGGCCTAATATTGAACCGTATGCTTTGAATACTAAGGCTTAATTTGACAATAATCATCGATATTGCTACCCATTCTAGAAAAACACACTTCCCCTCTTCGACATTCTGAGTTAAAATGAAGGATGTTTGTTGGATAAAGAGGAGAGGGGAAATTATATTGAAAAGAATATTTACATTAGCAGCAGCTGTTCTTCTGCTCATCACGTTAACGCTAGCAGGATGCAGTGGAGGCAGCAGTAATCAATCTGCTAAGGAATTATTACAAGAAGCTTATACGAAATCGTCTGACATCACATCTTCGAAATTCGATGGTTCGATGAAGCTGAATCTAGACTTGCCAGACAGCGTGATGGAAGATCCAGATGCTGCGATGGTGCTTAATCTGCTGAATAATGCAGAACTTACGTTCCGTGGTACATCTCAGCTTGATCCGATGATGGCAGAGCTGTTCTTAACCGCAGGCATCAAGGGCGACATGCCTATGGAGATTAACCTGTCCATGCTCGTTACAGAAGAGACGATGTGGGTCAAGATCCCTAACATACCATTCTTACCAATCCCTGCAGAGGTAGCGGGTAAATATCTTGAGATAGACTTCGCAGAGCTGTCCGAGTTAGCAGGCGAAGAGATCGCGAATATCGATCCTGAGCTACAGCAGCAATATCAGGAGCTAGGTGCTGAGATCATGGACCTGTTCTTCGGTGCATATGATGAAGAAGAGTACTTCGCGAAGGTTAGCAAGAAAGATGCTAACATCCCAACCGATGTCAATGCTGACGAAGTCGTGAAGTTCGAACTGACGAACGATAACCTACGTCCATTCGTCGAGACATTCATCGAGATCCTGCCGGATCTTCTCGATAAATTGTCAGAGGTCGAAGAAGCAGGCATTAATCAAGCTGATATCGATAGCATGAAGTCTGAGATCGAAGCAAGTAAAGCAGAGATCGAAGAAGGGCTTGATACCATCGAAGAAGCTGTTGATATCAACGAAGCGACGATCATCACAGCACTCAAGGATGGTTATATCACGTATTCGGCATTCAATGTTAGTGTGGATGTGACGAATGAAGGTGAGACGGGTACGCTCGGATTTGAGATCGTCATGAATCAGAAGGATATTAATAAAGAGCAATCCTTCGAGATTAGCGAACCAGGATCATCCGAGGTTATTACACTTGAAGAACTGATGGGTTCGATATTTGGTGAATTTTAATCGAATATCTTCATGATGTAAGAAGCACGACAAGTCGTCCCTCAAGGGACGGCTTGTTGTCGTATCGGGGCAATATTTGGGGTCAACCGTTGAAGTCCGTGTGAAGGACAGGTAGAATAATGACCAAGTGATGAATACGTCATGTGAGATGTGGCGTTGTTCCGTCTTACGATCGGTCGCATCGCACGAACGAGACGATATGAAGTTAGAACGATAGAGGTGTGGGGGTTACGAAAGATGAGCAAATATTGGAACGATACGACGCGTAAGTTAAGTCCCTATGTACCAGGAGAGCAACCGAAGGATCAACGTTATATTAAGCTGAATACGAACGAGAATCCTTATCCGCCATCCCCACGTGTTCTACAAGCGATAGAAGATCAGATCGGGGAAACACTACGTCTATACCCGGATCCTGAGTCGACGGAATTACGGGAACGGATCGCTGGGAGATACGAGCTAACGCAGGAAGAAGTATTCGTCGGCAACGGATCAGATGAGGTCCTAGCACTCGCGTTCAAGACATTCTTCGCACAGGAGCGGCCTGTCTTGTTCGCGGATATCACGTACAGCTTCTATAAGGTATATATTCAGTTTCACGAGCTGCAAGCAGCGATCATTCCACTTCAACAGGACTTCCGTCTCGATGTAGAAGCATACTGCCGTGAAGCGAACGGCGGGATCGTCATCGCTAATCCGAATGCACCGACTGGGATAGAGGTTCCGCTTAGCGATATCGAGAAGATCGTTCAGCACCATCCTGACACGGTCGTCCTCATCGATGAAGCTTATGTAGACTTCGGCGGACAGAGTGCGGTCTCCCTCATCAGGCAATATCCGAATGTGCTCGTCGTGCAGACATTGTCCAAATCACGATCACTAGCAGGCATGCGGGTCGGCTTCGCGCTCGGTCACCCTGAACTGATCGAAGGCTTGAACCGCGTGAAGAACTCGTTCAATTCGTATCCGCTTGATCGGTTGGCTCAGGTCGGAGCGGCGATGGCGTTAGAGGATGAGACTTATTTCCTCGAGACGACGAAGAAGATCATTCAGACGAGGGAGCGGTTCACCGAGGAGCTGAAGCGGCTTGGATTCGAAGTATTGCCCTCGAAGACGAATTTCGTATTCGCGCGACGGGAAGGCTGGTCAGGTGCAGATCTGCAACGGAGACTGAAGGAACGCGGAGTACTGGTCCGGCATTTCGCGCAGCCTCGTATCGAGGATTACCTTCGGATCACGATCGGCACGGATGAAGAGATGAACGTGATGCTGGATAAGCTCCAGAGCATCTTACAGATGTCGTGATACAAGGTATGAAGGATAGGAAGTCTAACTGTAGGTCGGGGTTACATTGTCATCATCATCGATCATGCAGTAAGATAGAACCATAAATTTGTATGTAAGGGAAGGTCTAGTCTACTATGCACAACATACACGCGGAAAACTCAAATTTCATCAAATCTATCGTAGAGTCCGACTTGAAGGAAGGTCGTGTTCAACAGGTCGTCACCAGATTCCCTCCCGAACCGAACGGATACTTACATATCGGACATGCGCGCGCCATCTGCATCAACTTCGACACAGCAGCTGCATACGGAGGCAGGACACATCTTCGGTTCGACGATACGAACCCGGTGAAGGAAGATGTCGAATATGTAGAAGCGATCAAAGAAGATATACAGTGGCTCGGATTCACATGGGATGCGCTCTATTATGCATCGAACTATTTCGATGAGATGTATGAGCGGGCGGTGCTCCTCATCAAGAAGGGCCTTGCCTATGTCGATGATCAGACAGCTGATGAGATCCGTGCGACGCGCGGTACGTTAACTGAGCCCGGCATCGATAGCCCGTATCGTAACCGCAGCATCGAAGAGAATCTCGAGCTATTCGAGCAGATGAAGGATGGTAAGTTCCGGGACGGGGAGAAGGTTCTGCGAGCCAAGGTCGATATGAAATCTCCGAATATCAATATGCGGGATCCCGTCATCTACCGCGTCTTACATGCGGCACATCATAACACAGGGGATAAGTGGTGCATCTACCCGATGTACACGTACGCGCATCCGCTGGAGGATGCGATCGAGGGCGTATCGCATTCACTCTGTTCGCTGGAGTTCGAAGATCAGAGGCCGTTCTATGACTGGGTCATCCGTGAATGTGAGATGGAGTCGCAACCGCATCAGTACGAATTCGCCAAGCTACAGATCGATCGTGCGATTATCGGTAAGCGATATATTAAGCAGCTCGTCGAAGAGCATGTGCTGGATGGATGGGATGATCCACGGGTATATACATTGAGCGGATTGCGCAGAAGAGGCTTCACTCCAGAGGCGATCCGTGCATTCATCCGCGAGACCGGCGTATCGAAGAGCGGTGGGACGATCGACCCGCGCATGCTGGAGCACTTCGTCCGTGAAGATCTGAAGCTCAAGGCGCCGCGTACGATGTCGGTGTTGAGACCGCTCAAGGTCGTGATCACGAATTACCCAGAAGGCCAGATCGAGATGCTAGAAGCGGAGAATAATCCTGAGAATCCAGAGATGGGGACGAGGCAGATCCCGTTCTCCCGTGAGATCTATATCGAACAAGACGACTTCACGGAGAATCCGCCACCGAAGTACTTCCGTCTCTTCCCTGGTAACGAAGTGCGTCTGAAGCATGCGTACTTCATCCGATGTCACGATGTGATCAAGGATGAGAACGGTCAGATCATCGAGCTTCACTGTACGTATGATCCAGAGACGAAGAGCGGAAGCGGGTTCACTGGCCGCAAGGTGAAGGGAACACTGCACTGGGTAGAAGCGTCACAAGCAGTACCAGCAGAGTTCCGCCTATACGAGCCTCTCATACGTGAAGGAGAGAAGGGCGCGGAGGAATCGCTGCAAGATCGGATTAATCCGAATTCTCTAGAGATCGTTCAAGGCTTCATCGAGCCGAACATGCAGGATGTGAAGCCGCAGGATAAATTCCAGATGTTCCGGCACGGATACTTCAACGTGGATAGCAAGTACACGACGCCTGATAAGCCAGTATTCAACCTGATCGTATCGCTGAAGAGTTCCTTTTGATTCAGCGAATGGGTGAATTGCGTAGCGTAGGTCTATAGGAAAGAGGTTGTCCCAGAGGGGGTTGCGAAGCGACCTGAGGGACAGCCTCTTTTTCTAATTGACAGATTTGAAAGTATAACATTTACATGTCTGCATAAGAAACACTAAGTCCCCGCCTAAGCCTAAAAGGGACTAGGGATGAGCAAGCAACCCTTAAAGTATTTTTATATAGGGATAAAAGCTTTAATACTCGGAAAAAATGGAGCATAGTATAGTTTAAGTTTTGGTTGAACTTATATTGAAGTTGTGGTTTAAGTTTGATAGAATGGAGGCAAGAGGTGATGTTCATGTCTACAAAGCAGGAACGCGAACTGGTCATCGAAAAGAGCGAACAGGTATTGGAGCGTACGATTAAACAAGCGGACCCTGAATTTTACCGAGCCTTCAGCAATATGCTGCACGATTACATCGTCATCACTAATCCCCGGAAGCAGATTGTGCTTCGAGGGGACCTCCGGGAACTGATTCGTCTCATGGCAGAAACCGTCAACCAGGCAAAGCCAGTAAGAACTTTCTCGACAGGAGAATTGGCTCGAATCTTCGGGGTGTCCGTTCAGGCGATTAATAAGTGGATCGATGAAGGAAGATTCTTGGGGTACAAGCGAGAGGGCAATCACCGGCACAACCGCATCCCTGAAACCGTGTCCTTCGTGATGAGGACAGGCGAGGTACTCCCGCTTGAAGAGGTCCTTGACATGTACGAGCGGCAATTGCGGGAACATCAAGTCGACGATTCGACTCACCATCGTGATGCGGTGCTGGAAGAGGTCTCGCGACTCATGAAGAAACATGGGGGCACGTATGAGATGACGCTTGGAGCCAAAACCGAACGCACCGTCCAAGAAGAACGGGATGCTTCGATCTGGCTGACCTTGCTTGACGAGTTGAGGGAAATGAATGAAGAGAAATAATCAAGATCTCTACGGTACAAACTTCGATATTCTGAAACGTTCTTTTCCTGACCTGATCGTCTCTATCGAGGACGGGTTTTTCGGTGAAGAGCCTAGCAGAGGAGCGATTGTACGTAAAACAATCAAATTCGTCGATTGTACTTATATGACGGTATTCGAACTTGTCGATACTAAGACAGGAAAGAAGAAGAAATATCAGTATGACTGGGAATATCAACGGGGCAATCTGTGGAAGTGGCATAATGAACCGCATGAGCAGAAGCGTCATCAAACAGCAACGGAACCAGATCATATGCATCATAAACCTGTCGGAGTAACGAATGAGCGGAGGTTACCGAATTACGGCCATCATAACTTGTACACGATTATGGAGACGATTCTCATGCACGTGGAGATATCAAAACAGAAACAAACGGACAATCCTCGGCCTCGGTGAATACCGGGGTCGCATTTTTGTCGCACGATATTCACTAAAGTGGTAATGGCGCGCCACGCCGGGATTCGAACCCGGGACGCACAGTTTAGGAAACTGTCGCTCTATCCTGCTGAGCTACGGGCGCGTGCAATAAGTATTATAACAAAAAAAATCGGCAGCACCAAATGTTTTTCATACGGTATGATGTGTCTTCTCCTCGAAAAAACCGGCTATCCACCAACTACCAGTATTAACAAGAAAAAATATCGCAACCTCTGCTATCTATATAGAGTATAATGAAGTACAAACGGGCTACTAGACTACGTTGAAGGTGGTTTATACATGGAGAACCAAATTCTGCGAAAGCTGGCGGCAATCCTGTGCTTGCTTGCAGTTGCAGGGCTGTTGCCTATTGTGGCATCTGCAGAAGAAGTGAAGGCATCGTATACGATCTATGTAGACGATGAGCTTGTCGTGTTCGAGAACCCTCCGATCGTAGATCAGAACAATATCCTCGTGGAATTCCGCACGATCTTCGAGCGACTGGGTTATCAAGTGGGATGGGACGCGGAGACGAATACGGCATATGGCTATCACCATGACCGATATATCGCGTTTCCGATTAATCAAGCAGAAGCCGTGGTGAACGGTGAGAAGAAGCCTCTGCCTGTACATACTCGTGTTACGAATGGTAGAACGATGATTCCCCTGCGCTTCTTGAGCGAGGAGAGTGGATACGAGGTTATCTGGGAGTCATCTACAAGCTCCGTCTATATCAAGGATATGAAGGAGCCCGTAGAAGGGCTCGCGCCCGTGTCGAATATATCGCTGAACGGCTACGTGGAATTAACGGGTATCGTGGACGAATATGTGAGGATGATCCGTCTGGATATCTCCCATGTAGATGAGACGGGAGCGATCCATCAGATCTATCTGGAGCCGATGGATGGCCGGGTTGAAGCGCTTGTTAAGCTACCTTATGGTTCTGGCATCTATACGATGCAAGCTTATACATCAGACGATCACGACCGCTATGGCGAGTTTATCCTACAAGAGACGTTCAAGATTACATATCCAGAGAACGAAGATCTGATCGTGGCACCACAGGATGAAGACCCTCATCGATACACAGTGAAGATGAGATTGTCACCGGAAGCTGAGGATGCCGTGCTGAAGATTACGAAGCTGGACCGTGAAGCGCATATGAACATCACGATCGCAGCGCATGATATTGCTGGTCCGGGGTTACTGGAGGAAGAGGTTTATCTGGCATTCGGACCTGGAGTCTATGAAGTGAAGCTGTTCGAGCTATATGATGGGAATCAGCAGATCAAGACCTCCACGGTCACACATACGGGACAGGCGGGGATCGCACTGGATACCGTTACGACAGATGATAGTCAGCTGCGCGTAAGCGGCAAGGTATCTCCCGAGATGCAGTGGATGTGGATTCAGTATGCGAATACGACACAATCCCTGATCAGGAATGCATTCGTCCCGATCCATGATGGGGAGGTCGACCAGATCCTCCGTCTGAATATGGGTGAGGGATTATACCAGGTTAAGATCGAATTCGGTCATGAGGGGCCATATAATTCTGGATATACGACGACGGAAACGTTCGAAGTAGAGAATCTGGATAGCCGCAACCGCCACCTGTTACCAAGTGAGTCTGTGCAGAGTGAACACGAGCAGATCATCGACTTAGTATCGGAGATTACGGCGGGGATGACGACGGATCAGGACAAATCGCTAGCGATCCATGATTGGGTTGCGACCCATGTCACGCTGGATATGGCGGAATATACGGCTGAAGAGGATGCAGAGGAGACAGCGGTCGCTGTCATGGAGGACAGCATCACAACTGATATTGGCTTCGCGAGATTGAACGCGGCTCTGCATCGAGCAGCAGGGATCCCAGCGAAGATCGTTAGTGGGGAATTGCTGGTTGGAGACGAATGGGTCCCACATATGTGGAATGAGATCTATATAGAAGGTCGTTGGATGATCCAAGATGCTGCTCGTGACGCGGGTGTATGGGATCTAGAGTCAGGCATATTCACACCATCTCTCTCCCACGAATATTATGATCCAGAAGCAGAGAAGTTCGCCGAGGATCACAGGAAGTCGATGGACAAGAACGAGTAAGCCAACAAGCTGGAGCATGAGTAGAGCAATTATACGCAGGACATGAGGGAGTAAGCCATCGAGGCTTACTCTTTTCTTAGCTGTCTTAATCTTCGGAAGAAATCGGTTAGTAGAGCGGCACATCGTTCTTGCTCTACACCAGATACGATCTCTGTACGGTGGTTGAATCGGTCGTCATGAAGCAGGTTCATGAGTGTACCTGCACAGCCTGCTTTAGGATCGACTGTTCCATATACGAGCAGTGGAATGCGAGATTGGAGGATCGCTCCGGCGCACATCGGGCACGGCTCCAACGTCACATATAACGTACAGTCCAGCAGTCGCCAAGCGCCAAGCGTCTCGCTCGCTTGTCGGATGGCGATCATCTCCGCATGAGCAGAAGGGTCGTGAGTGGTCTCCCGCATGTTATAGCCACGACCGACGATGATCCCGTCTCGCACGATTACCGCGCCGATCGGCACTTCATCGATCGCTTCTGCTTTCTTCGCTTCTGATAGGGCTTCTTCCATCCAGATGTGATGCTCCATCTATATAAGCCTCCATATGTTCACTAGAGTGATGTGGCCACGTGTCATAGCATGGTCATGATGCTATTGTAGACACAGAGAACGCGATGTTTCAAGATAGGTAGGCATGTGCATCACGTAATCCGTGCGAGGTAGGTAGGCATGTGCATGACGTAACCCGTGCGAGGAAGGTTGGATGAGCTTCACGTAACCCGTGCGAGGAAGGTTGGATGAGCTTCCACTAACGTCGGATTCAGCCCATCCCCGATGCAAGCTTGGATACCTATCGTTCGGATAGGGATAGGGATGAATGCCTCGCATGCCTATCCCCATGGACGCAAACAAGCGGATGGGTGGCAGACAGATGACATGATCGATGTGATGCTATATAATGAGGATTGGCGATTTATACTGTCAGAGATGTCAAGTGATCATCACATATATATAGACGAGATAGTGATATGAAGGAGCGCACACGATTATGGCTTTGCAAGCAGGTATAGTAGGATTGCCGAATGTCGGCAAATCGACGTTGTTTAATGCGATTACACAAGCTGGCGCGGAGTCAGCGAATTATCCGTTCTGTACGATCGACCCGAACGTCGGTGTTGTCGAGGTGCCGGACGAGAGATTGACGAAGATCGCTGAGATCGTGAATCCACGGCGTATCGTGCCTACCGCATTCGAATTTGTAGACATCGCAGGACTCGTGAAGGGTGCGAGTAAAGGCGAAGGGCTCGGCAATAAGTTCCTCTCTCATATTCGGGAGGTCGATGCGATCGTCCATGTCGTCCGTTGCTTCGTGGATGAGAACATCACCCACGTATCGGGCGGAGTAGACCCGATCAGTGACATCGAGACGATCGATCTTGAGCTGATCCTCGCCGATGTAGATACGATCGATCGGCGCATCGATCGCACGCGTAAGAACATGAAGGGTGGCAACAAGCAATACACGCAGGAGCTTGAGTGTCTGGAGCGCATCAAAGACGCGCTATATAACGACCGCGCGGCGCGTACAGTCGAGCTATCAGACGAAGAGCGGTTGCTGCTGCGCGATCTGCACTTGCTCACGATGAAGCCGATCCTCTATGCGGCGAATGTGAGCGAAGCAGAAGCGGGAAACTATGAAGATAATCCCTATGTGAAGCAAGTGGTGGAGCATGCATCGAAGGAGAACGCAGAGGTCGTCGTCATCAGCGCGAAGGTCGAATCAGAGATCGCGGAGCTGGAGGGCGAGGACAAGGAGATGTTCCTCGAAGAGCTCGGTCTGGCGGAGTCGGGACTGAACCGTCTGATCCGCAGCGCTTATAAGCTGCTGGGCTTACAGACGTACTTCACTGCAGGCGAACAAGAAGTTCGGGCATGGACGATCCGCGCGAATACGAAAGCGCCACAAGCAGCAGCTGTCATCCATACGGACTTCGAGCGTGGGTTCATCCGTGCGGAGGTCGTCTCGTACCAAGATCTGATCACGCATCGTTCGATGAATGCTGCACGTGAAGCGGGTCTGCTCCGTCTCGAGGGCAAGGATTATATCGTACAAGACGGAGATATCATGCATTTTCGATTCAATGTATAGATCGCATGTCCCGATGAGGGATGAACATGAACATTCATGCTGATCGTGACCATACTGTAGGGATGAAAGGGTCGATCACGGCCGTCAACAACAGAGTCAGTCATCATCGATGTGAGAAGGGGTGAAGGAGATTGTTAGATAAACTGCAGGCGCTCGTCGACCGATATGAGAAGCTGAGCGAGCTACTATGCGACCCCGATGTCGCTAACGATAGCAAGCGGCTGAGAGAATACTCGAAGGAACAATCGGATCTACAAGACGCTTATGATCTATATACCGAGTATAAGCAGGTACAGCAGCAGCTAGCAGCAGCGAAAGAGATGCAGCAAGAGAAGCTAGACGACGAGATGCGCGAGCTTGTGAAGATGGAGATCGCAGAGCTGTCTGAGCGTGCGAAGGACCTGGAGGAGAAGATTAAGGTCGTCCTACTGCCGAAGGATCCGAATGATGATAAGAACGTCATCGTCGAGATTCGCGGAGCGGCAGGTGGGGATGAGGCCGCGCTGTTCGCGGCAGATCTGTTCCGGATGTACTCGCGATATGCGGAGGTACAGGGCTGGAAGATCGAAGTGATGGACGTGAATGAGAATGATCTTGGCGGCTTCAAGGAGATCATCTTCATGGTGAAAGGGAAAGGCGCATACAGCAAGCTGAAATATGAAAGTGGCGCCCATCGCGTACAGCGCGTGCCGGTGACGGAATCGGGCGGGCGCATCCATACGTCGACGTCTACGGTCGGTGTACTGCCTGAGATGGAGGACGTGGATATCGAGATCCGGGACGTGGATATCCGGGTCGATACGTTCTGCTCCAGTGGTGCAGGTGGTCAGTCGGTTAACACGACGAAGTCGGCCGTGCGCGTCACGCACTTGCCGACGGGGATCGTCGCGACATGTCAGGATGGCAAGTCACAGAACTCCAACAAGGAGATGGCGTTGCGCGTTCTGCGCGCTCGTATCTTCGAGATGAAGCGGATGGAAGAGGAAGCGAAGTACGCGGACGAACGCAAATCGAAGGTCGGAACCGGTGACCGTAGTGAGCGGATCCGCACGTATAACTTCCCGCAAAGCCGTGTGACGGACCATCGGATCGGCCTTACCTTGCAGAAGCTCGATCGCGTATTGAACGGGGAGCTAGAAGAGATTATCAGCGCACTTACGATCGCTGAGCAGTCGGAGATGCTAGATAAGGAGCAAGTTGCGACATGAGCCACAGAACGATACGGGAAGCCTATAGACAGGCTTCCTATTTGTTATCTCGCGGCGGAATAGAGGAGGCCGGGAGACATGCGGAGCTGCTGATCCAAGGCGTATTAGGCTGGAGCAGGACGGACTTCTTGCTTCGCTGGGATGAACCGTACCCGGAAGAGAAGGACGCGAAGCTCGAACGCATGTTGGATCGTCGCTTGAATGGAGAACCACTGCAATATATTTTGGGTGAACAGGAGTTCTATGGCCTTCCTTTTACCGTGAATAGAGCCGTATTAATCCCTCGTCCCGAGACGGAGTTATTAGTGGAGGCTGTCATGGAGCGTGGGGACGAGCTCTACCATGACCATGTGAGCCCTCCTCGCGTGCTGGATATCGGCACCGGGAGCGGCGCGATCGCGGTGACGCTGGCGATTCATCGCCCGAGGTGGCAGTTCATCGCCTCGGATATTAGCGAGGATGCGCTACGTGTCGCGCAGACGAATGCGGAGCTGAACGGGGCCTCCGAACGGATCTCATGGGTCTGTGGCGATCTGCTCACCCCATGGGTGGAGGGGGGCGAGGATGCTGCGCCGATCGATATTCTCGTGTCGAATCCGCCCTATATCGCGGAGGAAGAGACCGAGACATTACAGATCGAGGTTCGACAGTATGAGCCCCATACCGCACTTAGCGGCGGGAAGGACGGGCTGCGTCTCTACGATCGCTTGGCTAGTCAGCTGCGGATGCTCGAGAGGAAGCCGCGGATCGTCGGCCTCGAGGTCGGGTTAGGCCAGCACGAGGCTGTGAAGCAGATGCTGGCAGATGTGCAGGAGTGGGATGAGATCACCGTTATACCGGATCTTGCCGGCATCATGCGCCATGTGCTCGCGGTGCGGACGAGCTAGGCTAGCAGGGATGTGGATGTGAAGCCGAAGCGAATGCCGCTGCGTAGGAGAGGGATGAGATCACGGTTATACCGGATCTTGCCGGCATCATGCGCCATGTGCTCGCGGTGTGGACG
>Ga0180215_1002127_pt1 | contig 20454 bp, 18 predicted proteins | sample eDN3rd37CBELigBY_FD_128871 | JGI IMG/M metagenome (GOLD analysis project Ga0180215, IMG submission 128871) | Enriched backyard soil microbial communities from Emeryville, California, USA - eDNA 3rd pass 37_C BE-Lig BY (version 2) (version 2) | ecosystem: Environmental > Terrestrial > Soil >... | reverse complement strand
TTCTGTAGGATGTTCTTTACATGAAACAAAAAAAGAATGTAATTTAAGGCCAGTACAATCATCCCAAGGATGATTATGATCGTAGAAGATAAGAAAAAGCCCAAAATTGTTATTGCCATCCCAATATGTGTACTGGGCAGCATTCTTTTTGGAAGGTCTTCTCCAAAACCATGTGAAAGTGAAAACATGGGTACCATCTTAAATGAAAATCCAAAAATCAATAGTGTAAACCAACCAAAAACCCCGGTTAGAATATGGGTGTAAAACAAGCTTTGATAAATGCCGCCTAGAAAGGCCGAATGAAAATTGGCAGCTAGTGTTATACCAATCGATATCGTTATAAATAAGTAGATTAAAGCCGACAGGATAAATTGTGAAATATAGGTCTGTTTTGGCATCGTAGCAATGGTTTTCATCATATTAAAAATGAAAAGCAAAACGCCGATAACGGTCAGAACACCAAATGTTACAAGAACAGTTGGTTGAAACCAAAAAAAGCCGTGGAGCAGACCAAGGATTCCGATGGTGTATATAAAAAATTGAAAGTACCCTAACTTCTCACTGTAAATCGGTACTTGTAAAGCAACGGGTACCAATTGATACATGGCACCCATTGCCACCATCATAACCCATCCTAATAGGGTGAGGTGGGCAGCTGTCCAAAGGACAGGCCCACGAACATTTCCATCAATAAATGAAGGAATACCTAAATATAGGATAACATTCAACAGCAGAAACGCGACGACTCCTGTCAGCAAAAAATAAAAAGGCAATTTACTGATCGGTGTGTTCGATGCAGTTGGGAACATAAGTTATCCTCATTTCGTGATGATGATTTGATAGCTTCCATCTGGTAGTTGAGTCGTTTCGTAGCTATAACCACGCTCATCAAGCTCCGGATACAAGAACATGGGCTGTCTGTCGTTATTAATGGTTAAACGATCGCCCTTTTGCATTTCATCAAGTTTTTCAAGGGTCCGAATCATCGGCTGCGGTGGTGTCAGCCCCCGGTTATTCAGGCTGTACTCTGCCATAGGAAATCACCCCTCACGGGTAAAGGTTATAACATAATGGTCCTCTGCTTTACATTCCACCGAGTTTGCAAATCCTTTGGATTTCATCACATTAAGCAGTGGAGTAGGGTTAAAAGTGGCGTGCAGAACAAACACGTCTGATGGTTTTAACTTTTCTACGGTTTCCATAATGACCTGGAATGGTTCTTGTTTTGCCAATAAAATTGGGCGTACATCCAATTCAATAGTATTTTGCTCCATAACAAAGCCCTCCATCCAACTAAATTATTTTTAATCTAACTCGTTTTCTAGTCTGGGGAAAAGAATATTGTTCTCTAAATGGATATGCTGAAACATATCAGACTCCAAGGCTTCTAATCTTTTAAAGGTTAGAGTATAGGTTGCACAAGCCTCCTCCGGAAGAGTAAAATCGTTTGTTACTTGGCGAATTTGCTCAAGCAAATTACCAGATGCCTTGTGCTCTTCGTCTAGTTCCCTATTTGCTGTGACAATCGTGTTCAACTTATCTTCAGAACGTTCCGTTTCATATTTCTTAATAAGCGGGAAAATTACCTCTTCTTCCTTGATCATGTGCTGCTCCATATCCATCTTTAATTCATGGAAGAATTTATGAAGCTGTGCCAGTTCTGGATGATTCGGTCCGTGAACACGAAGAATTTTCGTTACATAACCGCTCAACTCAGGCAATTCCTGCTGTAAAAAGGCGTGATGGGTAGACACCACATGGTCGATTAAGTCGCTGTAAGGAACTAGAGCCCAATCACGATCGTTTGAATTTAAATTTTTCATATCCTCGTACAATTGATTTAATTGGCTTAAAAATACTACTTCATCTATATTCTTTTCCTGCAAAGCTTCACTAAGCGGCCGGTTTCCCCCACAGCAGAAGTCAATCCTGTTCTGCTTAAATAAATCGCTTGCCTTCGGCAGACGTTTTACAATATCTCCAATTTTATTTGAACTTTCAAAGATTGCTTGCATAGCCAAACCTCCTTAAGATCATTTCTTGTCTACACCATAAATGTACAGCTTTTTCCTGTTACCATCCGTGACATTGATCACTAAATGATAATTATTTTCAAAAGGAGGAATTCACTATTACCATCATCGTTCCTGTGATTAATGTCATAGTGTAGATATTTTCTAATCGTTAAAATGTGTATATAAGACTTGATAATTATTTTCAATACCAATTTCAAGCCTACCTGGAAAAGGAGGATCTGTATATGTTTAAACACAGTGAGATTATGGATACAAAAGGAATAAACCCCTATCGTGATTACAATGAAAATCCCTTTATAGTGATCTGGGAGGTAACACGGGCGTGTGCCCTGAAATGTTTGCATTGTCGAGCCGAAGCACAGTATAAAAGAGACCCGCGGGAACTTTCCTTTGAAGAAGGAAAGAAACTATTAGATCAAATTGCAGAAATGGATAATCCATTGTTAGTGTTTACGGGTGGCGATCCATTGATGCGGGAAGATATATATGAACTAGCCAAATACGCGATTAGTATCGGGTTAAGTGTTTCTATGACCCCAAGTGCAACACCTAGAGTTACAAAGCACGCGATCGAACAAGCAAAGGAAGTGGGCTTATCCAGGTGGGCATTTAGTCTGGATGGTTCCACGGCGGAGATCCACGATCGTTTTCGCGGCACTAGCGGTTCCTTCGATTTAACTATGAAAGCTATTCAGTATTTGCGAGAATTGGAGATTCCACTGCAAATCAATACAACCGTATCTCGTTATAATCTCGATGATCTGCCTAAGATTGCGAAGAAAATGACAGAGCTTGGCGTCGTATTATGGAGCGTCTTTTTCCTTGTTCCTACGGGACGGGGAAAAGAATCAGATATGATTTCTCCTGAAGAGCATGAACAGGTCTTTAATTGGTTATATGATTTGAACAAAACAGTGCCATATGACATCAAAACAACCGCTGCCCAGCACTACCGTAGGGTTGTCGTACAAAGAAAAAAGGAAGAATTGATGGAGAGTAAAGAGGGCCAACTCGATGTACCGTTTGAACCGTTGAAGATTAAAGATGTCATTGGCCGGGCGCCAAAAGGTGTAAACGATGGGAATGGATTTGTTTTTATTTCCCATATTGGTGAGGTGTATCCAAGTGGATTATTACCTATCAATTGTGGAAATATAAGGGAAAAGAGCTTGGCATCGATCTATCGGGATTCTCCTGTTTTTCAATCTTTAAGAAATCCTGACGGATTTAAAGGGAAATGCGGTGTTTGTGAATATCGCCATCTTTGCGGTGGATCAAGATCACGTGCTTATGCGATGACTGGAGATTATTTGGAAAGCGAGCCATTCTGCACCTATATCCCAAAAGCTTATACACAAGTATAAGGAGCTTAGAAGAATGAAGCTGATGTTACCGAAGCAACATGGAACCTGGGCGATGTTTTTAGTTCCCTTGTTTGTTGGCATAGGGGCTGGACAACAGCAATGGGTCCATGTTCCGCTTGTCCTTGGGTGGTTTCTATTTTATGCTGCATCCTTTCCTTTATTGCGTCTTTTTCAAGTGGAAAAAGGGAGAGAATCTTTTATCCGGTGGGTTTTGATTTATTTCGGACTTGGCATTCTTTTGATGGTCATTCCGCTTTACCATAACTTATCGATTATTTGGTTTGGCTTTGCTCTTGTTCCATTCTTCTTGGTTAATATTTATTTTGCCAAAACGAAAAATGAACGAACAGTATTAAATGATTTTTCGGCTATCGCCAGTTTAGCTTTAGGTGGAACTGTCAGTTACTATGTTGGAACGGGTGAACTGGACCAAAACGCATTCTATATTTGGGTGTTCTGTGTTCTATTCTTTATGGGGAGTGTGTTTTTTGTCAAATCCTTAATCCGGGAAAAGCGAAATGCCAATTATCGCTGGGTTTCTTGGGGGTACCATATTGCGATGGCGCTGGTGATCCTCTTTACAGCTTATCCTTTGCTCATTCTTGCATATGTACCAAGCGTAGTACGGGCGATGGCGTTATACGGGCGTAAACTGTCACCCAAGCAAATAGGGATTATAGAGATTGTGAATTCTATTTATTTTGCTGTATTTGTAATGGTTTTTATAGGTTAGTAAAAAAATCGGTGATATCCGATTTTTTTACTTTCCGATGGGTTCTCCCTCATTTGGTAAGAATAGTGACTCTGTGGTCCGCTTGGTCCTGTGATCGGACTGGAGAGACCTTATTTGGGTAAGACCCTCCATTTTTCATGGTTTAGAGGACCCATAAGACCCTATTTGCTTTAAATCCCGCCATACTTGATGGTTAACAGCGGAATAGAGGCTTCTGGGTCCGGATCTACCTTTGAATTTGGCATTTGGTAGGAAATAGCGCCTTTACGGTCCCGCTTGGCTTTGTAATCGGATTTAGAAGGCCAAAATCCCACTATTCTTTGGGAGTGGGGGACCCAAGACCTTATTTGTTTAAAAGCTTTGGAGATTTGATGCTTAACCGAAGCCAATTTCTAACAGAGAAATGTTCCCTGCTTATTTCAGATCCTAGTACGTCTTCTAGAATCAGATCCTCAGGACATAGTTCCTTTAATTGCCGAAGTTCATCCCATGACAAACCTTGCAAAGAATTCAAGGCATCCTGACGACAATTGAACTGGTGTTGTTCCAATTGCTGCCGCAGCCCCTGTGCTTCTTCAAACAACTCCTGAATCGTTAATTGAAGACTTTCCATAATGGTTGTATCGGAGTAGAAATGCTTGTCCAAAATGATATTAATCACTTCATCCTTTAACTGAAGCTGTTTGGCATGGTGAATTACAGCAAATAGCTTAGCAGCTTGAGCGGTGTATTTTAATTGATTTTCCTGTCGATACGTGGGAATATAAAAATCAAATTGGTATTTCCAACGAAGAAGGGTTTGCCAGTCTACATTTAATTCCTGCGCAATCTCTTTAATTGAATAAAATCCGACTTCATTCATCACAAGTCACCTTTCATTCTTTATTCACTATGTAACAGCGTATCAAAAGATGTGAAAAAAGGTTGTCGGAAACTGTGCGATTTTATTGTATAGTTTTGGAGAACCATGTATAACAGTCAGGAAGGGGGAAGTAAAATGGAGCAATCGTTTAAATTAATGAAAAGTGTCTCGCCGTCTGAATTGAAGGAACGTGTCGAGACGATTAAGGATGTCTCGCAAAACGAGACTGAAGCCTATGAGGTCATTCGTGACAAAGTAACCGGGGAACAATATCTTCATTATGCCTATCTTCATATAAATATCGCTGCGGGAGGGGAAAAAGAGGTCTACCATCATCTACTACCGATAGAAAATGATCAGGTACTGGATATTATTATTAACGGTGAAGTTTATACATATCCTGGTGATTGGCAGATCCCATATTTGCGAAGCGGCCCCGAAGGGAGCCTGGTATGGTTTGATCCTTCGGATTTAAAAGAGGATAAGGAAGAAGAAAGAACAGCTCTTGAAATCCAAGAAAAATTGGCAGAGTATAAGGACAAAGGAAATTTAGATGATGAGTCATTGAAAAAAATGCTTCAGGAAATCGAGGATTTGTGGAAAAAATAAAGGAGCCTAATTTTGAACTGCACCCCAAATTTTAGACACAGTCTAAAATTTGGAGGTGCTTTTCTTTTGGCTCCTTTTTGTGTGCATTTATTTTGCCAATTGACGAAGAACAGTTTGTAGGATTCCACCATTGCGGTAGTATTCGATATCCACAACGCTGTCCAAACGAACAATCGCATCAAATTCAAGGTTACTTCCGTCTTCACGAGTTGCTTTTACCTTGATTTTTTGACCAGGTTTAATGTCGTTGCTTAGACCGGTAATATCATAGGTTTCCTTGCCAGTGAGGCCAAGGGATTCAGCATTGGTTCCATCAGCGAACTGTAAAGGAAGAACACCCATACCTACCAAGTTGCTGCGGTGGATCCGTTCAAAGCTTTCGGCAATAACAGCTTTAATACCAAGTAGTAAAGTTCCTTTTGCAGCCCAGTCACGAGAACTTCCCGTACCGTATTCTTTACCTGCGATAACCACTAGTGGGGTGCCTGCATCTTGATATTTCATTGAAGCATCATAGATGGACATAACTTCACCAGTAGGCAGGTAAGTGGTTACACCACCCTCAGTTCCTGGTGCCATCTTGTTACGGATACGGATATTAGCGAAAGTACCACGCATCATCACTTCATGGTTACCCCGGCGGGATCCATAGGAGTTAAAGTCGACACGTTTTACTCCATGCTCCTGAAGATATAACCCTGCAGGACTATCGGCCTTAATATTCCCAGCTGGGGAAATATGGTCTGTTGTTACAGAATCTCCAAGGTATGCAAGCGTTTTTGCACCTGTAATGTCGGCAATATCATTTAAATTCTCGGAAAGCTCCATAAAGAATGGAGGTTCTTGAATATAAGTGGAAGATTTATCCCACTCATATAGCTCGCCTGTCGGTGCATCGATTTGATTCCAACGGCTATTTGCTTTAAAGACGTCTTCATAACGTTTGCGGAATAGCTCCGGACGAACGGCCGAACTCAGGGTTTCTTGAATTTCTTTCGAAGTTGGCCAAATTTCTTTCAGATAAACAGGTTGATTATTTTGATCATAGCCAAGCGGTTCGTTGGTTAGATCAATATCCACAGTTCCTGCCAAAGCATAAGCAATAACTAATGGAGGTGAAGCAAGGTAGTTTGCTTTCACTTGGGCATGAATCCGTCCTTCAAAGTTACGGTTACCGGACAGCACAGCAGCTACAGTCAAATCAGAATCGGCAATCGCTTTGCTAACTTCATCAGGGAGTGGACCGGAGTTTCCGATACAGGTTGCACAACCGTAACCTGCTACGTTGAATCCAAGGGTTTCAAGCGCATCTAAAAGTCCTGCCTCTTTAAGGTAGTCAGTTACGACGCGGGAACCAGGAGTCAAACTGCTCTTTACATAAGCAGGTTTCTTTAGACCTTTTTCTACTGCTTTTTTCGCGATCAATCCGGCACCGATCAATACGCTAGGGTTCGAGGTGTTGGTACAGCTGGTAATCGCTGTGATCACAACCGCCCCATTTTTCATGACTGTTTTTTCACCGTTCGGATGCTCAACAGTCACTTCTTTCTTCAATTGCTCATCAGATAGGCCGAATCCGCCTTTTTCAATCGGAGTCCGTACCGCATCGTTAAAGGCTTGCTTCATATCGCCAAGCTCAACGCGGTCTTGTGGACGCTTCGGACCTGCCAAAGAAGAGGTAACTGTTGAAAGATCCAATTCAATAACATCGGAATAAACTGGTTCAGGATTGCTAGCAGAATAGAACATTCCTTGTGCCTTATAATAAGCTTCAACTAGGGCAATTTGTTCTTCGCTGCGTCCAGTCAGGCGCATGTAATTAAGTGTTTCTTCGTCAACTGGGAAGAAGCCAATAGTAGCTCCATATTCAGGTGCCATGTTTGCAACGGTTGCCCGATCTGCCAAGCTCATGTTCTGTACACCAGGACCAAAGTATTCAACGAACTTACCGACTACACCCTTTTTACGAAGAATATTCGTTACAGTTAGGGCAAGGTCTGTCGCAGTTGCACCTTCTGCAAGCTTTCCGGTCATTTTAAAACCAACAACTTCAGGTGTAACAAAATACAAAGGCTGACCTAACATTCCTGCTTCAGCTTCAATTCCACCAACACCCCAACCAACAACGCCAAGTCCATTGATCATGGTGGTATGGGAGTCTGTACCAACGAGTGAATCTGGGAATACTTGCGTTTCGCCATCTACTTCCCTTGTAGCCGCTACAGATGCTAGGTATTCAAGGTTAACCTGGTGGACAATCCCTGTGGAAGGTGGTACGGCACGGAAATTATTGAATGCAGTTTGTGCCCAGCGAAGGAAACGATAACGTTCACTGTTGCGTTCAAATTCAATCTTTTCATTTTCTTCCAAAGCACTGTTCGTCCCAAAGCTATCAACCATAACAGAGTGGTCAATAACGAGGTCAACAGGGACTAATGGGTTGATTTTGGAAACATCTCCACCCATTCGTTCCATCGTTGCGCGCATCGCTGCTAAGTCAACAACAGCTGGAACCCCGGTAAAGTCCTGCAATACAATACGAGCAGGTTTAAAAGGAACCTCTTGATTCGGATCGCGTTCTACGGTCCAGTTCGCGAGTTTATTAACATGTTCTTCAGTAATGGCCACCCCATCAAATTGACGGACTGCAGCTTCCAACAGCACCCTGATCGAATACGGGAGTTTAGATACAGGTCCCAATTGCTCAAGATTCTGGATGTTGTAATAACGATACGTCTTATCCCCTACCTTTAAATCGGAGAGAACATTAAAAAAATCTTTTGCCATTTTTCCTTTGACCTCCTTCAACGACATATATGGAAAGCTATTGCTTCCTAGAAAGTAGAAACGTAAATTTTTTTGTTGTTTCACCAGGTGAAACCAAGTTTCTTCTAATAACATTATACTACGTAAAGATGATGCCGTACATATCCATTTTATTTAATTTGAAAAATATGCCTCTTCTTTACAAGTATATTTCCTGGGATATAATATTACTGTGTGCAATCGAGTTTTATAGAGTGAAACTCTGTGAGGGATTAGAGTCATCAATTCAATCCCTAATTTAGGATTTCCCACATTCTAATAAATAACCAAATTTTTCTTTTCCTGTGGAGTGATTTACGATGGAGGATAATAAACATACTGTACGGGCGGTTGAACGTGCACTGGATATCTTGTTGTGCTTTACCGAAAGCAAGGAACTCAGCTTGACAGAGATTTCACATCAGGTTTCTTTAAATAAAAGCACGGTCTATCGGTTACTTGCTTCTTTGGAAGGAAAGGGTTTTCTGCTTCGCGATAAAATGACGGAAAAATATCGGCTTGGTTTTCGACTGTGGGAGCTGTCTGCCAATTTGGTGAGGGATGACGACCCGGCAATCCTATTTCTTCCGGAAATGGAAAGGCTTAGAGATTTGCTCGGTGAAACGATCAGTCTCTATGTCCGAGATCAAGCGGAAAGGGTCCGTATCCAGGCTGTTGAAAGTAATCAAGCCATCCGTCGTGTGGCCCCGATTGGAGTCAGAATGCCCTTGACAGTTGGAGCTTCAAGCAAAGTGCTTGTTGCCTTTTCCGAAGATGTTAATTTAAAAGAGTTTAATTGGCCGGATACTGTGGATCGGCAGAAATATGAGGAACAATTGAAAATGATTCGGGAGTCCGGATTTGCTACTAGTGCAGAGGAACGGGAGCAAGGGACCGCTGCTATTGCTGCCCCAGTGTTTAACCGACATGAAAAAGTGATCTGTGCTTTGTGTGTATCTGGTCCTGTTTCAAGATTGACTTTAGAGAAAATGTTAGAAATCGCCCCGCTTGTAATGGATTCTGCTAAACGAATGGGGAGAATTGCCCGATAGAATTAGGAGGCTTTCAAGGGATCTTTACCTTTGGGCAATAGGGGGATTCTTCCTCTATTAATTTTCATCCGAAAGTAAGGGTGAAAATTCCCGTTATAAATTGCTGTAATCGTTTACAAAAAATAAGATAAGTGAGATAGGGGAATTTTCGAGACCCCTTATTAATCAGCTAACCATTCTGTAGTCAAACTCTACCAAAGATAAGGATTTCCATTGAGAAAGCCAAGATTATAAAACCTTTCAATTGTTCCTCTTTGAAACCTCGATACTGTTTCATTGTTTCTCTATGAAACACTAAATGGATCCTGTCCGTAACCAATCCCCTCCATGCCTCATAGTAACTTCGCAATTTTTCCTTCTCAGAACATCATTTCCGTTGAAATAAAACTAAAACACATCCGTTTTTTCAGTTTGGCATGCTAATTGCTTAATTCATTGGTAGATGAAATTTACCAAGAGGAGAGGATTACATGTTTTCTGAAAAGATGGATTTAAGATTACCAGGGCCTGTTCAAGTGCCAAAGGAAATTCAACGTGCAATGCTTCGTTCGTTTGATCATCCGATGATGGACTACAGAAATGAGGAGTTCCAAGGGATTCTCAAGGAAGCTGCGGAGGCTTCCAAAGAAATCTTCCAGACCCGCAATGATGTCTATATTCTTTGTGGGAGTGGAGCATCGGCTCTGGAAACTTCCATGATTAACATTGCAGGACCCGGGGATACGATCGTAATCTGTGTAATTGGCTATTTCGGAGAATACCTGATTGATATCGCTTCCCATCTGGGGATTAATGTCATTCGTGTGGACGCACCATGGGGTGATATTGTCGATCCCGATGCCGTTAAGCAGGCACTGGATCAACATCCCGAAATTAAGGCAGTGTTCGCTACTCATTGCGAGACATCAACCGGTGCGATCAATAATATTCAGGCTTTAGCTGGAATTATCAAGGATTATGACGCAATTTTTGTTGTTGACGCTGTTAGTTCACTCGCTGGAACCCCTCTGTATATGGATGATTGGGGTATTGATATTGTTGCAACAGGAGGACAAAAAGCATTAATGCTACCTCCAGGAAATGCTCTTGTAACGGTAAGCGAAAAGGCTTGGGGAGTGATCCAAGAGCATAAGTGTCCTTCCTTCTATTTTGATCTAAAGAAATACAGGGAACTGCTTCATAAGGGGCATACGCCATATACACCCAATATTGCCCTCGTGAATGGATTGCTGGAATCCTGCCGAATGATCGAAAGAGCAGGTGGGATGGAGGCATCTTATAAGCGCCATGCAGCTCTGCGGGATATGACAAGAGCGGGAGTGCGTGCGCTTGGTTTGCCGTTGCTGGTGGAGGATTCAGCGGCCAGTCCAACCCTTACTTCGGTTGTCTTCGATATAACAGATGCGGACCAATTCCGCAAGATGATGAGAGAGGAATTCCATGTAGCAGTAGGTGGGGGACTCGGAAAGTTAAAAGGTAAATTGCTCCGTTTGGGCCATATGGGATATACCGATGCGGCTGATCTTTTGAAAATGTTTGCGGCTTTAGAATTGGGACTGAAGAAGGTCGGGTATGAAGTTGAATTAGGGAAAAGTGTAGCAGCTGCTCAGGCCCATTGGATGGAAAATCCAAATTGTTAATCCAGGTGACCTTGGATGAATGTTTTAGAGCGGGTATTTGCCCGTGCAGCGAAGCAACTGTCGGTTCAGCCGGGGGAAATCGTTACACTGGAACCCGATTGGGTACTAGGTTATAAAGACTCCTTTCTTTATGCCATGGAGGGTTTCCAGAAGGAAGGCTATGAAAGGGTTGTTAAACCTGACCGGATCAGGTTGGCGTTGGATCTCCATTCCCCTGACACTTTTGTACTTAGTTTTTGCCGCAGGTACGGTATTCGACCATGTGCATTACAAGAAGATCCGCTGAAATTCATACTAGATCAGGAACAACAAAAAATGTCGGGTTTATTCATTGCAGGTGGTGGATGGGAGATCTGTCAGTACGGGGCATACGGTGCCGCAGCTATTCTGATTACACCAAAAAAAATGGCCAATCTCCTTGGATTGGGTTCTTTCCAGATGAACATTCCAGAAATGATTTTTATTGAGTTAAGTTTAAGCTCTAAGCAAAGGCCGTCGTTAACAGACTGGACGGAACAAATAACGAACCAGTTTGGGGTGGACGGATTAAGTGGAATGGGGGTCATTCTGGGAGGAAGCGCCTTGGAAAATATCAATTTGGAAGATAAGAAAGCCCTGATTCGTCTCCTTTATGAAGTGGGGGCGGTAGTGGCAGTTATTTCTTTACATGGTCCAATGGGCCAGGTAGAAAAAGTAATTAAAATGAAATAGGGTCCAACGAAGAGGGATTTAACCAAATAAATAGAATTGTTATTTTATGAAAATTGGGAACAGGAGGCGCTTATGGACCCTATACAACTTATAGCCCCTTTTGAAGACCAGGCGAAGGTTGCTAAACAGGCATGTGAAAAGCTAGGGGTGAAGATCCCCATCCATGTAGGAAGTATGGATGAAGCGGTGAAGCATGCGAAACGGGCAGAAGCCAGTGGTGTGGAAGTATTGATCAGCCGAGGAACTTCTGCCTGGAAAATAGCGCAATCTGGCGTAAATATCCCTCTCGTTGAGATTCCGATAACAGGGTATGATCTTCTTCGTGCCTTTATGGAAGCTAGACAGTTAGGCAAAAAAGTTGGGATAGCGGATATCCCTGATGTTTTACACGGGGTGGAAGCTCTAGAGGAGATTTTTCAATATCCCATTGAAAAACACGTCATTGAATCTCTGGCAGATGTGGATCTTGCTGTGCAGCATTTAATGGAGCGAAAGATTGATGTTCTCATCGGGAAATGGGTTTATGTGCAAAAATTGAAGGAAACACCGATCAAAACGGTCGTTTTGTCTTCGGGGATTGAGTCGATTATTCAGGCGATTAAGGAGGCAAAGAACCTTCTGGAGGTTCGCCGTAAAGAAGCGGCGAGGTCGAAGCAGATCCGGGCGATTCTCGACTTTATTGCCGACGGCGTGATCTCTGTTGACGAACAAGGGAAGGTTACGGTTTGCAATCCTGCAGCCGAGAAGATGTTAAATATTCAATCTGCTGACATAGTTGGCAGAAGAATTGATGACATTTTGCCCCAGACTCGTATCAACCAGGTTCTTAAAAGTGGGAAAGAAGAGCTGAATTCCATTCAGGAATATAACGGAACGAAGATGATTGCCAATCGCATCCCGATTCTTTACGGAGAAAAGGTGATGGGAGTGGTGAATACTTTCCAGGAATTAAAAAAGCTGCAGCAGCAGGAACAAGAAATTCGCAAAAAGCTATCCCACCAAGGCCATGTGACGAAGTATCAGTTAGACAAGATTGTGGGAACCAGCCCTTCTTTCCTGCAAGCCATGGAGAAGGTCAATAACTATGCAAGAGCGGATTCTACAGTACTTCTTTCTGGAGAAACCGGTGTTGGAAAAGAAGTATTTGCCCACATGATTCATAACTTGAGTCACCGCAGCCACGGTCCATTTGTCGCGATAAATTGTGCGGCTATCCCAGAAAACCTGCTGGAGAGTGAATTGTTTGGTTATGTGGAAGGAGCTTTTACAGGAGCCAAAAAAGGCGGGAAAACAGGGTTGTTTGAATTAGCCCATGGCGGGACGATCTTTCTGGATGAAATCGGAGAGTTGGCTGCCTCTCTTCAGGCACGATTGCTACGGGTTTTGCAGGAGGAAGAGGTGATGCGACTGGGGGATGAGCGAGTGATTCCCATCGATATCCGAGTAGTAGCTGCTTCTAATCGGGATTTAGAGGAAATGGTGGAGGAGGGAAGTTTCCGAGCAGACCTCTTTTATCGTATTAATATTCTCCATATTCATGTTCCGGCTTTACGAGAAAGAAAGGAAGACATTCCATCGTTATGTGAGCTGTTTTTAGAGGAACTTGAAGATCAGATTCACAAAAAAATTTCTGGTTTTAAAAAGGAAGCCATGCAGATTATGCAGGAATATCATTGGCCGGGTAATATTCGCCAACTGCGCAATGTAGTAGAAAGGGCAGCGATTCTTTCTGCTGATGGATGGATTGATCAGAAGACAGTGATTGAGGCGGGTGGGCGTGCTTTTCGCTCAATTGAAGCATCCTATCGCCCGCAAGTACAAGACACATGTAAACTGGAAGATTATGAAATTAATCATATTCTGCAAGTGTTAGAGCAGGTTGGAGGGAATCAAACCGAGGCAGCCAAAATTCTTGGAATTGGCCGTACTACCTTATGGCGGAAATTAAATAGAAGGTAGGGATAACATAAATGGATGGTAGGATCATTGTTCGCTTGGAGCAGTTGTTCGGAAAGGAACGAGTGCTAACAAATCAAACAGACCTTATGACGTATTCTTATGATGCGTCCTTTGCAACACAATTGGAACCAAAGGAACCGGAAATCGTGGTTATTCCGCAATCTACGGAAGAAATCAGCGCTTGTGTGAAATTAGCTAATGAATACAAGGTCCCCCTTTACCCAAGAGGGGCTGGTACAGCTCAAACAGGTGGACCTGTTCCGGTCATGGGTGGAATTGTGATGGATTTATCAAGAATGAACCGGATTTTGGAGATTGACCATAAAAATATGCAGGTTGTTATCGAACCAGGGGTTGTACAGGCAAATCTGAATAATGCATTGAAAGAATATGGACTTTTCTTTCCACCAGATCCTGGCAGTGCGAAAATGTGCACAATCGGAGGAATGGTGGCAAACAATTCCAGTGGGCTGCGGGCTGTCAAATACGGAAACACCCGATTTTATGTCTTAGGATTGGAGGTTGTTCTTCCAACGGGAGATGTAATCATTACTGGCGGGTCAAAATCGAAAGCTCTCAAATCAGTTTCAGGCTATGACCTAGCACATCTTATGGTTGGATCGGAAGGTACGCTGGGGATTATCACCAAGCTCCGCTTAAAAGTCTTGCCACTGCCCCCAGGAAGAGGAATTGTCCTTTGTTCTTTTAGCAAGTTGGAGCAGGCAGGGGAAGCCGTTAACGCGCTTTTCCGTTCGGGAATCTTGCCATCTGCGTTAGAAATTATGGATCAGCAATGCACCAAAGCAGCCAACCTTATGCGTCCCCAATTGGCACTTCCAGAAAACGAGGCCCTGTTAGTCATTGAAGCAGATGGCAGTAAGGAGGAAGTTGCCTCCCAGGTGAAGAGAATTACTGAGGTGATTCGTCAATTTACAGATTACGTGAAGTTTAGCGATGAACCAGAAGAGTGTCAGCAACTCTGGCAGGCCAGACAAATTGTTGGAGCAGCCACAGGCAGGTTGAAGCCAGGAGGATTCCGTGTATATGGCGGTGAGGATATTTGTGTACCGCTTTCGAGGCTTCCCGAAACACTTCGGAAGATACATGAAATTGCTCGTTCCTACAACATTGTTTGTGCCATCTATGGTCACATCGGGGATGGAAATCTTCATACCTCACCGGTCATTAATAGACGGGACAAAGAAGAAATCGAAAATGCCAAGAAGATGATAGAGGATATCCATAGACTTGCTATAGAGATGGAAGGAACCACGACGGCTGAGCACGGAGTGGGGATTGTGCGCGCACAGTATATGGAAATTGAACATGGTACAGCCTTGGAGGTCATGAAGGCAATCAAGAGGACATTGGATCCGAATAATATTTTAAACCCGGGTAAAATGGCGCTGCCAGTCTAGGCGCTGATCAGACAACAAGCAAAGGAGGGGGTCAAATGAAACAGTTAACAACTGTTGAATCCATGTATTCCTGTGTTCGTTGCGGCGCTTGCAGGGAAGCTTGCCCGACGCTATCAATCACAGGCAGGGAAGCTGATGGGCCACGAGGAAGAGTTCTTATGGCTCGAAACTTAATAGAAGGTGTCATTCCAGTTAATGATGAAATTAAAGAACAACTAGATCGCTGTCTATTATGTTCAGCCTGTGTAGACGCCTGTCCTGTAGATGTTGCTGTACCAGATATCGTGATGATGGCGAAAGAAAAGATCAGCGAGGTTAGCCCGCAAAAAGGGGTGACTGGGACCGTAGGCAAATGGATTTTTCGCAAGCTGCTGCCTTTTCCTAGACGTCTCCAAAAATTGGGCCACTTGCTTTGGATCTATCAGAAGAGCGGATTGCAGAACGTTGTTCGTAAATTGGGGGTTATGAAACTATTTCCAGAATCTCTTCAACAGATGGAACGGGCGATGCCGGAGATTTTACCACCTTCTAGAAGGAGTCCTCATCCACCTCTTACTCCAAGTGAGCGAAAAGACCAGAACGGTCCTTCACATTCCGCGCCAAGAGCTGCTCTTTTTCAGGGATGTATCATGGATATGATGTTTCGATCAACGAATGAAAATACGATTCGTTTCCTTGCGAAAAGTGGTTTTGATGTGGTCACACCGGGACAGCAAGTCTGCTGCGGGGCCCTTCATACCCATAACGGGGAGAAACAAACAGCTGTCCAATTGGCGAAAAAGAATATAGAGGTTTTTGAACAGGCAAATGTGGATTATATCGTAAGTAATGCTGGGGGATGTGGAGCAATGCTCCGGGAATACGAAGAACTGTTCCGGGATGATCCTGAATGGTTGCCACGTGCCCGCAAATTTTGTCAGAAGGTAAAGGATGTAAGTGAAGTAGCTGTACAGAAAGGTACGGTTCCTCAGGCAGCGGGTCAAGGAGAAAGAATTACCTATCAGCCTTCTTGTCACTTGCAGTACGTAATGGGAGTAAAGGACGCACCAAAGAAACTCTTACGCTCTGTAGCTGATGCGCAATATGTTGAACTTCCAGAGGCTGGTTATTGCTGTGGTTCTGCTGGCATTTATAACCTGCTTCAGGAACAAATGGCAAATGATATTTTGGACAAGAAAATGGGAAATGTCGCTAAAACTCGAGCCAATGTTATTGTTACGTCAAATCCAGGTTGCCTGCTGCAAATGAAAATGGGAATTGAAAGGGCAGGAATGAAGGGATCTGTTGAAGCTGTCCATATCGTAGATTACATGGTAGAGGCCATGGAAAGAAATAACCAAAGCCAAACAGCGGAAAATCAGGAAAAATTGCAAATGCAAAGTGTTTAGATTTGAAACACCTTGAAACAGTTGCTAAAACGAGTGTTTAAAATCGAAACAAATAAGAGGAAGGGAATAGGGGCTAGTCCCCTTTAAAAGCAGGATGGTAGATAATCTTGGGAACTTTTGAACCAAGCATGTCACTGTTTCTGCGCCTTTCCTCCTTTTTTTGATGTTTTTGGCAACAAAAACATCCTTTTTGGCATGACATTTGCTTATTAAATCAATGATGAGAGGAGGGAAACAGTTTACTGCCGAATTTTATCAGAATATTAATTTTAGGTGAAATTATCTATCATTGGTTTGTGGAACTTGTATTTTGTCCTTTCATTAGGGGGTCTTTAAAAAAATTACATAAGGAGGAAAGAATTATGGCAAAAAGAATTCGTGTATTTTCTGGAATTGTCGCATTAGCGATGGCAGCGTCATTGGTAGGATGTGGTGGAGGCGGCTCTAGCACATCTACTTCGGGTTCTTCATCTTCTGGCGGCGGCGAGCAGGCTTCATCTGGCGGATCGGGAGGAAGCGGTTCGGAAGCAACGTTAACCCTACGGCTTGCGACGACCTCAGCCAAGGGTGGAGCGCTTTATGAAGGAGCAGTGAAGTACGCTGAAATTGTAAAGGAAAAATCAAATGGAACGATTGAAGTACAGGTGTTTCCTGATGGGCAATTAGGAAAAGATTTATCTGTTCTTGATGGACAAAAAACAGGAACGATAGAAATGTCCTTGCCTTCCACAGCGATGGCTCAGAAAAGCCCTGAATTTGGAGTCTTCGATATTCCTTTCTTATTTGAAAACAGGGAGAAAGTGCAAAACTTTGCCAACGGTGAAATTTGGAAAAGCGATCTACTTCCGCTTTTTGAAAAACACGGACTTGTTGGCTTAGGTTTTTGGGAAAACGGTTTCAGACAAATCACCAACAGTAAACATCCGATTAATAAACCGGAAGATCTTGAAGGAATCAAGCTTCGTGTACCGGAAAGTAAGCTGCGTGTAGCAGCATTTAAGGTATTCGGGGCAAATCCGACAACGATGGACTTTAGTGAAGTATTTACAGCCTTGCAGCAAGGAGTTGTTGACGGTCAGGAGAACCCACTCGGACAAATCGAAGCAGGACGTTTCTACGAGATCCAAAAATATCTCTCCATTACCAACCATACCTATACACCAGGATATTTGGTCGCGAGTAAGATGTGGTGGGATAAGCTAACGCCAGATCAACAGAAAATTCTCTCTGAAGCGGCGATCGAAGCAGGAGATTTTTCCCGTACCTATGGGAAACAAGCAGACGAAGATTTGCTGAAGAAATTCAAGGATGCGGGAATGGAAGTGAATGAGGCTGATGTGAAATCCTTCCAGGCCAAGGTGCAACCCGTTATTGATGAGTTGAAAAAATCCATTGATCCCGGGTTTGTTGATAAAGTGGTGAAAGCAGCTCAGGAATAGGCTTCTGTCCCCTATTCCAAGGAATAGGGGGATTCCCTTTCAATTCATTTAAACAATTTAATTGCTAATTAAAGAAAGGAGAATGAGAATGCAGAGGTTATATGGATTAATGATGAGCGGTCTGAAAGGAACGTTAATTATCTTAATGGCTATTGTTACCGTGTCTGTTACATGGGGAGTGTTTACAAGATACGTGTTGAATGAGGCGGCTACATGGACCGGAGAACTTTCCGGCTATTGCTTGGTATGGATTACCTTTATCGGCTCCGCTTATGCCATTTTTCAAAAAACACATATTCGCTTTGAGTCCTTAATTGATATATTGCCGAGACCAATTAAACTGACGATCGAAACGATATTCTCCTTATCCATGCTCTTTTTCGTGTCTGTCATTATGGTCTATGGGGGAAGATTGGCGTTTAATTCCATGGGGGATGAGACACTTTCTTTGCCACTAACTAAAGGGATAATCTTCCTCGTATTACCAATAAGTGGTGCACTTATGGTTATCGGATTTCTAATGGAGTTGATAAACAATTACCGAGAAGATAAATCTTCCTCAACCAAAACACCTGAAATCGACAAAGCAATGTAAAGGGAGAGGTGATAAAAAATGATAGGTGTCATCTTAGTCGGAGGTTTAATTGGCCTGGTAATGTTTGGCATGCCGATTGGTTTTGCCTTGGGAATTATTGGTTTATCATTACTTTTAATGTTAGGAACCGCGCCATTAGATATTGTACCAATCAGTTTATTCGACGGTTCCAATAGTTTTCCCTTATTAGCTATTCCTCTGTTTATGCTTGTAGGTGAGTTAATGGATGCTTGTAATCTTTCGAGGCGTCTGGTTGCTTTTGCAGGCAGTTTAGTTGGGTTTATTCGTGGTGGATTAGCCCAAGTGGTGGTTGTTACGTCCATGTTTTTTGCTGAAATCTCGGGATCGGCTGTTGCCGGAGCCGCAGCATTGGGTAGTGTGTTAATTCCCGAAATGAAGAAAAAGGGGTACCCCGATGGCTTTGCTGCCGCTTTAGTTTCTGTTGCCGCAACGATGGCAATTATTCTCCCGCCAAGCATCCCAATGATCCTTTACGGGGTTATGGCTGGGGTTAGTGTAGCAAAACTGTTTATTGCTGGGATCATTCCTGGAATTATTGTGGCGGTTAGTTTGATGCTAGTTAATTATATCTATGCTAGAAAATATGGTTTCGAAGCAGAAAATAGTTTTTCAGTAGTGAATGTAGGAAAAACCTTTAAAGAGGCCTTTTGGGCTTTAATGATTCCTGTAATTATACTAGGAGGGATTCTTGGAGGAATTTTTACCCCCACCGAAGCTGCTGCGATTGCAGCTGTCGCTGCCTTTATCATCGGTTCTGTTGTCTACCGTGAATTGAAATGGAGTATGCTGCCTAAGATGCTACTCGGCGCTGCCAATCAGACCGCAGTCGTGATGATTATTATTGCTACATCCGCTTTAGTAGGATGGTTCCTAACAAGTGAGAGAATTCCCCAGGGCTTGGCAAGTTCAGTTATGGCCCTAACAAATAACCCGATTGCAGTACTGGCAATCCTCAATGTCTTTTTCCTTATTGTGGGAATGATTATGCATTCTGCTGCGGCCATTATTATGCTCGTCCCGATCCTAATGCCGCTCATCCATGAATTAGGAATTGACCCCATCCATTTCGGGATCATTGTGACCATCAACCTTGGAATCGGACAGCAGACACCACCGGTCGCTTCCGTTCTATTAACCACATGTGCGGTAGGTAACGTACCCTTGGTGAAAACTTTTAAATACTTAAAAGTCTTTATTGCAGTCATGCTCGTGATTCTGGCTATCGTTACATATATTCCAGTCATTAGTACGTGGTTGCCTTCGATTTTGTAGGGGGTGTAATGGGTGCAGGAAATATATATATTCCACGCTGATTCCCTGACGGGGCCAATGCATGATTTGAAAGCTGCTTTTCAACCAAATCATTCAAATATGGAAATCATTCTCCATGCAGGCCGCTCGAAAGAATTGGCTGAACAGATTTTGGCAGGGAAGCGTTGTGATGTTTTCGCAGCATCGGACCCAAAAGTTATGGAAAGCTTATTAGGAAGAAAAACCCCTGACCGGGAGAAAGAAGCAATCAGTTGGCATGTCAGTTTTTCCGCGAATGAAATGGTAGTGATTTCACAGAAAAATAGTGGGCTAATCATTCACGGAATAACGGATCTTATTCACCCGGAGGTTCGGTTTGCTCGGGTAACAGGTGGAAAGGACCTTGCCAGTGCTAGGACGATTCGATTTCTGGAACTCGCAGCAAAATGGGAAAATGATGATCCGAGCGCTGCGCAATACTTAATCGATCATACACATATTGAGGCTGCGACAATCCCGGATTGCCTGCAAGCGGTAACTAACGGCCAGGTAGATGCCGCTGTAGTATACC
>Ga0180215_1002125_pt1 | contig 20466 bp, 17 predicted proteins | sample eDN3rd37CBELigBY_FD_128871 | JGI IMG/M metagenome (GOLD analysis project Ga0180215, IMG submission 128871) | Enriched backyard soil microbial communities from Emeryville, California, USA - eDNA 3rd pass 37_C BE-Lig BY (version 2) (version 2) | ecosystem: Environmental > Terrestrial > Soil >... | reverse complement strand
GAATAAAGTACAAGAAACCTATGATCCGGAAAAGATTATTGCTATTGTGGCAGACCCAAAGACAGGGGACATCCTCGCCATGGGACAAAGGCCCTCTTTCCATCCAAAAACAAAAGAGGGCATAACAGAAAGCTGGCATAATGAAGCCATCGAAAATTCATTTGAGCCAGGCTCCACAATGAAGATTTTTACACTGGCTGCAGCTGTGGAAGAAGGTGTCTTCAATCCGAACAACACTTTTCATTCAGGTCAGTACACGTTTAAATCAGGGGCGAGAGTTCGGGATTGGAACAATGGACAAGGCTGGGGAACGATTTCTTACCTTGAGGGGGTTCAGCGCTCTTCAAACGTTGCCTTCGTAAATATTGTACAAGCACTTGGATTTGATAAATTTAGAGAATATATTACTAGATTTGGTCTTGATCAAAAAACAGGCATTGAACTTCCAAAGGAAACAGGCGGAAAGCTTGCATATCAATGGCCGCTTGAAAAAATAACAACGGGTTTTGGACAAGGGACAGCCATTACACCGATTCAGCAAATTCAGGCTGTAACAGCCATTGCTAATAAAGGGCAGATGATGAAACCGCATGTCATCAGTAAAATTGAAGACCCAAATAACCATGAGGTGGTTCAGGAAAGAAAGCCAGAAACGGCCGGGAATCCGATTTCCGCAGATACAGCACAAAAAGTGCTCTCTATATTAGAGACCGTAATATCAAATCCAAAAGGAACTGGGTTTAATTATTATAATATTGAAGGATATAACGTAGCCGGGAAAACAGGAACAGCGCAAATTCCGGACCCAAAAGGCGGTTATTTAACCGGAAGGCAAAACTATGTCTTTTCAATTTTAGGGATGGCACCTGCGGATGATCCGGAACTAATTGTTTATGTAGCTGTTCAGCAGCCGAAAATAGATATTCATACAAGCGGATCTGAACCCGTGGCTGAAATTTTCAATCCGGTTATGAAAAGCAGTCTGCAATATTTAAACATTGATCCTGTTGAAAAAAAGGAAAAATTATCTGATGTAGTTCCAAAGGTTTCTGAGATGTCAACTGAACAGGCGATGGAGGTACTTAATGAAAAAGGCTTTGAACCTGTTGTTGTCGGAAATGGCACTAAGATAACTGCTCAGCTGCCGATTGAGGACTCAAAGCAGCTGATAGGGGAAAAAGTCATTATTAAGACAGATGGTGATTTAACAAGCCCCGATCTGACGGGCTGGTCGCTTAGAGATGTCATGAAAGTTGCTAAGATAGCGGATTTAAAGCTGAATACTGTAGGCAAAGGGTATGTAAGCAAGCAGAATCTGAAGCCTGGTGGTGTCTTTAAAGAAGGTGAGTTTTTGATTGTTGAACTGGAGCCCCCGATTGAACAGTTCAAAGCACCTGAGGAAGAAACAGATGAAGCCAATGAAGAACAAGAAGAAGTATTGGAAGTCCAGGATTGATGCTGCAAGGGAAGCACCGCTTAGGTGCTTCTTTTTTTCAATGGCAATGGACACGCTTTTAGTGCTATTCGAATGGGTACAAGCATATATTGAAACGAGCCAAAATCTAAGGAGGTTCGTGCTTGCATGCGTGTTTCAAATGTCACTGTCAGGAAGCGGCTAACGGTTGCTTTAATTGTTGGTATTCTAATTTTCTTTATTATTGATTTGCGTCTGGGCTATGTCCAATTTTTCTTAGGCAATATGTTAACGGATGGGGCTAAGGAATTATGGAGCAGGGATATCCCCTTTGAACCAGAACGCGGTGAAATTGTTGACCGTAATGGTGTTGCTCTGGCGACAAATGTCAGTGCCCCCACTGTCTATGTGGTGCCCCGGCAGGTGAAAGAGCCTGAAGGGACAGCTGAAAAACTGGCTAGCGTATTAAAGGCATCAAAAGAAGAAATCCTTAAAGAAATTACATCCAAGGAAAAGGATGTCAGATTAAAAAGCGGCAGAAAAATTAGCCATGAAAAGGCAAAAGAAGTAAGGGCCCTTGGGTTAGATGGTGTCTATATTGGCGAGGATTCAAAGCGCCACTATCCATTTGGCAGCTATTTATCCCATGTTCTGGGCTTTACCGGCATTGATAACCAGGGGCTGATGGGTCTTGAGTTAACCTATGATAAAGAGCTGAAAGGGAAAAGGGGTTCCGTTAAGTTCTATGCCAATGCAAAGGGAGAACGAATGAACGATATGGCGGATGACTATGACCCGCCTGAGGATGGTTTGGATTTGAAGCTTACAATCGACTCAAAGGTCCAGACGATTATTGAACGGGAGCTCGATATTGCTCAGACGGCCTATAACCCTGATGGAATAATTGCAATAGCAATGAATCCTAATAATGGTGAAATTCTTGGAATGTCGAGCCGCCCAACTTTTGATCCTGCCAAATTTCAAGACGTATCGCCAGAAGTCTATAATCGAAATCTTCCAATCTGGAGCACCTATGAACCTGGATCAACCTTTAAGATTATTACGCTTGCTGCGGCCTTAGAAGAAGGCAAGGTTGATTTAGAAAAGGAGCATTTCCATGATCCGGGATTTGTAAAAGTTGGGGGAGCAAGGCTTAGATGCTGGAAAAAGGGCGGACATGGAAGCCAGACCTATCTGGAAGTGGTGCAAAATTCTTGTAACCCAGGCTTTGTTGAATTAGGAGAACGCCTGGGAAAAGAAACATTGTTTAAATATATCCGGGATTTCGGATTTGGAGAAAAGACAGGCATTGATCTCCAAGGTGAGGGTAAAGGGATTCTTTTTAATCTTGATAGAGTTGGCCCTGTAGAACTGGCAACTACTGCTTTTGGACAGGGCGTCTCAGTAACACCGATTCAGCAGGTAACTGCTCTATCTGCAGCAGTCAATGGAGGCACGCTTTATACCCCATATGTAGCAAAGGAACTAATCGATCCAAGGACAGGCGAAGTAGTAATGAGAAAAACTCCCGTTGCGAAAAGAGAAGTCATATCAAAGGAAACATCAGATCAGATTAGATATGCACTGGAAAGTGTAGTTGCCCAAGGAACGGGCGGCAAAGCCTTCATTGAAGGATACAGAGTAGGAGGAAAAACGGGTACCGCACAAAAGGCGCAGGGCGGAAGATATCTTGAAAACAACCATATTGTTTCTTTTATTGGTTTTGCCCCAGCGGACGATCCTGAGCTTGTTGTCTATGTTGCTGTTGATAATCCTAAAGGAACTGTGCAGTTTGGAGGTGTGGTCGCAGCTCCAATCGTAGGAAATATAATGGAAGACAGCTTACGGGCAATGGGCGTAAAGCCAAGAAAGGATCAAATTGAAAAAGAAATCAACTGGCCGGATTCCCCGATGATTGAAGTGCCAGACTTAGTTGGCATCACCAAAACAGAGCTCGGAGAAATGTTTGTCAACTTAAGGATCGACGCAAGCGGAAGCGGCAATAAAGTGATCAAACAAACTCCTGAACCGGGAATAAAATTAAAAGAGGGTTCTACCATTAGGCTTTACTTTGGTGAAGAATAAAGGGCGATATTGCGCCCTTTATTTTTCAATAAAGAAATAGCTAAATATCACGTTTTCATGTAAAATGTAAATCGCGATGATTTTTGGCTATTATCCATTTTTTTAGTATACGGAAAACAACATTGATTTGTTTTCCCATAAAGGGGATGGACGATTATGAAGCTACATACGCTTTTGAATTTTCTGCAGCCATACATTGCATATTCGGGAGCTAACCCAAGAATCACTTCCATTGAGCAAGATAGCCGGAGCGTCCAAAAGGGCAGCCTTTTTATCTGCATTAAGGGCTTTACCGTAGACGGACACGACTATGCCCAAGCAGCCGAGAAAAATGGGGCCGCAGCGGTCATTTCAGAAAAGGAATTAAACCTCTCTGTCCCGGTGATTGTTGTTCAAAACACAAAAAGGGCTATGGCCATTTTAGCAGATGCCTTTTATAAGCAGCCCAGCAAAAGGTTTCAACTGATCGGTATAACGGGTACAAATGGAAAAACAACAACCAGTCATTTAATTGAAAAGATTCTTGCTGATTCGGGGCTTAAAACAGGATTAATAGGAACGATGTATTCAAAGATAGGTGATGAAAAATTCGAGGTGAAAAATACCACCCCGGACAGCCTTACACTCCAGCGGTTATTTAAAAAAATGGCTGACTATGGGGTGAAATCAGCGGTGATGGAGGTTTCCTCCCATGCGCTGGATGAAGGCAGAACTCATGGCTGTGATTTTGATATTGCTGTCTTCACTAACTTAACCCAGGACCACTTGGACTATCATAAAACAATGGATGAGTATAAAAGGGCTAAAGGGTTATTATTTGCACAGCTCGGGAGTGCTTTTCGCCATAATCCGCCTAAATACGCTATTCTAAATGCAGATGATGCTGCCACTAACGCATACATAAAGGCCACGGCCGCTCATATTTTAACGTATGGGATCGATCAGAAGGCAGATCTAAATGCACAAAATATCCAAATGACTGCTGCAGGCACATCCTTTGAAATGGAAAGTCCCCTTGGCCGGCATAAGGTCTCACTTAGACTTGTCGGCAAATTCAGCATCTATAATGTCCTTGCTGCGATAGGAGCGGGAATCGCTTTAGGCCAGGACATAGACTCAATCATTGCCTCTGTTGAAAGCGTGCAGGGGGTTCCTGGGCGGTTTGAAACGGTTGATGCTGGTCAGAACTTTTCTGTTATTGTTGATTACGCCCATACGCCAGACAGCTTGGAGAATGCGCTGAAAACGGTTAGGCAATTTGCACAAAAACGAATATTTGTCATTGTTGGATGCGGGGGTGACAGGGACCGTTCAAAACGTCCCATCATGGCCAAAATTGCCTGCGAGTTCAGCACAAACCCAATCTTTACTTCCGATAATCCGAGGAGCGAGGATCCGCTGCAAATATTGAAAGACATGGAAAACGGAGTTAAAGGACAAACATTTATCACTATTCCCGACCGGAAAACAGCGATACGTGCTGCTGTAAATGAAGCGGATGAGGGAGATGTTATACTGATTGCTGGCAAAGGTCATGAAACATATCAGATTATCGGTGATCAAATCTATGATTTTGATGACCGGCTAATTGCAAAAGAGGCGATAGAGGAGCGATAGAATGTTTTTAACGTTTAGTGATATGGCCTATCTGTTTCCTGATAGGAAGGGTATCAAGATCACTGAGATGAACTTTCACACGGTTTCATCCCTTTCTGATGTTCCTATGTTTCGCGGGCTTTACATACCATTTGAAAAGTCAACAGGGGAACTTAAGGATGCGATCAGCAATGGGGCCATTGCAGCCCTGTGGGAAAAAGATAAAGATATCCCTGGATATACACCAAATCACTTTCCTATTTTTTTGACAGAAGATTTATTGAAAGGCATAGAGGACATAATGGAACTATATTTGGAAAAAAGAAATCAGGATCATACAACTGGCGGGGGAGTGACCAAATTCCTCTTTTCAGATGAATTACGTCTGAATGATCATGATATATCATATGATATTGCAATAAAGGCTCATAAACTCAATAACATTCAAAGAAAAAGCAACGAAAGGGAGGGGGATGAAAAGTGATGGAAAAAGTAGTTCTATTTACGATCCTAGCTGGTTTTCTTATTACTGTATTGCTTTCTCCCATTTTTATTCCCTTTTTAAGAAGACTCAAATTTGGTCAGAGTATCCGGGAAGAAGGGCCCCAGTCACATCAAAAGAAGTCTGGAACTCCAACAATGGGCGGAGTTATGATTCTTCTCTCCATTACGATTACCACTTTAGTAATGACCAGCAAGTTTGGCGAACCCACAGTAAAAACTTATATGCTGTTACTTGTAACCCTTGGCTTTGGGCTTTTGGGCTTTTTGGATGATTTCATCAAAGTCGTTTTAAAGCGAAATTTAGGGCTAACGTCCCTGCAAAAGCTTTTAGGCCAGATTATTATCTCTATTGTTTTTTACTTTGTATTAGTACAGAATAATTTCTCTACGGAAATTTCCATCCCCTTTATTGATTATTCAATAGATTTGGGCTGGACATATGCACTTTTTATTATTTTTTGGCTCGTTGGATTTTCAAATGCTGTAAACCTAACAGATGGCCTTGATGGGCTTGTTTCCGGTACAGCAGCCATTGCTTTTGGCGCGTTCGCCGTACTGGCATGGAACTTATCTCAATTTGAAATTTCTATTTTCTCGGTTGCTGTGGCTGGAGCTGTACTTGGATTTCTTGTTTTTAATGCCCATCCAGCAAAGGTGTTTATGGGGGATACAGGTTCTCTTGCATTGGGCGGAGCCATCGCAGGTATTGCCATACTAACAAAACTTGAAATTATTTTAATTATTATTGGCGGTGTGTTTGTTATAGAGACACTGTCAGTTATTTTACAAGTGATTTCGTTCAAAACAACTGGGAAAAGGATTTTCCGCATGAGCCCGCTGCACCATCATTATGAATTACTGGGCTGGAGTGAATGGAGAGTTGTTGTCACTTTTTGGACGGTTGGCTTGTTATTTGCCATTCTTGGAATTTATATAGAGGTGTGGATGTAAGTTGAAACAGATTAATCGCTATCTTCATAAGAAAATATTAGTATTAGGTTTGGCAAAAAGCGGAGTAAGTGCGGCTGCTCTCTTACATAAATTGGGTGCTTTTGTCACAGTCAACGATTATAAACCTTTATCGGAAAATCTTGAGGCACAGGGTCTTCTTGAGCAGGGAATTACCGTTATTTGCGGGGAACATCCTATTGATCTTCTAGAGGAAGGATTTGAATTAATTGTTAAAAACCCTGGAATTCCCTATTCTAATCCGATGGTTGTAAAAGCCTTTGAAAAGGGAATTCCTGTTATTACTGAAGTTGAACTTGCTTATCAGATTTCTGAAGCCCCTTTTATTGCTATTACTGGGACGAATGGCAAAACAACGACTACAACGCTTATTTACGAAATTTTAAATAAAGGCAATAAACTGCCTCTTATTGCTGGAAACATCGGAACAGTTGCATCTGATGTAGCGCAGAAAGCTACAGAAAACAATACCATTGTGACTGAATTATCCTCATTTCAATTAATGGGGATTAACGAGTTTAACCCGAAAATTGCTGTGTTAACTAATCTTTATGAAGCTCATCTTGATTATCATGGGACAAGAAAAGAATACGTTAAAGCAAAAGCAAATATTACAAAAAACCAGACAAAGGACGATTTTTTCATTGTCAACGCTGATCAGGAAGACGCGATGGAAATTGCTGCTCAGTCAAAAGCGGAGATCATTCCTTTTTCAACAAAGATAGAGCTTGAAAAAGGTGCTTGCATTAAAGATGGAGCCGTATACTTTCATTCTGAAAAAATTATTGAGATAAAGGATATTGTCCTTCCTGGTACACATAATCTTGAAAATATTCTCTGTGCTGTTGCCGCAGCGAAGCTATCTGGTGTAGACAACCAATCGATTTTCCAAGTGCTGAACACCTTTACAGGAGTGAAGCACAGATTGCAGTTTGTCAGTGAGTTCAAGGGCAGAAAATTCTATAATGATTCAAAGGCGACGAATATTTTGGCTACACAGACTGCGCTTAAAGCTTTTAATGAACCGATTATTCTGCTTGCCGGCGGATTAGACCGCGGGAATGAATTTGATGAGCTAATTCCTTATCTGACTAACGTCAAAGGGGTCATCCTCTTTGGTCAAACAGCTGGAAAAATTGAAAAAGCCGCTATTAGTGCTGGAATAAAATCAATCAAGCATGTCGATAATGTGGGCAAAGCCGTGCCTGCTGCCTATCAAATGTCTGACCCAGGCGATGTTATATTGTTATCACCTGCTTGTGCAAGCTGGGATCAATATAAAACTTTTGAGGTAAGGGGAGACATTTTTATAGAAGCGGTGCATATGCTTAAGTGAGGGCTTGTACGCGAGGGAAAAGAGTTTGCATCTATGGGAGTCATCTAAAAATCGCTATCTTGGTAAAGCCCTAAAACTTGCATTCGAGGTGTTTTACTTTGCCAACAAAAAGAACGACTCCCGACCTAATATTAATTATTGTCACATTATCTTTGCTGGCAGTGGGGCTGACAATGGTTTACAGTGCCAGTGCCATTTGGGCAGAGTATAAATTCGATGATTCCTTTTTTTTCGCTAAGCGGCAAATGCTCTTTGCGGGTGTTGGGATTGCGGCCATGTTTTTTATTATGAATGTTGATTATTGGACATGGCGGACATGGGCAAAGGTGATTATCATCATATGCTTTGTGTTATTGCTTTTAGTGCTTATCCCAGGCGTTGGAAACGTTAGAAATGGATCGAGAAGCTGGATTGGTGTCGGTGCTTTTTCTGTACAGCCTTCCGAATTTATGAAGCTTGCTATGATTGCTTTTCTTGCCAAGTATTTATCTGAACGGCAAAAATTAATCACATCTTTTACAAAAGGTCTTGTACCTTCTTTGGGATTAGTTTTTTTAGCCTTTGCTTTAATAATGCTTCAGCCGGATTTAGGGACAGGAACCGTCATGGTCGGGACTTGTGTTGTCATGATTTTTATTTCAGGCGCAAGAATTCGCCATTTTGTTTTCCTTGGACTTTTAGGAGTAGCAGGCTTTGTTGCCCTTGTTCTATCAGCTCCCTATCGAATCAAACGGATTACCTCGTTTTTAGATCCATGGGAAGATCCTCTTGGGAGCGGGTTTCAAATTATCCAGTCTCTATATGCCATTGGGCCGGGCGGGTTATTTGGTTTAGGACTCGGGCAGAGCAGGCAGAAATTCTTTTACCTTCCAGAACCGCAGACAGATTTTATTTTTGCGATTCTTTCTGAGGAGCTTGGATTCATTGGAGGGTCTTTTGTCATCCTGTTATTCGCTCTTTTATTATGGAGAGGGATTCGGATTGCACTAGGTGCCCCTGATTTGTACGGGAGCTTCCTTGCTGTAGGGATTGTGGCTATGATCGCCATTCAGGTCATGATCAATATCGGAGTTGTTACGGGACTAATGCCTGTAACCGGTATTACACTGCCATTCTTAAGCTACGGAGGATCCTCGCTGACCCTCATGCTCATGGCCATCGGTGTATTGCTAAATGTCAGCAGATATTCTAGGTATTAACCCTGTTCTAACAGGGTTCTTTTTTGTTTTTGTCTAGGTAAAAGAGTTGATTGCAGCGAGAGGCACTTCGCTTTCCGGGGGGCGTTTTGTGAGCCTCCTCGTCGCATTCGCTCCTGCGGGGTCTCACTTCAACGCTGATCCCCCAGGAGTCTACGTGCCTGCAGCGAAGATCAACTTTAGAATTGCCAGATCCATGCTTTATTAAAATTATATGTCAATCTGATTACTGTTTTTATTCATTTGTTTTTATATAGTAGAATAGGGTAAAGTGTGATATTTTGATGAAAACCACTCTTTTATGAGGTGAAATGATGAGAATTGTTGTAAGCGGCGGCGGGACAGGGGGGCATATCTACCCAGCTCTTGCCCTAATCCGGGAAATACAAAAGAAAACAAAAGATGCTGAGTTCTTATATATCGGTACAAAAAAAGGCCTTGAAAGCAATCTTGTTCCTAGAGAAGATATCCCATTTAAATCCATACATATAACAGGTTTTAAAAGAAAACTTTCTTTTGAAAACATAAAAACCATTTTTCGCTTTTTAAAAGGCGTCAGCGACAGCAAAAAAATACTTAAGGAATTTAAAGCAGATATCGTTATCGGAACAGGCGGATATGTATGCGGACCTGTTGTTTATGCTGCGGCAAAGCTTGGAATTCCAACCATTATTCATGAGCAAAATAGCGTGCCTGGTCTGACTAATAAATTCTTAAGTAAATATGTTGATAAGGTTGCCGTTTGTTTTGAAGAGGCAAAAAACTATTTCCCACAGGAAAAGGTTGTGCTCACCGGAAATCCGCGTGCATCAGAAGTGCTCGGAAAAGATGGAATCAAGGGCAGGCTTTCCGCAGGCCTGAAAATAAATGATCCGTTAGTTTTAATTTTTGGAGGCAGCAGAGGAGCCAGGCCAATCAATGAAGCAGTGGTAAAATCTTTTGCCCAGCTTCGCGAAAAGCCATACCAAGTTCTGTATGTAACGGGGGATGCCCATTATGAGGATGTAAAAAAGGAAGTTGAATTGGTCGGAAATCCTGAGAATGTTGTCATTAAACCATTTATTCATAACATGCCCGAGGTACTTGCGGGGACAGATTTAACGATTGCACGAGCAGGCGCAACAACATTGGCTGAATTAACCTCACTTGGGATCCCAAGTATTCTTATTCCAAGTCCTTATGTGACCAATAACCATCAGGAAAAAAACGCAAGGGCATTAAGCGATCATGGCGCAGCGCAGATTTTACTGGAAAAAGATTTAACAAGCCAAAAGCTGATTGATTCGATGGATCAAATATTAATAGATGATAAAAAGCTGAAAGAAATGAAACAGGCAGCAAAGAAATTAGGCATTCCAGACGCAGCCGGACGGCTTTTCAAATTAATGCAGAATCTGATAAAGGAAAGAGGGCAGTAGCCCTTATTTGAAGCTTGCATAAGATATTAAGACTGCTTAAAGAAAGGGAGGTTTAAATGAACGAGCTTATTGAAAAATTAAAAAGGCTGGACATTGGCCAGGTAAAGGAACATGAACCTTTGGCTAAACATACAACCATGAAAGTTGGCGGACCTGCCGATTTGTTTATAGAACCTTCTTCGATTGAAAGCCTTAAAAAAGTAATGGATTTGCTTATGGAAAATAATATTGAATGGACGGCCATTGGCAGAGGTTCTAATCTCCTGATTTCTGATGACGGAATTGCTGGTGCCGTAATCAAACTGGGGAAAGGCATTTCAGATATGGAATTAAACGGGACCGAGATTCGAGCCGGCGGTGGCTATTCCCTTGTCAGCCTTTCAACGCAAATTAGCCGAAAAGGGTTATCTGGTCTGGAATTTGCAAGCGGTATTCCCGGGTCGGTAGGCGGCGCCGTCTATATGAATGCAGGGGCGCACGGATCAGATATTTCTAAAGTGCTAAAAAAAGCCCATATTTTATTTGAAAATGGACAAATGGAATGGCTGACAAACGAGCAGATGGAGTTTTCCTATCGGACCTCTGTCCTGCAGAAAAATCGTCCTGGCATTGTTCTTGAAGCTGTTTTTGAGACAAAAGAGGGCGACCGAGATGCCATCTTTGGGCAAATGCAAAAAAATAAGGATTATCGAAAGGTTACTCAGCCTTATCATATGCCTTGTGCAGGAAGTATTTTCAGAAACCCTCTCCCAAACTATGCAGGAAAGCTCATTGAGGAAGCCGGTCTGAAGGGACATTGTATTGGCGGTGCACAAATTTCGGAAATGCATGGGAATTTCATTGTCAATACCGGATCAGCAAAATCCTCCGATGTGATGGATTTAATTGAATATATTAAGGGGAAAATCTATGAAATTTATCATATTAAAATGGAAACTGAGGTAGAAATAATCGGCAGAAAATAACGGGAAATAATCTCTTACTTATTCCATTTATTGTGATATAATTATACCCTAGAGAAGACTATAATAACGGCATTCTTTGCCGTTGTTTCAATAAATCAAATCCGTTATTACGGATTTGAACCGGGAGATGGGACAGGCCAAAGGATTTAAGAAAGGCCAAAATTGGACGATGAACGCGGTTGAATGAGGTGAACGGAAATGGAAACGAGTAAGGTTGTCTCGATTGAGGATCGCATACCAAAGCTTAAACAGCAGCGAAGGAAAAAAGCAAATAAGAAATTAATATTACTGCTGCTTTTGTTCTTTACTCTCATAGTGCTTGTTATATATTTCCAATCGCCATTAAGTCATGTAAAAACAATTGAAATAGAAGGAAATTATGTCTATAGTGATGAAGAGATTATCCCATTGACGAAACTCACAGCCGATACAAATATTTGGAGGGTTAATGAAAAAGCCATCGAGGAAAAACTTGCCGGCTTACCTGAAATTAAATCTGTCAAGGTTAAAGTAAATATGCCTAATCGGGTAATAATTACGGTCGATGAGTTTAAACGAATCGCTTATATTATGAAGGAAAAAAGTTACCTTCCTGTGCTTGAAAATGGGGAAATTATTAAAGAGAACAAAACGGAAAGAATTCCCGCTAATGCTCCGATCCTTTTCGGTTTTTCAGAAGGAAAAGAACTGAATGGTATGATTGAAGAACTTGAAAAACTTCCTGCCGAAGTTGTAAATTCCATTTCGGAAATTCACCATACCCCAAAAAAGACTGATTCCTTTCATATTACCCTTTTTATGAATGATGGTTTTGAGGTTAGCGCAACAACACAAGGTTTCTCGGAAAAAATGCAGCATTATCCTTCTATTGTCAGCCAGCTGGATCCAGACAAGAAAGGCGTCATTGATTTCGAAGTCGGCTCTTATTTTAAAGCATTTGAGCAAAAAGGAGCTGATGAAAATGAAGAAGAAGCTGAAAGTGAAGGGTAATCATGTCATCCTTTCACTAGTATTTCTTGTTTTGGGTTATATCATGGCATTTTCTTATCATTTGACACAACAAGAAAATAGACAAGCAGAAATCACAGACAAGCAATGGGAAAGAGACATGGCGCTGCGCAAGCAATTAGTAGAGCTGGAAGAAAAAAATCTTGCTTTGCAAAATGAGTTAAATGAAAAACAGGAAAGAGTCCGTGAGATTGAAAAAGATATGTCTCAAGAAGCACAAATCTACTTCAATCTAGCTGAAGACGCTGAAAAATATCGGATGTATCTAGGAAAGGTGAAGGTTAAAGGACCTGGAGTTGAGGTCGTCCTTTCCGATGGTGACTATAATCCAAATGAAGAAAATATTAATAATTATATTGTTCATGAACACCATGTATTTAAGGTCATTAATGAATTATATATATCAGGCGCGTCCAGTATCGCGATCAATGGGCAAAGACTGTCACATAATTCGTATATTTTATGCAATGGTCCCGTCATTGAAATTGATGGATATCAGCATCCTGCACCATTTGTCATTACAGCAATTGGGGATTCTGAAGTGCTGGCTTCTGCGCTGAATTTAACGGGTGGAGTAAAAGATTCCCTCGTAAACGAAAATATTACCGTATCGATTGAACAGAAAAATGAAGTGATCATGGATCCCTTATTAGGGAGCTAACAAGTTAAATGCGTCCACTTTTGATAAAGGTTAGGTGGAAAACGTGGACAAAAAAAAATTAAGCTTTACCGTAATTACGGCAGTCATTGGATTTATGATTGCTATCCAATTCCAAACACTCAAAGAGCCCATTGTCCGTGATACACGGGATACATGGGAGCTAAGGGAAGATTTGCTGAGGCAAAATGAACTGCAATTAAAATTAATGCGTGAAGTTCGGTCAAACGAGGAGAAAATCGCCAAATATGAAACACAGCGTAAACAGAGCAAGGAGCAAGTTCTAAGAGAGACACTGGACGAACTTAAACAAGAAGCAGGCCTGACTGATGTTAAGGGGTATGGAATTGTTTTGTCAATTGAACCAGCCTTTGAGGAACTTCTTTTAGGCAAGAAAGCAGAGACTGTTTCTCCGGATCTCTTAAAACGCCTTATTAACGAGTTAAATATGTACGAAGCCATGCATATATCCATTGATGGCCACAGGGTGATTAATACAACCGTTATTAGGGATATTAATGGTGAAACGAAAATTGACGGGCACCCTCTTAAAACGCTGCCGATTGAAGTGAAAGTCATCGCAGAAAATAAAAAAGTTGCCGAAAAGCTTTATAACCGGATGCAGGTTTCGCAGTCTGCCGATGATTTCTTTATCGATAACTTGAGGGTAAAGGTGAAAATGCCAGAGAATATGATTACCATATTAGCGTATGATGATCCAATCAGAATTAGAAATATGGAGCCTGTGAAGCCTGAAAAAGGAGGAAGTTCATAATGTGGCTTCCTGTACTGGGATTAATTGTCGGGGTTGTTCTTGGCTTATTAACAGAAATAAAAGTGCCTGAAGAGTATTCCAATTATTTATCGATCGCAGTTTTGGCAGCGCTTGATACACTTTTTGGTGGAATCCGGGCACAGCTGCAAAATATATATGATGAAAAAGTTTTTGTATCCGGATTCTTTTTTAATATTATGCTTGCGGCAAGTTTGGCTTTTCTCGGTGTACATCTTGGTGTAGACTTATATTTAGCCGCGGTGTTCGCATTTGGTGTTAGACTGTTTCAAAATATTGCGGTTATTAGAAGAATTTTATTGACAAGATGGACAAAAAACGTGGAAAAAACTGAAAAAAATTGATTTTTTAAAAGGGAAACGATTAGTTGTGACGAATAATTATCATATTAATAAAGTTAATATTTAATTTATTTGTTGTTCTATATAATGATGAGTAAAAGGAGGTGCCAAAGAATGAACAACAGTGATATATACGTAAGTCTTGACATCGGTACATCCAGTGTAAAAGTAATCATTGGTGAAATGGTCAATGACTCTTTGAATATAATTGGTGTTGGCAGTGTGAAGTCTGAAGGTTTGCGCAAAGGCTCCATTGTTGATATAGATGAAACCGTTCATTCAATTAGGAAGGCAATTGAACAGGCTGAAAGAATGATAGGAATGGAAATTAATAAAGTTATCGTGGGGATCACGGGTAACCATGTTATGCTTCAGCCGTGCCACGGTGTAGTTGCCGTTTCCAGCGAGAATAGAGAAATTTCCGATGAGGATGTTGCAAGAGTAATAGATGCGGCACAGGTAGTTTCCATTCCGCCTGAAAGGGAAATCATTGATGTAATACCTAAACAATTTATTGTGGACGGATTAGATGAAATTAATGACCCCCGCGGCATGATTGGCGTTCGCCTAGAACTAGAGGGCACCATCATTACCGGTTCGAAGACCATCTTACATAACACTTTGCGCTGTGTGGAAAGAGCAGGTTTGGAAATTCTCGATATTACTTTGCAGCCATTAGCTGCAGGAGCATTTGCTTTATCAAAGGATGAGAAGAACCTAGGGGTTGCACTTGTCGATATTGGCGGCGGCTCCACAACAATAGCACTATTTGAACAGGGAGTTTTAAAAGCGACTAGTGTTCTTCCAGTTGGCGGAGACCATATAACAAAGGATATTTCGATAGGTCTTCGGACTTCAACTGAGGACGCTGAAAAGATTAAAATAAAATATGGCTATGCTTTTTATGATCATGCTTCTGAAGATGAAGTCTTTAGTGTTCCAATTATCGGAAGTGATCAGCACCAGCAGTTTAATCAGCTTGAGATATCTGACATTATTGAAGCCCGGATGGAGGAAATCTTTGAACTCATTCAAACTGAGGTAAGAAGGTTAGGGGCCCATGATCTTCCGGGGGGAGTAGTCATTTCAGGCGGTGTTGCTAATACACAAGGGATTCTTGAATTAGCACAGGATATTTTCCAAAACAGGGTTCGTATAGCGATACCGGATTATATTGGTGTTCGGGAACCGCAGTTTACGACAGCTGTTGGGTTAATCAAATTCGCCTACAAAAATGCTAAAGTTCAGGGAAGAAAAATGACAGGAATTGGAGTTCCTGCAGCGAATCAAGAAACAAAGGAAAAGCGCGTTTCAAAACAACCGCAACCAAAAACAAAGCCGGAAAAACAACCGGAGGAAAAAATTACATCAAGAGTGAAAAAGTTCCTCGGATACTTTTTTGAATAGGAGGATTAGTCATGTTGGAATTTGAAACAAATATAGATTCATTAGCAACGATAAAAGTCATCGGCGTTGGCGGCGGCGGTAATAACGCGGTTAACCGAATGATTGAACACGGTGTACAGGGTGTTGAATTTATCGCGGTTAACACTGACGCGCAAGCACTAAATCTTTCAAAAGCCGAAGTTAAAATGCAAATTGGCAGCAAGCTGACTCGCGGTCTAGGAGCTGGTGCCAATCCTGAGGTAGGAAAAAAGGCTGCTGAAGAAAGCAAAGAGCAGATTGAAGAAGCTTTAAGAGGAGCAGACATGGTGTTCGTAACCGCGGGTATGGGTGGCGGAACAGGAACAGGAGCTGCCCCGGTTATTGCTCAGATTGCCCGTAATCTAGGTGCATTAACAGTTGGTGTTGTTACACGTCCATTTACATTTGAAGGACGTAAACGTGCGACACAGGCGGCAGGCGGAATTTCGGCAATGAAAGAGTCCGTTGATACGCTTATCGTTATCCCTAACGACCGTCTTTTAGAAATAGTGGACAAGAGTACACCAATGCTTGAAGCATTCCGTGAAGCTGATAATGTTCTGCGCCAAGGTGTTCAGGGCATTTCAGATTTAATTGCTGTCCCTGGTTTAATCAATCTGGACTTTGCTGATGTGAAAACAATCATGTCCAGCAAAGGATCAGCCCTAATGGGAATCGGGGTTGCTTCAGGGGAAAACCGTGCAGCAGAAGCTGCAAAAAAAGCCATTTCCTCACCATTGCTTGAAACGTCCATTGATGGGGCTCAAGGGGTGCTGATGAATATTACAGGCGGTACAAATTTAAGCCTTTATGAAGTACAGGAAGCAGCTGACATCGTTGCGTCTGCATCTGACCAAGAGGTAAATATGATTTTTGGTTCTGTCATTAATGAGAATCTTAATGATGAAATCGTTGTAACAGTTATTGCAACAGGCTTTAATGAAGAAGCTGCACACTCTCCTAAGCCACAGCCTCAGGCGGGAAGACCAGCCTATGGACAGCAAGCGAAGCCTGCAGTATCTCCTGTGAAGCGGGAATCAAAAAGAGAAGAACCAGTCCATGAGCCTGTTAGAACAAACCATATTCAGCAGCCAGAAGAAACATTAGATATTCCAACATTCCTGCGAAACCGTAACCGCAGACGATAAAAAAAAGCTCAAGCCACTTTGGCTTGAGCTTTTTATATATGATTGGAATCAGCTGCCTAGCGCTTGGAGAAGAAATCAATGACAAGTTAGAACAAAAAGGAAGCATGCCTGGTAAAAGGCATGCTATTTTTTGATTAAACTGTTTGAGGTTCTTTTAGTTGCATTGATGGTCCAAAGAACTCATATCGGATATGATCCTTTTTGATTCCAATTTCCAATAAAGCTTCGTACATTGCCTGCATAAATGGTACAGGTCCGCACATATAAACAATAGCTTCTTTATCGGAAATTAACTGATTTAGCCAATCGGCTGTAATATAGCCTTCTTTATCAAAGTGTTTTTCGCTTCTATCTAGTTCGGTTGGTTTTTCATAACAGAAATAGGCATCAATAGATTCATTATTTTCTTCAATTTCTTTCACTGCATCGCGGAAAGCATGGATATTTCCATTGATTGCTGCCTGAATGAAGGTTGTTTTTTGCTCTTGATCAGCTAATTTTTGCAGCATGCAGAACATTGGAGTTATGCCGACACCACCGCTTAATAAAACAGTTGGTTTTTCAGATTGATCTTCTAAAATAAATTCACCAGCAGGTGCACTAAGCTCAACAATGTCGCCTTCTTTTACATGAGTATGCAAGAAGCTTGAAACTTTTCCAGCTGGACGATCGTTAATAGAATCCTCTCTTTTAACGGAGATACGATAGTAGCTATCATCTTTACACTGGGATAAGCTATATTGGCGAATATGGCTATACTGTTCTCCTGGGATGTCCTTTAGTCTAATGCTGATATATTGCCCCGGAATAAAGCTTGCTATTTTACCTCCATCGGCTGGAACAAAGTAGAATGATTTAATTACATCACTTTCCTGAACAATTTTATCCACTTTAAATTCCCTGAAGTCTTCCCATCCGCCATCTTGAGTTCCAGCTTTATCATACAGGCCTTTTTCAAGGTTAATAAAGGCATCTGCAATAACCCCATACGCTTTTTCCCAGGCAGTCATAATGTCATCTGTTGCTGCATCGCCTAATACATCTTTAATGGCAAGTAATAAATGTTTGCCTACGATTGGATAATGTTCTGGTTTGATTCCAAGTGAACGGTGTTTTTGAGCAATTTGAGAAACAACTGGAAGAATGGCTTCTAGATTGTCAATATATTTTGCTGCAGCATATACAGCACTGGCTAGTGCTCTTTGCTGACGTCCTTGTTTTTGGTTTGCATGATTAAAAATATTTAATAACTCTGGATGATTTCCAAACATTAATTGATAGAACCTTTTTGTAATGTTTTCTCCATGTTCTTCTAAGACTGGAACAGTGCTTTTTACAATATCAATGGTTTTTTGATCTAACATGGTGTAAAACCCCTTTGTGAGTATTTTTACCGTGGCTATAGGTTTTTTTTATTCTGAATTAGTGATATGAATCACATTCACAAACTCATTATATTGAGTATGCGAATCAGTGAATGTGATTTATATCACACCTTTTTAGGGGAAATGTGAAAGATATGTGAATTTGCGAAAAGATGACAAAATCCGAAGGGAATAGAGGAAATTTCTGCTATTTCAGCTACAGAATGTGACACACTTCAGCGATGGAAGTACGCTATACTTTTTTTATTAGATTAATAGGCTCTAAATAGAAATGACTCTCGTAAATTAATTTTGGGGAGGAAGCTTACTTGGAGGTTTATTTAGATATTATTTGGGCATTAAATTTTTTATTTGATAGCCTCCTCCTTTATTTAACAGCCATTATATTAAAAAGAGAAGTAAAATTATGGAGAATCTTAACAGGAGGCCTGATCGGTTCAGTAATAATTTTATTATCAATCACATCTTTACATGCTTTTATTGGCCATCCATTTACAAAAATGCTTTTTTCTATATTGATGGTTTTAACCGTATTTGGATTCAAACGATTCCGTTTTTTTTTTAAAGGGCTAATGACATTTTATTTATTAACCTTTTTAATTGGAGGCGGATTGATCGGGGTACACTACTTTATCTCATTCGATTTCCAGCTGACGTCAAATGTCATGCTGGCAAGCGTAAAAGGGTTTGGAGACCCAATCAGCTGGTTATTTGTCCTTATCGGTTTTCCAGTTGCCTGGCATTTTTCCAGAAAGAATATTGAAAACATTGAAATGACTAAAATTCAATATGAGTCCATTGTTAAGGTAGTGATTACATTAAATGGAATTTCTTATTCGTTTAAAGGATTAGTTGATAGCGGAAATCAGCTTCAGGATCCCATTTCCAAAATGCCAGTCATGTTTGTCTCCATAAAAAACAGATTGGACAGTTTTCCCGAAACTATTGTAAAAATCGCACAAAACCCGGAAGCCATGATTATGGGCGAAGAACCCATCCCCGCTGAATGGGAGAATCGTATTAGGATTATGCCATGCAAAGTTGTTGGACAAGAATTTCAGCTGATCGCCGCAGTCAAGCCTGATCAGATACTAATCGAAAAAGAAGATGAATGTTATCTTTTCAACAAGGGCCTAATCTCATTTTCCATGCAGCAGCTATCAGCCGACAACGCTTTCGAATGCATTGTCCATCCAAAAATGTTGACTTCCGGGAGAAAAACCTCACAGGAAATTCATGTAAAACATGCATAATCGTTTCCAATGCTCAGTTGGTTGGAGTGGAAGGCACGAAGACTCCTGGGGGATCAGCATTGAAGTGAGACCCCGCAGGAGCGGTCGCTGCGAGGAGGCTCACAAAATGCCTCCCGGAAAGCGAAGCCCCCGGAGCGGAAATCAACGGCCAAGTTATAAAGGAGAAACTTTTCAAGGAGGAGGACATTCATGAAAAAAATCAAACTTCGCTTAACATATTATTGGTATAAATTATTAATGAAACTAGGCTTAAAATCGGATGAAGTATACTATATCGGTGGAAGCGAAGCACTGCCTCCTCCCCTTAGCAAGGAAGAAGAGGAAGTATTACTCGAAAAACTGCCAAACGGCGACAAGGCAGCACGATCCATCCTCATCGAAAGAAACCTGAGACTAGTCGTCTATATAGCAAGAAAATTTGAAAATACCGGAATAAATATAGAAGATTTAATAAGTATCGGAACGATTGGTTTAATTAAGGCTGTGAATACCTTTAATCCCGAGAAAAAAATTAAATTGGCTACATATGCCTCACGCTGTATTGAAAATGAAATTCTCATGTATTTAAGACGCAATAATAAAATTCGTTCAGAGGTATCATTTGACGAACCATTAAACATTGACTGGGATGGCAATGAGCTTCTGTTATCGGATGTCTTGGGGACGGATGAAGATATCATTACAAAAGACCTTGAAGCTAATGTAGATAAAAAGCTTCTTTCCAAAGCATTGCACCAGTTATCTGATCGGGAAAAACAGATCATGGAACTTCGCTTTGGCCTTGGAACGGGCGAGGAAAAGACACAGAAAGATGTGGCAGACATGCTTGGGATTTCCCAATCCTATATTTCCAGGCTGGAGAAAAGAATTATTAAACGCCTTAAAAAAGAGTTTAATAAAATGGTTTAACCTAATTTTTAACACATGATTTATTATTGTACAAAAGTAAAAATAAAATTATTTTTTTAAAAT